>ENA-OPJV01000244-OPJV01000244.1-human-gut-metagenome-genome-assembly--contig:-NODE-244-length-22765-cov-2.070454_pt1 | contig 22765 bp, 25 predicted proteins | sample MGYA00241772_ERZ501669 | MGnify/ENA primary metagenome ERZ501669 (study PRJEB25962, sample SAMEA2042290) | human gut metagenome | biome: human gut; feature: human-associated habitat; material: faeces...
ACAAATCCTCACTACCCTCACAAACCCCAACCACACACACACAACAAAACCCACACAAAAAAAAACCCATCGAATACGCCTGCGCATCGGGAATGTCGTGGCTCTCCACCGATACCAAGGGCGACGTCATGCGTAACTACGGACACATCGCCAAGCAGTACGGATATAACGTATCGGTCATTGACCTGCGAAACCCGACTCGCAGTAACGGCAACAATCTCCTCCACCTTGTAAACAAATATATGGATCTGTACCAAGCCAATCCCGACACCTTGGTGTATAAGGCGAAGGCTGAAAAATACGCAAAGATCATATCCAAGACCATCATCCTATCCGGTATGGATGCGGCATCCTTCGGTCAGAACGCATACTTCTACGATGCAGCCGAAGGTCTGCTCACTGCGACGATCCTGCTCGTGGCAGAGTTCTGTGAGCCGGAGAAACGGCATATCGTGTCGGTGTTCAAAATCATTCAGGAACTGCTGGCACCCTCACAGAAGAAAGGCAAGAATCAGTTCCAACAGCTTATGGAAATGCTTCCCGATGACCACAAGGCGAAATGGTTTGCCGGTGCAGCTCTGAATACCGCAGAGCAGTCCATGGCATCGGTCATGTCAACAGCTCTGTCCCGACTGAAATCTTTCCTCGACTCCGAGCTGGAACAGCTCCTGTGCTTTGACACCGAGATTGACGCGGAGAAGTTCTGCAACGAGAAGTCGGCTATCTTCGTAGTTATGCCCGAAGAAAACCCCAACACCTTCTTCATGATTTCGCTGATCATTCAGCAGCTATACCGAGAGATACTTGCCGTAGCCGATGAGCATGGCGGTAAGCTGAAGAACCGCTGTGTCTTCTTCTGCGACGAGTTCGGTACGCTTCCGAAGATCGAATCCGCCGAGATGATGTTCTCGGCATCCCGTTCAAGAAGATTACAGATCGTCCCCATTATCCAGTCCTTCTCGCAGCTCGACAAGAACTACGGCAAGGAAGGCGCGGAGATCATCGTGGACAATACTCAGCTCACCATCTTCGGCGGCTTCGCTCCCAACAGCAGCTCGGCAGAGGTACTCTCCAAAGCCCTGGGCAGCCGTACCGTCATGTCGGGATCTGTGTCCCGCAGCCGAAACGATCCTTCTGAATCCTTGCAGATGATCGAGCGACCTCTGCTCACCCCTGACGAGCTGAAATCCCTTCCCAAAGGTCAGTTCGTGGTGATGAAAACAGGAGTCCACCCCATGCGAGTCAAGCTGAAGCTGTTCTTCAAATGGGGCATCGAATTCGACGAGGACAACCCTTACGCCGTAGCCGACAACGGCGGCCGAGAGGTACAGTATGCCGAAAAGAAGGAGATCATGGACGGTATCATCAAGAAATACCATCCCGACTGGATCGTCAAGGATAAGCCTGCCACAGACGGCGGTAACGGTATCAGCGGCCAGGATCAGGCAGAGAGCGAGAACCATGAGCCACAGCAGACACCACCCAAGAAGCCCGGCGACAAGAAAGGCGGCGGTGGAGCTGTCATAAGAGAGAAACCGTCTGCCAAACAAACAACACCTTTACCGAAACCGGAGGTGAAGCCCAATGAGCCGTCTTGATTTCCTATACCGTCAGGAACTGCCACACCGAGCCGTGTCGGTCTACACTTACCTTGCAGACCGAGCCAACAAAGACGGCGAATGTTGGCCTGCGATCCCCACCATTGCCTCGGAGCTGAAGCTGTCGCAGTCCACCGTCCGACGTGCGCTCCACGACCTGCGAAAAGCGGGACTGCTTGAAACCGAACAGCGATACCGCACCAAAGGCGGCAAGAGCAGTCTGCTTTACAAAATACGCAGCGGATAACAACCGTAATTTTTAATATCACCTCCGCCGAGGGGGTACTATACCTTCTCGGTGGCAGGTGGTACCTGTCATGATGACAGGAGAAAGCGAACTTCCCACTCTAAGAGATACTACAGCAGAATAGAAAAAAAGATAGTGTATAAAGAAAGATGCCATCCCTTACGGAACGGCATCCACAGGTCATATTCAGTTGGCTTTGTATTTGTCCATCTCAAGAAGGATCTTGTAGAGTTGCTCCTGCTCCTCCTTGGATTTTGCAGAGAGGAACTCGTAGCAGGCAAGCGGAATATCTTTCTCTCCGCCGTCCTCTTGACCGTCTAACTTCTCAAACAGCTTTGAAAGAGTAATGCCCAGGGCAGCGGTGATCCGTTCAATGCTTTCAAGTGTTGCATTCTTCTCACCACGTTCAAGCTGACCGATGTAGGTCGGATGACAACCGGAAAGCTCAGCGAGCTTCTCTTGACTGAGTCCCTTTTTTGTTCTGTAGTTTCTGATTCGCTGTCCAACAGCTTTTGCAATATCGCTCATAATTAACCCATCCTTTTTTCACTATAAATAGTCTATAAATATTAAAACAGATATTCCACAGACTATTGATATTGTTTCCTGAGCGTGATATACTATGAATATCTATAAGCGTAAAAACCGTGCTTATAGTATGCAAAAGTAATGGAACACGGTTCTAAATGACCGCTATACACATAACAATTTTGGGCATCCGCCTTGCGAGAAGGTATATCCCATCCTTTGCGGAGTAAGGCCGTTGCAGTTTAACCGGACTGTTTTTCAGGGATAGCCGAGTCATTAGAATAGCCCACCGGACACAAAACGGTTGGGTGGGTATTTTTGTAAGGAGATGCGTATGGACATTTACACGGTGGCGTTCTTTGGACACCGATATATTGACAATCCGTTCAGGATAGCAGATCGGCTGGAAGAAGAAATCCGCCGTCTGCTTTCGGAACACGAATACGTAGACTTCCTCGTAGGGCGTGACGGCGAGTTCGATCAGTTTGCATCCTCCGCCGTACTTCGAGTCAGAAAGCAATATAGGGATGACAACAGCTCTCTCGTTCTTGTGTTGCCGTATGAATACCTCAACAACGAAGAATCCTATCACGACTACTACAGTGACGTGGAAATATCCTATGCAGCATCGAAGGCACATCCCAAGGCAGCAATTCAAATTCGTAACCGTGAAATAGTTGAACGAGCCGACCTCATTCTCTGTTGTATTGAACGAGAAAAGGGCGGTGCATGGCAGACGGTGCGATATGCTATGAAGCAAGGCAAGGATGTCATTAACCTTGCCAATGACGATGAAGCTGTAAACTTATTATAACATTTATGTCACAATCGTTGCGAATGCAATGTTTTTGTGGTATAATGAGATGAAATCATTTGTAATACTGAAATACCGGAGGTAAACACAATGGCTATCAGTTATAAAAAGCTTTGGAAACTTCTCATTGACCGTGATATGAAAAAGAAAGACCTTATGGCACTTGCCGGTGTCAGTCAATCGTCGATCACAAAAATGGGACACAACGATAATGTCAATACCGAGGTGTTGGTGAAAATCTGTCTGGCACTTAACTGTGATCTTGGAGACATTGCAGAGATCATTTTGCCAGAAGAACAAGCGTAAAGACTTATAGTTTATCAATGAATGGAGGCGAAATGCTGTGAAGCTCTTTTATGGAGTACCCGAAGATATTGAAAAATGGATGAGCCTTGTAACACAGGTCAGATGGAACTTCCCCGGTTTGGAAACACAAGAGAAGTTGAACGAGCACCGAGCCACCGTTCTCAAATTCATGGGAAAGAGACAGGCTATCTGTGTCAAAGAAGGAAACGAGATTGCGGGTGTGATGCTGTTCTCACGAGGACACAACATGATCTGCTGTCTTGCAGTTGCCCCCGAATACCGTCGCCGTGGTGTTGCATCCATGCTCATGGATGAAACGCTTGCCAATTTAGACAGAACAAAAGAAATTTCTGTTTCTACGTTCCGAGCTGACGATGAAATGGGTCTGGCACCGAGAGCACTTTACGAGAAATACGGTTTTGTTGCAGATGAGCTGATCGAGGAATTTGATTACCCGAATCAGAAGTATGTTCTGCATCCTGCAGGATCAGAGCGAAAAAATCGGCAGCTTGCTATCAATACTATGGTTCGTGAAATCAGCGGTATTCTCTCGGATTGTGAACTGTCAATTTATATGTATGGCTCGTCTGTACTGAATGATTTCAGATTGGGTTGGAGCGATCTTGATATTCTTGTATTGACAAGCAAGCAAATAACAGAGAAGCAGGCAAAATCGCTCGTTGGACTTCGCCAAGCTATGCTTGTAGATGAACCCGATAATCCCTATTACCGTTCTTTTGAGGGCGGGATGCTCACCCTGGATGCGTTCCTCTCAAAGAAAACTGACCGTGTAGTATATTGGGGCACAAGCGGAGAACGAATTACTGATAGTTATGCGTTTGACAGCTTCGGCATGGCAGAGCTGGTCGAGAGCAGCGTCCTCTTGTACGGAAAGGATATACGAAAGGAACTGAAATATCCCGCTTTCCACGAACTGTATGCCGACGTTAAACGCCACTATGAAACAATCAGAAAATACGCACAAAGCACCGGACGGAGCTTTTATTCCTTCGGTTGGATGCTGGATATTGCACGGTGCATCTACACACTTCGCACCGGCAAGATTATCGCCAAGACCGACGCTGCAGAATGGGCGTTAGAAAACAACCTTTGCCCCGATCTGGATGCCCTTAGATTTGCTCTGAAGGTACGCAGAAATCCCTTGGAATACAAGGATGATAAAGAGACATTCGACTACGCAGAAACGCTTGCAGAGCCGATACAACGCTTTGCGGACGTCCTGGAGAAGGAATTGAAAAGAAGCGAGGTGTAAAAATGCTGTTTGGAATGCCAACCTTGATAGAAACGAACACCCTTGAGGGCTGTGCCGTTCTCTGCAAGGATTTCAATTTGGATTTTATAGAACTCAACATGAATTTGCCACAGTATCAACTGCAAAACATTGATGTCGCGCACTTCAATGATGTTGCAAACAAGTATGGGATATTCTACACAATTCATTTGGATGAGAATCTCAACATCAGTGATTTTAATTCTTATATTGCAGATGGATACCGACGCACAGTAGTAGAAACCATTGCGCTGGCTAAGGACCTTGGCGTTTCAATCATAAACATGCATTTATCACGAGGAGTATACTTTACTCTCCCAGATAAAAAAGTGTATCTTTTTGCTGAATATCGTGATCAATATTTGAAAAGTATAGCTGATTTCCGTCTGTTGTGCGAGACAGCAATTGGAGAAGCCGATATAAAGATGTGCATTGAGAATTGTGATGGTTTTCCTGAATTTCAAAAAGAAGCTCTGAATATTCTTCTTCAATCTTCAGTATTTGGACTGACTTTTGACATCGGACATAACCACGGGTGCGGAAATCTTGATGAACCTTATATTGTCGAGAATCAAGAGAGTCTTTGTCATATGCATATGCATGATGCTTTGGGAAAGATAAACCACTTGGCCCTTGGCACTGGAGAATTAGAACTTGATAAATATCTATCGCTGGCAGAAGATCAAAAGTGTCGTGTGGTATTAGAAACAAAAACAATCGAAGGATTGAAGCAGTCAGTGAACTGGATGCGTCAAAAAGGTCGTATAAAATGAGCATTACTTATCAAAACAATAAAGATTTACCATGTGATCAGTTGTCAGCATTGTTTGCTGCGGTAGGCTGGTCGGATGAAACTAAACAAATGACACCGGAAATGCTTGCAAACTTTAACAAACCATTTATCTATTCTACTTTAGTGTTCTCCGCTTGGGATGAAGATAAACTGGTTGGTTGCGTTAGAGCATTAAGTGATACCATGTTTCGATCAGTTATTTTCGATCTGGCCGTGTTACCGGAATATCAAAAACAAGGGATCGGTTCTGAACTGGTAAAGAAATGTATTGAAGTGTATCCGAATTCGGAATGGTCCCTTGAAACCATTCCCGAAAGAGTGAGTTTTTACGAAGGAATTGGATTTGAAATTAACAACAGTCCTTTTTTAAGGATTCCGTGTAAGTGGTTTTGATCCACTATTTATAGCAATAAAGGAGGCGCAACAGATGATCGGATTAAAACGTGGCACAGTTCAGCTGTGCGAACACGAAAAAGAGTGGGAAATCGAGGCTCAGAACACCATTGCCCGTCTGAAGGAGATCTTAGGTGATGTAATCAAAGACATTCAACACGTTGGCAGCACCTCTATTCTCACGATAAAAGCAAAGCCTATCATTGATATTGCGGTTGCGGTTGATGAATTTGATGATATCTTGGATTACGAAAAAGAACTTAAAGATGCTGGCTTTTATTATCGTCCTAATGCACAGGCATCTCTTCGAGACCAACTGTTGTTCGCTTGTGGAAACTTTTATGAAGGCACCGGAGATCTGCAGACGCATTTCATCCATGTTGTTTTAACAGGCAGTATGGACTGGATCAACTACATAAACTTCAGAGATTACCTTAACCGCACACCGTCAGTTGCAAAAGAGTATGAGGATCTAAAGGTGTCATTGGCTGAACAGGCCCCCATTGACAGTGGCAGAGAAAAATATCTCAAAGGTAAGCACGACTTTATCGTTTATACTCTGCGAAAGGCACTGGTCAAATCGTATCTCGGGAAAACAGTGACTATTTCGATTGACAGACCAATCGGAAGCATTCACCCGAAACATGATATCATCTATCCCATCAACTATGGATTTATTCCCAAGGTGCTGGGTGGTGATGGAGAGGAGCTTGATGTTTATCTATTGGGCGTCGATGCTCCAGTAAAGGAATACACTGCGCGAATTATCGGTATTGTCCATCGGTGCAATGATGTGGAAGATAAGCTTGTTGCCGCACCTGAAGGAATGTGCTTTGCTCCGTTTGAAATCGAAGAAGCAATTCATTTTCAGGAGCAATATTACGATAGCGAAATCGAAAGTATAACATAAAGAGGTTTTGTATGCAGGATTTTGGAATGTCAATGTTATGGTTTTGGGTATGTTATGCAATCGTTACTTGCGTAGGTATCCTGCACACCATATTTAATATCTATGTCTTGAAAATGAAGCCAATGGACGAAAACAGTATGGGCGAAGGTTATGAGAAAACAAAACCTTGGCATCCCTTGTATAACATCATTCTGTTCTCTCTGTTCGGTTGGTTATATATGAACGGTCTTACTGAACCGTCACTGACGGAAGCGCTTATCACGGGAGCGATATGGGCAGGCATTTGTATTGTATTCGATGTGTTCGGGTGGGTACTTATAAAGCATCCCTGGAGTTTGTCATTTAAGGAGTTTTATGTAGATTATCAACCTTGGATCACTTTGATTTATATTGCGATATTTGCCGGACCGCTTGTTGGATATTGGTTTTCTCTTATATGAGTATCGAGTTTGATAAGGAGACTAAAATGGCAAAAGTAATTCTGATCTGCGGAAAGATCTGCAGTGGAAAAAGTACATATGCTGAGCAGATGCGCGTTCAGAATCACGCCGCACTGCTCTCTGTAGATGAAATAACCCTTGCATTGTTCGGTCAGCATTGCGGTGATAAGCATGATGATTACGTGGAAAGAACACAGAACTACTTGTTCGACAAATCATTGGAGCTCATCGAGGCTGGAATCAACGTAGTTCTTGATTGGGGCTTCTGGATGAAAGAAGAACGTGACTATGCCCGCGAGTTCTATAATGGCCGAAATATAGAGTGCGAATTCCATTACATTGATATTAGCGATGAGACTTGGAAGGCACGCTTAATGAAAAGAAACAGTGCAATATTAGCCGAAGAAACAAGTGCCTATTATGTTGATGATAATCTTGCTGCTAAATTTGGTGCTCTATTTGAAAAACCAAGCAGAGATGAAATCGACGTGTGGGTTGAGCAATAAGGGCAAGTTCCCGGGAGGATGCCACAGATGAATTTTGTAACAAAAGAACCGATAAACAAAGGCTGGTCCAGTGATAAGAAATACTGTGTTACCGATGAGAACGGTACACGGTATCTTCTGCGTGTTTCTGACATTGCGCAGCACGATACGAAACAGTCTGAATTCAATATGATGAAACAAGTGGCTTCCTTTGGGGTACCTATGTGCCAGCCAATCGAGTTCGGCACTTGTGATGAAGGCGTCTATTCCATCCAGAGCTGGATTGATGGTGATGACGCTGAAGAAATTATGTCAGCTCAGTCTGACACAGAGCAGTATGTCTATGGCCTTGAAGCCGGCCGCATCCTGCGCAAGATCCATTCCATACCGGCTCCGGATACTCAGGAAGACTGGGAGATCCGATTTAATCGGAAGATGGATTATAAAATCAAAAAATACGGTGAATGCCCTATCAAGTATGAGAATGGACAAGCATTCATCGACTACATAAACGAGAATCGTCATTTGCTGAAGGATAGACCGCAGGTTTATCAGCATGGCGACTATCATATCGGCAATATGATGATCGACCGTAACGGCAAGCTCCACATCATTGATTTTAACCGTAATGATTATGGTGATCCTTGGGAGGAGTTCAACCGTATCGTTTGGTGTGCCCAGAAAGCACCTCTCTTTGCTTCCGGTATGGTGAATGGTTACTTTGATGGCGATGTGCCACTGGAGTTCTGGAAGCTGCTCGCTCTTTATATTTCGAGCAATACGCTTTCCTCTGTATACTGGGCCATTCCTTTCGGCCAGGATGAAGTAGATACTATGTTGAACCAGGCCAAGGAAGTGCTGTCCTGGTATGACAATATGCGTAACCCCGTACCGACTTGGTATTTCAAAGGATATTATCTGCAGTATGCTGGCGCGGTACCTTATAAGCTGAAGAGTGCCTTCGATTTCAGTTTCCTGAGTGAGTATGGTACGGCATTCAAAGTCTATGATGACCAGAATTCTGGAAACATCTGCTTTGGAACTGAAAAAGACGGTCAGCGTTATTTTATCAAGTTCGCCGGCGCTCCTACCGAGCAGTATACTGGAGATCCTGCAGATGCCATTGCCAGACTGAAAGCGACCTTGCCGGTATACAGCGAACTGCAGCATGAGAACCTGATCGAGTTGGTTGAAGCCAAAGATATTGGCGGCGGATTTGCCATGGTGTTCAAGTGGGCCTCAGGCGATTGTATGGGAAGAATGTACCCTGCAGCTCACCGTCGTTTTATGCAACTGCCCGTTGATGCCAGACTGACAGTATTCCGTGATATACTGAGTTTCTTTGAGTACATCGCCTCTCAGAACTACGTGGCTATCGATTTCTATGATGGAAGCATCATGTATGATTTTGAGAATGGCAAGACGACGATCTGCGACATAGACTTCTTCCGTAAGCAGCCTTGCTCCAATGATATGGGACGTATGTGGGGCAGCTCTCGCTTCCAGGCTCCGGAAGAATTTCAGCTTGGAGCAGTCATTGATGAAATTACGAACGTCTATACTGTCGGAGCAACAGCCTTTGCCCTCTTTGGCGAGTATAACCGCACACGGGACAAATGGCAGCTCAGCGACAAGCTCTTTGAGGTGGTAACAAAAGCTGTAAGCGATAACAGAGCTGAGCGACAGCAGTCTATCAGACAGTTAAGAGAAGAATGGGAGTCGTTCCTATAAACTGTAAGAAAAAATAATGAATACCGGTGAAAGATATGAATCGACTACTTATAGTTGACGGCAGCAATCTACTGTTCCAAATGTTTTTTGGAATGCCGTCGAGAATAATAAATTCAGAAGGCAAAGCAATCCAAGGCACCCTTGGATTTGTTGGTGCGCTGCTCAAAATCATCCGCAGAACCGAACCGACACACATTGCTGTTCTGTTTGATGGTGAGCACGAGAATGAACGTACCGAGCTGAACGCCGACTATAAGGCAAACCGTGTCGATTACAGTCAGACGCCTGAGGAAGATTCACCGTTCTCACAGCTTCTTGATGTGTACGCTGCACTCGATTATATGGGCATCAAGCATACAGAGACCACAGTTTGTGAAACCGATGACTGGATTGCAGGCTATGCTCATACATACGGTGATAACACCGAAGTAATAGTTACTTCCTTTGACAGCGACTTCTTCCAGCTTATCACCGAGAACGTATCTATTCTCAGATATCGGGGCGATAATACCGTTATCTGTACCCCTGCGTACCTGAGGGAGAAATTCGGCATTGAACCAAGTCAGTATGCAGACTTCAAATCCCTTACCGGCGATGCTTCTGATAACATTAAAGGCGCCGATAAAGTTGGACCCAAGACAGCATCTTCTCTGCTAAGTGAGTTTGGTAATCTTGAGAATATAATTCTGAATGCGAAAGCAATAAAGAAACCATCCATACGGGAGTCTATCATCAGAAATGCTGACAGACTCAGAACAAATTACAAGCTTATAAAACTCGAAGGTACGGTACCGTTGCCGTTTACTATAGAGGAACTTCCGTACACATATGACGGTATTACTACCAACGAGGTTTTGAAAGGTATAGGTGTCAAATGAAACTGATACTTTCATCTTGCGATTTTCGCAATGACAATGCAAGAAAAACTATAATAGATAATTTGAGCAAGCCCATAAGCCAATGTAAGCTCCTGTACATTCCTAATGAGAAAGCTACATTTGAGACTATACACAGCGACCGTTACTACCTTAGGATGGAAGAGTTTGGCTTTTTAAAGAATAACGTTTATGTCTTTGATTACTATAATTCTGACGAATTTTTGAATCTGGATATCGACGTTCTATACATCAGTGGCGGTAATACATTCGCGACTCTTGACAGATTAAGAAATTGCAATTTTGCATTTCAAAAACTATTCCTCACTTGCACCTTCTTGGAGAAAGAAGGAAAGCATTGCTTGTGATATTTACTTCCCAATACTTTTGACTTTGTGCAAATAGAATACACAATAAGGCGGTGAGCATAATGCAGAACTATAAAAACGGAAAATGGGCCAACAAAATAATCTCTATGCAGCATCCCGACGGAAGTTGGGGGTGCTTTCACACCCTGCACGGAGATAGCGATACGCCGATGACGACAGAGATGGCTCTTCTCCGTTTGGAGCTGTTGGGTTACACCGCAGAAGATAATTGTATTAAGATAGCTATTAACCATATGGAGACGTTGTTACATACGGGTGAGCTCCCTGAGGGTAAAGAGAAAACAAGCGATTTTGAAACCTTTGTGGATCTGATTGTTGCTGCGCGGATCTGCAGATTTACTGATCAATGTGAGTTTGCCAATGAGATTGCCGATAAGTGGGCACAGATAATCACCAAAGCATTTAGCAGTGGTACTTATTCTCAGCTTGATTATGATGCGTGCTATACACAGGTGTTCGGAAGAAAGCCTAAAGGCGGAAGACTTACTGATTTCGTCAACTTCTATCAGTTATCCATACTTCCTGGTATGCTCGATAAGCAGACAGAAAGCCGTATGCTCGATTACGTGCTGAGTCACGAGGACGGTATCTACTATGTTTATGAAAACAGACTCGATGGCGTGCCGGATGAATTCCAAAGCAAAAAGGCAAGCCGTTATCTGGCAGCAATAGAACTTCTCGCTCGATATGAGTCTGGGAAAGATAAGTTATCCTTTGCTTACGACTGGTTAAAGGCCAATCAGCAGACTGACGGAACCTGGGATATGGGCGCTGCAGCAAAGGACGGAGTGTATTTTCCGTTATCCGACCGTTGGGATAAAACCACAAGGATTACAGACAGTACCCATCGAATCGGCAAACTAATCTCTCTGCCGTGTTACTGCGGTCATGACTGCGCAAGGTGTATTACATATATTGCGACACTAAGAAATGATGAAAACCTGCGCAGACAGTCACAGAGCTTTTATAAAGAGCAATTCGGCCTTGATATCCCTCTTGAAAAATTCAACTGTGAGGGCGGCAGATCCCAGAACGTGTTTGAGCTATGCAAAGGCTGTCCTTTTGTAAAGTGTTGTAAGGAACGTAGTGTGGATTCCTGCAGCAAATGTCCGGAATACCCATGCAAAGAAATTTCGGATTACCAAGCAAAGTATGTAAATAAATGCAATCAAATATAAAGGTGATACCATATGAAAATTGACCGCCTGATTGGGATAATCACAACCTTACAACAGAAAAAGACCGTTACGGCTCCTTACCTCGCTGAAAAATTTGAGGTGTCTCGTCGTACCATCAACCGTGATATTGAGGACATCTGTAAGGCCGGTATCCCTATCGTTACCACTCAAGGTGTCAATGGCGGTATATCAATCATGGATGGCTTTTCTCTTGATACCACCGTGTTTACCGAGCAAGAGCTTGCGGCTATATTTACAGGCTTAAAATCGCTCGATAGTGTTTCATATTCGGCATCGGCAGAGAAACTGGCACAGAAGATTGGTGGTAGCTCAGCAATAAGATTGGCGAATAACATGATTATCGACCTGTCATCCTACTATAAGGATGACTTGACTCCGAAGCTGGAGCAGATTAAGCAAGCTATCAAAGAAACAAAGTGCATTAAGTTCCATTACTGTTATAACAAAGGTGAAGCAGATAAACAGATCGAGCCGTATCTGATCGTTTTCAAATGGTCAGACTGGTATGTATTCGGATTCTGCAAAGAACGACAGGATTTTCGTATGTATAAGCTCCGTCGCCTATGGGATCTACAAATTACTGATGAGTTATTTTCAGTGAGAGATATACCAGAAGATAAAAAACAGTTTGGTTCTCATATGACTGATGACTATATAATTCCTGCGATTTATGATTCATCAGTGAAATATAGATTGGTCGAAGAATATGGACATACTTGTTTTACAGAGCAGGAAGATGGAAAGCTGTATACTGAGTGGGGATTTACTACGCAAAAAGGCGCTGTGGAATGGTTCTTAAGTTTCGGAGATAAAGTAAAAGTTCTTGGCCCTCCGGAAATGGTTGAGATAATGAAGTCTACACTGGACTCGATAAAAAATTTATACGAATCATGACACACAGTTGTCGTGTTTTAGATGTTAAAGTATAGAAAAAACCGGGAGGTATTTTCTATGGAATTTAAGTTCAGTGGGATCAATATTTACAGCAAAAAGCCGGAAGTAGTGTTCGAGTTTTATAAGAAACTCGGCTTTCGCGTTCTGGAGGAGGTTTCTCCGGACGATAAGTGGTATGGCTCTACGCTGGCTCTGCAGGATGGATCCGATGAGCCGATGATCTGGATTTGGCGTCAGGACGATGAGGATAATAGTGTTGTCTGTAACCACTTTGTCTTTTCTACAAACGGAAAGATGGATGAGGTGTACGAAAACATTGTTCTTGCAGGAATAGAGTGCAATCCGCCATTTACAGCGGCTTGGGGCGGTAGAGAGCTTATACTGCGCGATCCTGAAGGTAATGAGTTGCTGTTTTTATAAAAATGGAGGTAGTATGATGAAAACGTTATGCGGATTAGACTGTAGCGAATGCGGATTGAGAAATGAATGCGGAGGATGTACAGAAACGAATGGGCATCCGTTTGGTGGTTCTTGCATGATTGCCGTATGTTGTAAAGATAAGGGGTGTGAAAATTGCGGCAGATCTTTTGAGGCTCCTTGCAAATTAAAAAAACAGCTGATAGCAGAGTTCAATGCGCTCGGAATCGAGAATATGGAGGAAGTTACAGGTCTCAATGCGTTGCATGGTGCTTATATAAACCTGCAATATTCACTTCCCGGTGGACAGAAAATTAAATTCTGGGACGATGACAGAATTTATCTTGGTAATCAGATTTGTAAGAAAAACAGCAACAGATGTTATGGCCTCACAGCTGATGAGAACTATCTTTTGGTCTGTGAGTATGGGGATAACGGTTCCGATGCCGAAATCATCGTTTACAAGAAACGGAGGTAATACATATGATTGATTCAAGATGCGGATTGCATTGCACTGGATGTGAATATAAGGAGACTTGCGGTTGCGGTGGTTGTATAGAAACAAATGGGCACCCGTTCCACGGTGAATGCCCCGTTGCAGTGTGTTGCCAGGACAAAGGTATTGTACATTGCGGTGAATGCCCAGATATCCCTTGTGAGCTTCTAATGCAGTATTCCTGCGATCCTGAGCATGGCGACACTCCTCAGGGAGCCAGAATCGAGCAATGCAAGCGTTGGTATGCCGAGTCGAAAGGAAAGAATTAAAATGGATGCGAAAATAATCTCTCTTCGTATGGAGCGCCAGTGCTTCATAAACAAGGCGGATGAAGACGAATACATAAAGTTATATCGAGATACCCAGCCGGGACAAAACGTATACTGGAATGGCTTTGGACAGCCTCCTACACTTACGTTCCGTGCTGATTTCAATGACATAGAGTTCAACCGGGACCGTCAACTGGATCGCAAACTGATTAAAGGTCGTTTTGCCGGTGGCAATTTGGGGTGGATTGTTCCGGAGGATATGGAGTTGTTCGTGGCTCTTTACCGGAAACCCCTTACAAAACCGACTATGGAGCAGCTGCAGGTCCTTGAACTCATCGAAAATGCCGGTCCTTTTAATATTCAGCAGATCAAGGAAGAAACCGGCATGCTTGTAAAGCAGATCACACCGATTCTTCATCGCCTGCAGGAAGCATTTCTGATTTATGAGGATCAGTATGATGGCGAATGGGATCGTGGCTGGTATAAGTTCGTAGAGATGTTCCCGGAAGTAGATCCGAATAAATATACCAGACTGGAAGCACTCAAAATTGTGCTGCAGCGATTTGCATATAGGATCGTGTGGTTTGATACAGCGATGGCAAAGTCGTTTTATAAGATTCCTGAAAAAGAAATCAAATTGGCAGTTGGTGAATTGGTTGCTGAAGGCATTTTGGTTTCGTCAGACTCAGGTTATATACTGAAGAATGATGCTGAACTGCTCGTAAATTACGAACCTAAGGTTATGAACTTCGTTTATGCTATTCATCGTAATGACTTTATCTATAAAGCTCACGAGCACATTCTGAAGGAAATGGCAAAGAAACTTACCGAAGGGCATGAATATGACCACGAGCCTCTGCAGTACCTACTGATTGACGGTGAGTTTCATGGAGCATCAGTCGGACACTTCCGAAATGGTCCGTATGATCTCAATGATATTGTATGTGATTTGCCGGATGCGGAAACCCGCAAAGATGAAATTGTCGAAGCAATTAAGGTAGTTAACTTTGGTAAGTTACCTTCCCGCTTTAATGGGAAAGAACTTTAATATTCGACAACAAGGCAAAACATAAATTTTATTAAATGGAAAGGGTGATGACATATGAAAATGAATCGTGTATGGAGGGTTCACGTTTCCTAACCCTCCGAATAAAACTTTGGAGGAAATATAATGGAAAAACAAATCAAGTATGTCCAGCTCTCTGCTGATAACGCAGAAAATTGTAAGGTGTTTGAGTCGCTGATGTATGAATACATTGATGAGATGAATGAGCATAGCGAACGTCCACTTCCAAAAGAGTTTCAGCAGAAATGGATCAACAGCATCATTGCCATGCAAGGACCGACAGATCGCCATTTAGAATTGTGCTATGTCAAGGAAATGCCGATTGGTTTTCTATACGGGAAAATCGACCATGAAGATCACAAGGGATTTATAAAACCCGGATACGGATACATTATGGAGTTCTATGTAAAGCCAGACCATCGTCGGAACGGTTATGGCAAGATGATGTTTAAGCGTTTGGAGCGATTGTTCCATATTGACGGTGCGGAAATGATGTACTTAACCGCCGATCCTGTTACCGGAAAACCTTTTTGGGAATCAATGGGGTTTGTAAACGTCAATGAAAAGTCGCCAGAAAACCAACTCTACATTTACGAAAAACCGATCACGCCCACTTCCTTTGATAGTGGAATCCTAAAGCCCTTAACAAAAGAGAGTGCCGAAGAAATCAGTAATTGGGAATATGAAAGTCCCTATGAGGTTTATAATTTCAAAGGACATCCCGATGATTGGCTTATGGATGAATCAACTTGGGGAACGGAACAGTTTTGTCTTGTTGAAGGAAACACGCTGTTGGGTCAAGTAACCTGTCAGCTCGATGGGAAAGACTTGTGGGTTGGTTGGTCAATGGCTCCGCAATTTTGCGGTAAAGGCAATGGTAGCAATTTCGTAAATCGGTGTGTAAGAGAACTGCGTGAGTTTACAGGACATACCGGAAGAATACTACTAAGAGTTGCCGCATGGAATCAAAGAGCCATCCGTGCTTATCAAAAAGCCGGTTTCTCTTATGTGGAAACAATTCAAGATGAAATTGCATACACCAATCACATGGAAGACTTTTGGGTAATGGAATTGCATTGAGTTTTCAGACAATAAACAATTCCTGCCCAGGGAAAGTCAGACATCCCAAATGCTTTTTTGATAAACTATATGCGGGAGGTGAAACAGATGAATATGTTAAAGCAACTGAACTCAGCTATTGAATATATTGAGGCGAACTTGTGCGCAGAGTTCGATCTTGATACGGCTGCCGGTATCGCTTGTGTTACTGCAGATAGCTTCATTCGCTTCTTCAGCTATATGACCGGAATGACTCTGACAGAGTACATACGGCGCAGACGGCTGACACTTGCGGCGCAGGATCTACAGCATAGCAAGACACCGATCATCGACATTGCCATAAAATACGGCTATGACAGCGCTGCAGCTTTTTCAAGAGCCTTTGCAAAACAGCACGGCATTACACCGTCTGTTTATCGTAAAGATGGCGGTTCGCTGAAAGTGTATTCACCTGCTTCCTTTCACATTATGATTAAAGGAGCAAAAGAAATGGATTTCAGAATTATTGAGTTAGCGGATACTGTTGTGTACGGTGTATCCAAGCAGTATGAGGGACAGGGTTATAAAACTCGTGAGGAGCTGCGCCACTCCATGTGGGCAAATAATTGCGACGACGTACCCGGTCAGCTTTGTGAAGGTGGTTGGAATCAGCCCGGTAGCACTTCATACGATGGCGTATGGTATGGCATTTGGCAGGACGGCAAATACATGATTGCCCGTGAGAGAGCTGATGTAAAGACCCTTGAAGTCGAAACAAGAACACTTCCTGCAGGAACATACGCAGCGTTCAAAACTGAATGTGGCGGACTCGCTTGGGAGGAATTCCCGAAGTTGTTTGAACTGATCTTCGACTCCTGGCTTCCCGCATCTGAGTATAAGCAGAAATATGACCTTGCCATCGAGGTGCTGCACCTCTGGACAGACAATGATCTGCGTCAGAAAAATCGTTACTACGAGGTGTGGATCCCTGTAGAGCTGAAGTAATCCGATTATACTCAGCACGGAATATCGGGAAATAAAAATCGCCTTTTGATAGAATAAAGGCAGACAAGGAGGGATAATATGGACTGGATTATTGGATTGCAAAAGGCGATCGACTATATCGAAGATAATCTGACGGAAACGATTGATTACGAGATGGTCGCAGCGCAGAGCTTTTCATCAAGCTATCACTTCCAACGTGTGTTTAGTATTCTTTGCGGTTTCACCATCGGCGAGTATATCCGGAATCGCAGGCTGTCGCTTGCCGGTACAGAGCTGGCCACGAGTGATGCAAAGGTTATTGACGTTGCGCTGAAGTACGGCTATGAAAGTCCGGACAGCTTTGCAAAAGCATTCCAGAAGTTCCACGGTATATTGCCGTCGCAGGCTCGTAATGACGGTAGTAATCTAAAGTCCTTCTCCCGTCTTGTACTTAAATTTTCTTTGGAAGGCGGTGCAATTATGAATTATCGAATTGAAACAAAACCCAAAATGATTCTTCTCGGTTACAAAAGACGTTTTGAAGGCACCCCATACGATGAGCTGCGTCATAAGCAAGAAGGAGATTTCTTCATTACCACCAGAGCACACCAGTGGATGCTTAAAGGAATGGCAAACGACAAGCTTTCTGATTATTGCGTTCTTACAAATATGGATGATGACGGATATGATTTCTATATCGCTGCCACAACAGATAATTACGAACGTGATAACCTATACAATAGCAATGTCACGGGAATAGATTTTATGGACAGATTCAAGTTTGAAGAGATCGTTATCCCCGAAAGAACGTATGCTGTTTTTGAAACCGAGAAACAGAGAATGCCTATTCCGGAATATTTCGATATTCGTAAGCAAATTGCTGCAGAATGGCTCTCAAATGAGGAATATCAGATGATCAATGCACCTGAGCTCGTTGTTTACCACTGGGGTATTGTTGGTGGTTATGCTGACAGAACCATTGAAATTTGGATTCCTATCGAAAAGAAATAATCCCTTATGCCGCCTGTGTTTTGCGGGCGGCATTTCCACGATAAACTATCCAACTGGAAGTTGGATGAAATACGAACTCATCAAACTGATGCGTCATTGTTTTTAGAGCTGCAGATCCGTAAAATATAATTGTAGCTACGAAAAAAACAAATGCGAGGTGCTTTTATGACTACAATTAAAATCAATGAACAAATCGCCTTTCTCAGAAAACAGAAAGGTCTTACGCAAGAAGAACTGGCGGGCGCCCCTGGGGTAACCAATCAGGCAGTCTCCAAATGGGAGTCAGCACAGTGCTGCCCAGATATTCAGCTTCTGCCCGACATTGCGAAGCTCTTTGACGTTTCGGTGGATGAGCTTCTCGGATATAAGAAAACGGACGGATTAGGTGATATCTGTCTTAAAATCAAAGATTACTTTTCGGCATTGCCGGAGAAAGCCTCCTTTGAGAGTGCATACCGTCTTGCGGCTCTTCTGCATGAAGCAGCATCAAAAGATGGATATAAAAACAGAGTTCCTTGGAAGGAAAAGGACTATTCTGTTGATGAAGTATCATCTTGGGGGCTTTCTGTATGTTCTGAACCGGAAGGCAGTACCGGAAGAAAGAATAACAGTATCTTTTTCGCTTTAGGAAATGGGCACATTCCGCCTAATGGAGCTCAGATGCGTGATCTCAAGATTACAATGGAACAGTTCTCAAATCTAAATGTGCTGAAAGTGCTTTACGCTTTATATGGATTGACACTTTCTGATTTTGATCTTTATGTTACCGCAGATGAGATAGCATCTGCAGCACATCTCAAAGTCGAGGATGTAGAAACTGCGATAAGAGATTTTCCTTTGACAGTCAAAGAGGAAGATGGTGTTTTCAAATATAGACTGGAAGGATCATTCTCTCACATCCCGCCCCTACTATCTTTCTTTTATAAATTATAAAAAATTTCCAACCTTTTCAGATTCGCGTGTCTATATGGGTGAAAGCTTTCAATGAGGTGCAAACAAGTGAACAGACAAGACGTAGAGAAAACTATAACTGAATACCTGAAGCCCATATTCGGATTTGCTCTGAAGAGGTGTAAAAGCATCCACGATGCAGAGGATCTGTCGCAGGAGATTGCGATAAGAGCGTTCCGTGCGCTCCTTATCAAGGATGACGTTGCGGACATGGGAAAGTTCATCTGGACCGTTGCACATAACACGCTCAGTAACTATTATCGTGATGCTGCGAAAAGTATGGTCGGTGTTTCTATTGATGAGGTTGCGGAGCTGATTGCAGATCCGTACTCTGAGCTGGACACCGACGACAATCGTGACGCTATCCATCGTCTCCAGACTGAGATTGCTTACCTTTCTAAGCTGCAAAGAAGAATAGTGATTGCGTATTACTTTGAGAATCGCAAACAGGCAGATATTGCTCAGGAACTGGATATTCCTCTCGGCACTGTCAAGTGGCACTTGTTTGAAGCTAAAAAAGAATTGAAACGAGGTATGGATACGATGAGAAAAGCAAGCGAACTCAAGTTTAACCCTATTAAATTCCACTCTTACGGCATCAACGGTTCCGTGGGCAAAAAATCTCCAGACGAGTTTTTCCGTTCCACACTGGCCCAGAATATCTGCTATTGTGTGCGTAATACGGCAAAGACCATTAACGAGATTGCCGATGACCTGGGTGTTTCCCCCGTGTACGTAGAAACAGAAGTTGAATTCCTTGAGGAATACGGCTTCCTGCAGGCACAAAAGGATAAGTACATTATCAACTTCATCATCAGCGAGCCGACTGCAGAACTGCTTACCATGCAGAACGATATGTACAAGCGTGCTGCTGAGCTGTTTGCGAACGATCTGTATGATGAGCTGACCTCTTCCGGCATCCTTGACGATCCGGACATCTTATGTGGTCAAACTGACGCTCCCATCTCCTTGACTGAGTCACCTAAAGCGGACCGTAATTTCATCCTGTGGACGCTGATTCCTTATATAGCAGCTTGGTCCGGCGAGAAACTGATGGATGAGAGCATTTCTTTTGAAGAGGTTGCTACGATCCGTCCGGATGGTGCTCATAATATCTATCATGCGTCTGTAGTGCCGGATGAAATGGTTCTTCCTGATGACTACGTTTATATGAGAAACTGGTGCGGTCCTATGTGGAATAAGGGTGATTACCAGATGATGTGGCAAATTGATTCGGAATGGTCTGATAGAGCGCCCGTAAAAGAGCGAAACATCCCTGAAGAACAAGAGCGAACAATTACTCTCCTAAATTGGGAAAAATACAATTTGCTCTCTAAGCACGATTACGCATGGCTTGCAGAACGTGGTTATATCAAAACCAATGGCGATTATGACGGACACTTCAAATCCGCATGGCAAATCGTGGTTTTGGCAAGCAATGAAATTCGTGATAAACTTCTTGCTATCGGCGAGCGAATCAAGGTAAAGTATCAGACTGAGTTTGATGCGCTGAAGGCGCCTTATGCCGAGGCTGTACTGGAATCGGTTCCTGCACACCTTAGAAAGATTAAAGCGTATGAATTGCAGTTTGTATTCCACGCTGATGGATGGTTCCTGGTACACTGTATCACAGCGCTCCTGAAGAACGGCAAACTGAAGGAGCCTACCGAAGGCCAGAGAAAATCCCTGACCACACTGATTGCCAATGTATAAACAAATGAGCCGCTGCAGGTTTTCCTGCGGCGGCTACCCCTGTTTCTGTAGAAAAAATTTTGAAAAAACATTGAACCGAGAAGCTATTGTTGCGACCTTGTAGGTGAAAGCTTTCAAAAGAGGTACCGAAGATGCAAAGCAAAGAATTAGAAAACTACATAGAATTCCTGTTATCTGCAGCCTTACAAAGATGCGGCAATATATATGATGCTGAAGATCTAACACAGGAGACACTTCTTGCTGCACTGTCATACATTGCACGTGGCAAAGATATTCAAGATGTAAAAGCATGGCTTCTCGTTGTTATGGGGCGGAAATTTAATGACATGCTCCGCAAAAGATATAAGCAACCAATAGTCAGTATTGGAGATGATTTTGATATCGTTGATGAGAATGCCATGATCCAATTGAACGATGAAGATGACGAAGCTGAGAACGTTCGTAAAGCAGTTGCATACCTTGCCAAAAATTATCGCGAGGTTATCGTGCGGTACTATATGAACGGTCAGAGCGTAAGTCAGATTGCATCAGAATTGGACATTCCCGAGGGAACTGTAAAAAGCAGATTGCATCTTGGCAGGGATCATGTAAAGAAAGGATTCAGCGATATGGGAAAATACTCAAAGCAAAGTTATTCACCTATAACACTTCATGTTTCTTACAGTGGAAATCCCGGATTGAACGGAGAGCCGATCACACTTATCAAAAACGATCTTATTGCCCAGAATATCCTGTGGCTGGCTTACTCTAAGCCGGTAACTATTGAGGAGATTGCATTGTCTATCGGTATTCCGGCAGCATATGTAGAACCTATTGTTGAAAAGCTGGTAGACGGTGAACTAATGAAAAAGGTTGGGAACAAAGTTTATACAGACTTTATGATTTCAACTTTGGATGATAAGGAAAAGTATATTCCTGCGCAGAAAAAATGTGTACATGAGAATTTTGAGTTATTCTGGAATGCTATCGAAAAAGCCCTTGTGAAGCTCCGTCAGTGTGAGTTTTACGAAAGGTGTTCATTTGATGCAAGAAACTCCCTGGAACTGTATGTTGCATTCAACTGTCTGGATTACGGAACGTATATGACCTTTTCAGAAATATTCAATGCTGAACAGCAATTTAATGAACGTCCTAACGGTGGACGATGGATTGCCTTTGGCCATGTTAATTTCAAGGAGTTTGATTACAAGGACCATATCGAGTTGTTGGCACATTCTTACTCGGGTGAACGCGTTGCAAGGTTTGACAAATATGCCAATTGCGAGATGCTTGAAATGCACGTGTATGGTGCAGACGGATTCCCGTGTTACCCATATTATCATTCGGCCGATTATACATTTTTCCCTGAGAACACCTTTGTTGATGCAGAGATTGCAAAGCTACTCTACATTATGCACACGGGAATTGATCCTGAAAGTGTAGGTTTTAATCCGGAATATCTCAAAGCTATTCCTTGGCTCACAAAATGTAAGATATTCCGTGAGGAAGCCGGAAAACCAGTCATCAACATTCCTGTTCTCTGTAAGGATGAGGCACAAGTTTTGTGGAACCTTTGTACGGAAGCGAAGTACGAGATAGTAAATGATCTAAAAGAGCTGCTTACCGAGTTTTTCAGAGGAAAGAAGCAAGAAATACCTGCACATCTGGATAGTGTTCCTTTGCAGAAACAATATCTGTATGCAGATAATGCTATGCTTTTTGCCACAATAAGAGAGGCTATTTCAAGAGGCAAGCTGTATGACGGTAATTATGACGACGATAGCAACGGCATCAATCAACCTCCTTGCCCTATGGTCTTAGTAATCGGTTAAGAACTTTTGACCGCTGCAGGTTCTCCTGCGGCGGTTTTCTCTTTGCTCAAATATACGCAAATCCGATTACCGAAAGCGTTGAATTGTTACCGTTTGTGTTGTATAATGATGATGTC
>ENA-OPJV01000253-OPJV01000253.1-human-gut-metagenome-genome-assembly--contig:-NODE-253-length-22412-cov-2.196762_pt1 | contig 22412 bp, 10 predicted proteins | sample MGYA00241772_ERZ501669 | MGnify/ENA primary metagenome ERZ501669 (study PRJEB25962, sample SAMEA2042290) | human gut metagenome | biome: human gut; feature: human-associated habitat; material: faeces...
CCTCCCCCCCCCCCCCCCCCAACCCCAAAACCCCCCCGCCATGATCGCTATTTTTACGAACAAACTCCTCGCAATGTTCAGGAGTAGTTACCAATATGTCGGGATAATGTTCTTGCAAAAACTGTATTCTTTCCGGGGACTGCTCACAAACAATAATACGCCGGGGATTCTTTAACAAAGCGCACAATAAGGTACAAATGCCGGTAGGACCGGCTCCAATAATCAGAATCGTATCCTCCGATGTAATTTCCGAAATACGCACGGACCAAAAACCGGTTGCCAAAATATCGCCTACAAACAAAGCTTGTTCGTCGCTTACCGTATCCGGAATACGATTCAAGCCTTGATCGGCATAAGGCACTCGAACATATTCGGCTTGACCACCATCGATACGACACCCCAAAGCCCAACCGCCATTGGGATCCATACAATTATTGACATACCCACGGCGACAGAAGAAACATTCGCCACAAAAAGTTTCGACATTTACAGTAACCCTATCTCCCGGCTTAATACCTATAACATCTTCTCCCACATCTTCTACGACACCCACCATCTCGTGCCCGACCGTTACTCCCGGTACGGCACGCGGCACGCTACCATGTTTGATATGGAGATCGCTAGTACAAATACTTCCAAGAGTCACCCTCACAATCGCATCACGCGAATCTTTCAACCCGGGTTTCGACTTTTCTTGTAATTCAAACTTGCCGGGTTCAACGTATGTATATGCCAACATAATATTATCCTTATCATTTTTCAAAACTTCTCTTACAAAGATAGGCGAAACGGATTTCAGAAGCAAGTATTCTTTGTTAAACAGTGTCACTACGAATCAAATAGTAATCTACCGGTGTACTCTATGGCAACTATCAGCTATGTAAAAAGAGTATGACATCAATTAAAAAATATTTACTTCATACAAATACAAACAGCTTTCACAACTTTCTTGTTATTTTTGTATGACTAAAAGAGTGTTAATATGAAAAACCGAACAAAAAAATTGTTTAAGATTACGGGTATTACACTGGGAGCGTTGATAGTCTTTCTCTCGGCAGTAATCGCTTTCTCCATAAATTTTATATTTACGCCTGAAAAATTGACCCCCATCGTATTAAACGTAGCCAATCAAAACATAAATGCCAAGCTCGATATGAATAGCGTAGAGCTGACCTTTTTTTCAACTTTTCCCCGTTTTGGAATAAAATTGGAAAATGGCACATTGGTATCAAAGGCTATCCGTGATTCTTTATGGCAACGTACCGACACATTAGCCTCTTTTCGAAAAGCCATTGCCGTAATCAATCTCGTCGATTATTTGCAACAAAAAAAGATCAGTATCAACCGATTATCATTGGATAGTACAAACATATACGCCTTTAAAGGAAAAGATGGAATCGCCAACTGGAATATATTGATCGCCGACACGACAAATACACCCGATACAACAACCGCTACTTCGCCAGTTATTAACGAAATAGACATCAAGCACGTTTCGCTACATCATACCACGGTCACTTTCGACGATCGGGAAACGAATGTCTTCGCCAATTTATGGGATGCAAATCTTAAATTAAAAGCAAATTTAAAGAAAGAACAGTCTACGTTAACGTTGGATTTCAACAACAAAAACATTCTGTTCTGGCAAAATGGTGAATTACTGGCTCATCGTATCGCCACTCACCTACAAACCGACATCGAGCTAAATCGTTCGAAACGGGCTCTTTCCTTGCACGATGCTATGATGGAGATTAACGGCATAAAATTAGACATACACGGTTCTATCTGTAAAGACACGACCGCACAAGCGTTAGATATCGATCTGCAATACGGGCTACATGCTCCTTCGTTGGAAACAGTCCTTCACATGATTCCCGAAAGTATTCTCAAAAAAGAAAAAGTTTCGGCCAAAGGCGACGTTACAGTTAATGGCAATCTAAAAGGTCTATATGGAAAAGGGAAAATTCCATTAGCTACATTAAAAATAGAAATAAACGATGCATCCGCCCAATATGCCCAATTACCTTATGGAATAGATGAACTTAAAGCCAACTTTTTCGGACAGATAGACTTAATGCGGCAATCGCCATCTTATCTCGATCTTAAAATATTTCACTTCAAAGGAGCTCATACCGATATCTTGGCCGACGCCAAAGTAAATGATCTATTAGGCGATCCCGATATCTCGTTTCATACCCAATCTACGATAGACCTAACGGCATTGGCACAAACGTTCCCTTTACAAGATGGTGTGAGTATCGAAGGGAAATTAGATGCCGACATGAACGTGCGTTGCCGTTTGTCATCTATCAAAAAGAAAGACATAGGACGAATTCGGGCCAAAGGAAAAATAAATATGAGCGAATTGGCTTTACGAGACAAAAATAAGAAATTCGAATTCACGAGCGATGCTTCACTGTCTTTCGTGGGAAACGATGTATTAGGAGCCCATATCGAAATAGGAAATATGGCTTTTCACTCAACGCGATTAAACTCATCGATAAACAATCTATCGGCTTTAATAAAAACGACCAACCCACAAGATACTACACGAATCGCTCTTGTAGAGTGTAAACTAAATGCAAACAAATTAAAAGCCTCCCTACCGGATACATCAAATTTATTTTGTGGGAAAACCGTTGCAACTGTAAAATTACAACCGACAGAAAACAATCCTACCCGACCCGAAATAGGATTCGCATTAGAAGCCGACACCTTGTTCTGCCGTCTCGGAGATACTAAATTGGGCATGGACAAAGCCGGGATTACAATAACGGCACAACAATTAAAAGACTCTTTGTGGATTCCAAAAGGCATAGTAGGTTTTAATCGGCTTTTTGTACGTACCCCACAATCGGCTTTACCTATTCGAATGCAAAAGACTGCGATTTCAGTCGGTAATCGAGCTATTACTTTACATAACGCAACCATGAAAATAGGAAGATCCGATTTAACAGCGACCGGTGCGATTCACGATTTATACGGCGCTATGCGTCACAATAAAAAACTACGGGCCACATTAACACTTTCCTCTAAGAATCTAAATTGTAACCAGTTAATTCGGTCTATCTCTTTTCCAAAAGACACTGCTCAAATCGAAACTGAATCCGACACTACGTCGACAGCCCTAAAACTATTCGTTATTCCTCGAAATATCGATTTTGAATTACAAACCAATTTGAATCGGGTTCGTTACGGGAAAATGGTTTTCAAAAACGTACACGGTGCAATAGATATACGCAATCAAGCCATTCACCTCAAAGAGCTCAGCATGGAAGGAATGGATGCGACTATGCGCACGACGCTGATCTATCAAGCCCGACAACCAGAGCAAGGATATGCCGGATTCGATTTCAAACTTCATAATATCAATATAGGGAAACTTGTCGATTTTATTCCTTCGTTAGATACCATTGTCCCCATGCTACGGTCATTTCAAGGAACTGTCGATTTCAATGTATCGGCCGAGTCGGGCTTAGACTCATGCCTCAATATAAAAATACCCTCATTACGATCGGCTATCCATGTTGAAGGCGATAGCCTCGTCCTTCTCGACGGTGAAACTTTTGCCGAAATATCGAAAAAATTTTTCTTCAAGAACAAAGAGAGAAATTTGATCGACAGTATTTCTGTCAACATTAGTGTCGAAGACGGTAATGTAACCGTCTACCCGTTTGTAATAGAAATGGATCGCTACCGGGCTGCCGTAGGTGGGAACCAAGACTTGGATATGAATTTCAATTATCACATATCCATACTCAAATCGCCCATACCCTTCAAACTGGGACTGAATATTTCGGGAAATTTAGATAAAATGAAGTTCGGTATGGGCAAAGCCAAATACAAAAACGCTGTCACACCGGTAGAAATACACAAAGTCGACAGTACTATTGTAAATATGGGAGAACAAATTGTTCGGGATTTCAAGAAAGTTATGCGACGACAATTGCCACAAACACAAACCACCAACTAATAAGTATCATGTTCGATAAACCCATATGTCATATAAAATTGCCCTATCTTCTTCCCGAGATTACACAGAAATACTTAATGTATGGAAAAACTCTGCAAGAAGTTCCCTTTACTTTTTAAGTGAAAAAGATGTACTTTATGTTCCCTCCTACTTTCGATGCATTTAATTGGCATATATGAATGCGGGAATAAGGTAAAGGCAATTTTGTTGTCTGACAGAATACATATTGTTTGGCAGGTATGTGCCAATTCATATTGAGAAAAAATAGGGTGCTCATTGACTAATTCACTCAAGACTGCATACAACTTATGTAGATGTGCACTGCAAATTTTAAACGGATTATTTTATCATCTTATGCTTTATTGCGATATTTGCGTTACGATAAATCTGTAACGGAATGATTGAAATAGTATGAAGCCTAATAATCCTTTTCTTATTTCGGGATATTACAGCCCAGAACTCTTTTGCGACAGGGAGCAGGAGACCAGAGCTATTCTCGAAGCTCTCCACAATGGACGCAACGTGACATTGATAGCACCCCGTCGTATGGGAAAGACCGGGCTGATCCGTCATGCCTTTTACCGTTTGAAAGAGCAGCAGCCAGATATCGATACTTTCTATTTGGATATCTATTCAACCCAATCATTAGGCGATTTTGTACGATTGTTCGCCAGTACAGTGTTGGGACAGCTGGACTTCGCCTCACAAAAGGCTTTGAGTCGTATAAGTAAGTTTGTCCGCAGCAGCCGTCCCGTGTTTGATTTTGACGAATCGACAGGTGTTCCTAAGGTGACGATAGATGTGGCTCCGGCCGAGGAAGAAAACACTTTGAAAGAGATATTCGAGTATCTGGGCTCGTCAGAGAAACGATGCTATGTTGCCATAGACGAGTTCCAGCAGATTGTTGAATACCCGGAGAAAGGTGTTGAAGCATTGTTGCGCTCCTATATCCAGTTCCTGCCCAATGTAAACTTTATCTTTGTCGGCAGCAAACAACATCAGATGCAGGAGATGTTCACTTCGTCGAGAAGGCCGTTCTATCAAAGTATGCAACCGCTTACAATCGGTCCGATACAACGGGACGAATACGCAAGTTTTGCAACAGGGCATTTTGCCGAGCACAATGTGAAATTGCATCAAGAAGTTTTCAATTCAATATATGAAAAGTACGAGGGTCATACCTGGTATGTGCAGTGTCTCCTTAACCGCCTGTACGGGTACGATCGGAATGTGGATATGGAACTGGTTTCATACGTCACAGGGCAGATTTTATCCGAGTATAGTTACATGTATGCAGACTTGCTGAAAACATATTCTTTCGGTCAGGTGCGCCTGTTGAAAGCTATTGCCCGAGAGGTGTGTGTCAAAGAAGTGCTGGCTGGAGATTTTATCAGTCGACATCGGCTTCGTGCGGCGAGCAGTGTCAGTGCTTCATTAAAGAAACTGATCGACAACGAATTGATCTACCAGACACCTTGCGGGTATATCATTTACGATCGTTTTATGAGCGAGTGGTTGCGGAAACAACCATTCTAAAATAGCGGAAATATTCAATAGAACTTAGAAAAATCATTATGGCGGTAAAAAAGTCAGAACTATATAGTACATTGTGGAAATGCTGTGACGAACTTCGCGGCGGTATGGATGCAAGTCAATACAAGGATTATGTGTTGGTCATTCTTTTCGTTAAATATATCAGCGATAAAAAGCGTAATGACGAAGGCTTCGATATAGATATACCTAAAGGTTGTTACTTTGAGGATTTTGTCGCTCTCAAAGGTAACTCGAATATTGGGGAGGAGATGAATAAAAAGATGGCTGCTCTTGCCGAGGAAAATCAACTTGGTGGCGTTTTTGTAGCCGATTTTGAAGATGACACCAAGCTGGGCAAAGGAAAGGATAAAGTTGAAACTCTAAGTAAACTTATTGCCGTTTTCCAGAATGAGAACCTCGATTTTAGCAAAAATAGAGCGGCAGATGACGATCTTATAGGTGATGCTTATGAGTATCTGATGAAGAATTTTGCCACAGAGAGCGGTAAGAGTAAAGGCCAGTTTTATACTCCGGCCGAGGTCAGTCGTGTGATGGCCGAGGTTATCGGGTTAGGAAATGCCAAAAATGGGAAAAAGACGACTATCTATGACCCTACTTGCGGCTCGGGTTCCCTGCTTCTTCGTGCTATGTGTGAAACTCCCGGTGGGGCAACTCTCTATGGTCAGGAAAAAGACAATGCTACTGTCGGTTTGGCAAAAATGAATATGATTCTCCATAATGAAATCTATGCCGATATCAGACAAGGCGATACGATTAATGATCCTCAATTTAAGGAAGGCGACCAGTTAAAGACCTTCGATTATATTGTCGCAAATCCGCCTTTTTCAACAAAGTCGTGGTTGAAGAGTGCAAAGTTCGAAGATGAATACCATCGTTGGGGCGAAGGCATTAAAATAGGTGTTCCGCCGGAAAAGAATGGCGATTATGCTTTCCTTCTCCATATCGTACGCTCTCTGAAACAGACCGGCTGTGCCGCCTGCATTTTGCCTCATGGCGTCCTTTTTAGAGGCAATGCCGAGGCTCAGATTCGTAAATATCTCGTTGCCGAAAAACGGTATATCAAGGGAATCATAGGACTCCCTGCCAACCTTTTTTATGGTACAGGTATTCCGGCTTGTATCATCATTATAGAAAAGTCGGAAGCAGTAGGGCGTAAGGGAGTGTTTATGATCGATGCCAAAGGTGGATATATCAAAGATGGAGCTAAGAATCGTCTGCGAGAGCAGGATATTCGGCGCATTGTCGATGTGTGGCAAGCACAACGCGATGTGCCTCATTATGCGCGCTTTGTGCCTATGGAGGAGATTGAACGCAACGATTACAATCTCAACATTCCTCGCTATGTATCTGCTCCCGATACGGAGATTCTGCAAGATATCGATGCACACCTTCATGGAGGTTTGCCCAAACACGATATAGACCAACTCGATACCTATTGGGAGGTATGTCCGTCGCTTTGTGATGACCTCTTTTGCGACCATCCTACGCGCAAAGGTTACTATTCTTTGAAGTGTAACCCGGAGGCAGTGCGTGATGCTGTTACCGGGAATGTAGATTTCCGTAATCAGAAAGAGGTGTTCCAGAAGAGTTTTGCCGAGTGGTGTGATTCTCACCGGGCTCAACTTTACGCTCTCCTCCCGGGTTTTGCTCCCAAGAAACTTATCGAGCAGCTGGGTAACTCGTTGTTGGCTGTCTTCGAGGTAGATAAGTCGCTTGTCGAGGCGTATGATGTCTATGACAGTTTGATGAACTACTGGGGTGAAACGATGCAAGATGATTGCTATATGATTTCGTCCGGAGGCTGGACGGTGCAACTGTACACGCCACAACCAGCTTCCAAGAAGAAAGAGAAAAAGGCTGCTACGCCCGAAGATGTCGTTTGCGACCTGCTGCCTGTGCCAATCGTTATCGACGAGTATTTTGCAGAGAAGCGCGATGTTATTGCTGCGGCCGAGGAGTTGCTGGCACAAAATGAGACACAGCTTGCGGAATTGGTCGAGGAGCAGGCGGAGAATTACCTCGATGAGGACAACTTCCCCGATGGTAAGATGACCGATGCCAATATCAAGAAACGAATGAAGGCGCTCGATAAAAAAAACGATGCCGACGAAATTGCCGTACTGCAAAAGTATCTCGACCTCAAAGGTGATATATCACTCAATAAGAAACTGATCAAAGAGCGCAAGTACGACCTGCTTACTGCTCTTGTCGTCAAGTATGCCGATTTGTCCGAGGCGGATATCAAGCGCTTAGTTATCGAGCGGAAGTGGTTCGCATCGCTTGCCTTGCGCCTTGACGGCGAGATGCAGCGTATCAGTCAGCAGCTCACTTCCAAGGTCTCGGCTCTTGCGGAGCGTTATGCTCAGACGCTCCCCGAGATTGATGCCGAGATAGCCGATTTAGAAGCAAAAGTTGCTGCACATTTGAAACAGATGGGATATTGATCTGAAAAATTGAGGCTACAAAGTGGGCAGATTGATAATTATTAAAGCGTAAGTAATGGATATACCACAAGGATATAAACAAACCGAGTTGGGAATAATACCCGAAGATTGGGAGATCGTCCGGTTGGGAGACATCGGTAATTTTTCGAAAGGAGCAGGTATTTCTCGAGAGGATGTGCAAACTGGCAATATTCCAGCTATTCGATATGGAGAAATATATACCACGCATAATTATTGTATTCAAATATTTTATTCATATATTGATACAGTTGTAGCACAACACGCTAAGATGCTTTCTTATGGCGATATTCTTTTTGCTTGCTCTGGAGAGACGAAAGAAGATATAGGTAAAAGCGTTGCTTATGTAAATGATATTATCGCTTATGCTGGTGGAGATATTATTGTATTGTCACCAGATCAGTCTTGTTATGATTCTCGATTTATGGGATATGCTACTAATGCCGCATATGTTGTAAGTCAAAAATCGGCTAAGGGACAAGGTGATGCCGTTGTACACATCTCGAAAGATTCATTGGCTGAAATAATGCTATATGTCCCTCAAAATAAGGATGAGCAACAAGCAATAGCGGAGGCGCTGAGTGATATAGATGGATTGATTGCGACATTGGATAAGAAAATCGCCAAGAAACGCCTGATTAAGCAAGGGGCGATGCAACAACTCCTAACCGGCAAAAAACGTCTCCCCGGCTTTTCCGACCCATGGGTAGAAAAGAAATTTTCTGATTTGTATAGATATGCATCTGAAGGGGGAACTCCTGATACCAATAATATGAGATTCTATGCAAACGGAGATGTTCCTTTTGTTAAAATCGAAGATACCGAAACAAAATATATTGAGTCTTGCAATTCATTTATTACTAGTGAGGGAATAAATAATAGTTCAGCATGGATTGTTCCAGTTAATAGTATTATATATACTAATGGGGCAACTATTGGGAATGTCTCAATTAATAAAATTCCTGTAGCGACCAAGCAAGGTATATTGGGTATTATACCTAGTAGTATTATTAATCTGGAGTTTATGTATTATTTGTTGTTGTCTCAAAATTTTAAGCGCGAAGTAGATAGTCGGCAAGCAAAAGGAACTTTTGCAACAATAATACTTAAAAGTCTTGATGAAATTCCTATATATCTTCCTCTTAATCAGATGGAGCAAATAGCGATTGCTACGATTCTGACCGATATGGATAAGGAGATTGCCGACCTTGAAGCCCAGCGAGACAAGTACCGCCTCTTAAAATCGGGCATGATGCAAAAACTATTAACAGGACAGATTCGTTTGACAAAACCGCTGGCAAAGGTTGTACACTTGGTTCCTAAGGCCTCCGCAGTAAGAGAAATTCCCGTGGATGCCCATATTTGGGCCGGACATATTGTTAATAGGTTGTGGCAATCAAAAGGATGGGGGCGTACGAAGTTACAAAAGTCGTTACATCTTGTCGGCTGTTATGCACAATTGGATTTAGGTGGGGAGTATATACGCAATACAGCAGGCCCTGACGATCAACGACTGATGAACTATATTGACCGAAAATTCAAACAGTATAGTCATGTTAATGTAGAAAAAGAGAGATTGTTAGATGGGAAAATACATTATACCTATACCCCTACATCTCGTATACAAGAGGTGGAGATGGCATACGAGCGATATCCGCAGGATATTCGCGAGCGTGTAGACAATTTGCTTGACAAATTAAACTTGATGAATTTAGCCGAGGCAGAGATTTTGTCAACCCTTTATGCGGTATGGAATAACCGAATAATTAAGGGAGAGCGGATAACAGATGATTTGCTGGTCTCTGACTTTTATGCGTGGAGTGAACACAAAGCAGACTTTGAAGAAAGGAAAGTAAGGCGAATGTTGGATTATATGCGTAAAGAAAATATAGTTCCAATCGGTTGGGGTAAATATATTGATGAGAAATAAACTGATATGAGTGGTTATTTCTTGAAAATAGATGGGATATGCTTTTAAGAAAATAAGATAGAACGAAATAATATTATGGACACAAACATCGGGGCAAAGGAGCGTGTAACGCAAAACAGGTTGATAGGGCTTTTTAAGAATGTATTAAAGTACACCTATCTCGGGAATTGGGAGACTCGTGAGGGTAACGCCAATATCGAAGAAACGTTGCTCATGGCATATCTCTTGCGGCGTGGCTATACCGACAAAGAGATACGGAGTGCCATCGCTAAATTCAAGCAGGCGGCAAACTCCCTTGGTGGGGGATTATATAACGCCAACAAGGAGGTGTATACCTTGTTGCGCTATGGCGTGAATGTACAGGCCGAGGTGACCGAAAAGAAAAAGATGGTGCACCTTATCGACTGGGCGAACCCGATGGAGAATGATTTCCAGATAGCCGAGGAAGTAACCATTCAAGGCGAAAGCGACCGCCGTCCCGATCTGGTCGTTTATGTCAATGGTATTGCTCTTGTCGTAATCGAGCTCAAGCGTAGTACGGTCTCTGCTCACGAGGGTATTCGCCAGAATATCCGTAACCAGCAGGACGGTTATATTCCTCGATTCTTCACGACCATACAGTTACTTTTTGCGGGCAACGATACCGAGGGATTGCACTATGGTGTAATCAAGACGCCCGAGAAATTCTGGTTGCGCTGGAAAGAACCGTGTGGCGAGCCGTGTAAACCCTCGCGCTTCACGGCCGAGGAATACCCCAATGAGTTGGATCGTAGTGTATTGCAATTTTTTGATCCAGTCAGGCTATTGGAATATATCCATGATTTTATCATTTTTGATGGAGGCATCAAAAAAGCCGCTCGTCCCAATCAATATTTTGCTGTCAAAGCTGCTCAACCCAGAATCTGCAAGAAGCAAAACGGTATTATATGGCATTCGCAGGGTTCGGGTAAATCGCTTACGATGATTTGGCTGGCCCGATGGATACGTGAAAACGTAAGTGATGCTCGTGTGGTGATTATTACAGACCGCGATGAGCTGGACAAACAAATAGAATCGGGCTTCAAAGATGCAGGGGAGCAGATTCAGCGAGCCAAGAGCGGTGGTAAACTGATTGAGATGCTCAATGCTGCCGAACCTTGGTTGATTTGTACGTTGATTCACAAATTTGGCAATAAGAATGACGGCGATGCCATATCGGTAGGAAATAAGAAGGCAAGTAAGTCGCTCGACTTGTATCTTGAAGAGTTGGCAAAATCGCTCCCCGCTGATTTTCGAGCGAAGGGTAATATTTATGTCTTTATTGATGAATGTCATCGCACACAAGGAGGCATGCTCCACGAAGCCATGAAGCATATAATGGGCGACGATGTGATGCTGATAGGTTTCACGGGTACGCCTTTGCTCCATACGGATAAGAAAAAATCGATAGAGACCTTTGGTTCTTATATACATAGCTATAAGTTTAATGAGGCCGTAGAAGATGGGGTTATTCTTGACTTGCGTTATGAGGCCCGAAATGTAGAACAATACTTGGGCAAACGAGAGAAAATCGATGTGTGGTTTGACGCGAAGACTAGGGGCTTGAGTTCGGTCGCCCGGACAGCTCTGAAAGAGCGTTGGGCAAAAATGGAGAAGCTGTTTAGCAGTAAGGAGCGTATCGACCGTATCGTCGCGGATATTTGCCAAGATATGAGTACCAAACGGGCTTTGGCAGGCGGCTATGGAAATGCCATGCTTGTGGCCGACAGTATTTATCAGGCGTGTCGTTACTGGGAGGTTTTTCAATCAACAGAGTTGAAAGGGCATTGCGCTGTGGTTACAAGTTACGATGCAAGTACTGCATCGGTAAAAGACGAGTATCAAGGTGATGGAGAGACCGAGGATCTCACAAAATATGAGATATACCAAAGAATGATCGGCGACAAAACTCCTGAACAGTTTGAAACTTGGGCGAAAAAGGAGTTTACGGACCATCCCGGAGATATGAAGTTGCTGATTGTCGTAGATAAGTTATTGACCGGATTTGATGCACCGTCGGCAACCTATCTCTACATCGATAAAAAAATGCGGGATCACAATCTTTTCCAAGCGGTCTGTCGTGTGAATCGAGTAGATAGTGAGGAAAAAGATTTCGGGTATATTATTGATTACCAAGATCTGTTTGGAACGGTAAAGAGTGCAATTGAGGATTATACGAATGGGGCATTTGATGGTTACGATGCCGACGATGTTAAAGGCCTTCTTTTGACTCGTCTTGCCGAAGGTCGCAAGGCCTTGGAAGAGTCATTACAGGCAGTATATACGATGTGTGAGGTGATACATCCGCAAACGCGAGAAGGTTATTTTGCATATTTTGTCTATGCGGAGAATACTCCTGTTGAAAATCAGCAAAATGAATGTGAGGGGAATGCCAATAAACGCGAAACCTTCTATAAACTTGTGTCGCGTTTGGTGCGCCGTTATATTGACATAGCCAATGAGATGGAACAGGCTGGCTATACAGCAGAGGAGGCTGCCGATATCAAAAAGCAGGTTGACTATTTTAATGATATCAAAGATGAAATAAAATTAAAAAGTGGAGATGCGCTCGATTTAAAATATTATGATCCAGCAATGCGTCAGCTTATTGATAACTATGTACGAGCAGAAGATAGTGAGAAATTGGTGGATTTAGCTGATATTTCATTTCTTGACCTGATTGATACGGAGGGTGATAAGGCGATTGATGCGCTGCCAAAGAAAATCAAGCAGAATGAACGTTCTGTTGCAGAGATTTTGGCGGCAAATATGCGAAAGATGATTATCAGCGAGCGTCTGAACAATCCGGCCTACTTTGATAAAATGTCTGATTTGCTCAACCACCTGCTTCAAGAACAGAAAGATGGTAAGATCCAATATAAGGAATTGATAAAACAACTCATTGAGAAACTGAAAGAGGCTCGATTGACCATTAAGACAAAATACCCTGCAACCATTGATACAAAGGGGAAACAAGCTCTTTATGATAATCTTGGAGGAAATGAAGCTTTGGCACTCCGTATTCACGAAATTATCAAAGCAAATGCTCGCGATGGTTTTAGGGATATGGACAGTAGTGGTCTGAAAAAGATGAGAGCATTGCGAAGGGCTGTTGAAAGTGCATTGAAAGGAGTAGAACAAGATAAGCTCGATGATATAATGCAGCTGATCGTTGCACAAAAAGAATACTAATGACTATTATTAAAGTTTCTAATATATTTGCAGAAGTCGAGTGGAAGGAAATTAAGAATATACATCTTACAATATATCCACCTAATGCTCGTGTTCATGTGTCTGCACCTATTGGAATGACTGAGGAGGCTGTGCGATTATTCTTGATTACGAAAATGCCGTGGATAAATCAACGTATAACCCAGATTCTTGGTCAGAATCGCCAAACACCCCGCGAATACGTATCTGGGGAGAATCATTACTTTAAGGGGCAAAGATACCGTTTAAAGGTTTTGTATCATAATGCTCCTGCAAAAGTAGAGATTCAGGGGAATGAATATATTAAACTATATGTTCGAGGCGGAGCATCTGCAGAGCGTCGAGCGGAGGTGCTACGAGAATGGTATCGATCTGAATTTAAATCGATACTTACTCCTCTAATTGCGAAATGGGAATATCTTTTAGGGGTAAAGGCAAATAAATGGGAAATCAAGCAGATGAAAACATTGTGGGGAAGTTGTAATCACAGTACGAAAAATATTATTTTTAACCTTGAATTAATCAAGAAACCTGTTCGTTGCATTGAATATATTGTGGTACATGAATTATTACATATCAAAGTTAGATTACACAATGAAGAGTATACAGCTTTACTAACTCAATATTTCCCGAATTGGAAACAGTTGAAAGAAGAATTAAATGAATTTGTTGTATAAATATTACCATTATGGGAAAAACAATAACTACATACCTCATTGACGGCGATCCAAAAGGAACGCAGTATGCATTCATCAGCAACAAGATTTGTCAGATGTTTGTAATTCCACGCTCGAACTTGGCCTATCTGAATGAGCAGGAGAAACTGCACAAGCCGGCGTTCTACATACTGATCGGAGAAGATGAGGTGACGAAACCGCATGCCTATATCGGAGAGACCGAAAATTTTAAGGAACGGGTAAAAGACCATGACAGCAAAAAAGCATTCTGGCAGAAAGCGCTTGTCTTTGTTTCAAAAGACGAAGATATGACCAAAGCCGACGTGCAATATCTGGAATATCGCGCAATTGTACGATGTACTATTATATTATCATTGATTATCAATAGTTTATGGCTTAAAAGGTAGACTACTCAAAAATTTACTTGTTTTTTTGCGAAAAATCGAAGATTTAACGTTTTTTTTTCATCGACTCTCTCCGAACAGAGGGGAAAAAGGCAAAAACCTCCCTTTTGGGCCCCGACTGACCTCGTCTGCAAAGATAGAGCATGTCTGGGTTTATTTCGCCGAAACGGGCTGTAAAATCGAGGTTGGATTCACGGATATTTTGGGGTTCCAAGTGATGTGTTTTGTGCTTGATTGGAGTGGACGTTGGGGACCGACCTTTACATCCGGATTGTTTATAAGAATTGTAGCCAAAAGAAAAAATGGCTAAGACCATTTTCATGGCTTCAGCCATCTCTTTTCTTCCCTTATTTTGACTTTACTTTAATGAACGTATATATGAATACGGGGATAAAGTAAAGGTGCTTTGATACAATCACCATCTTTAATCGAATCAGTTTAACAAACTGTATACAATCAAGAATATAAAATTGTCTTTATCAAAATAGAAAATAATTGGTTGAATGAGAAGTAATCTCTATTTTCGTAGTTAGTCACGAAAGTGATAAAATATATAGTTTTGGTTAGTTTCACTTTAAAATATGAATTTAGATGCGAAATTAATAATGGCAAAAGTGAATGAGGAAGTAATCTGTGACGAGGATATCGCTCAAGTATAATGAATAGGAAAGAAATGAAGTTTCGTTGATCCTTCGATTAAGGCTTCCAGGTTCGCTAATTGTCCTCACCGGTGGAGAAACGATATACACCATCGAGGATGGAATGAAAATGATTGTCAGAGAGACTATTTATATTGTTATAAACGAATAAAACATATATAGAAGATGGTTATAGAGATTCTTCAAGCAGGTACTGGTGATAGTATTTGGGTTAGTCACAATAAGAAGAATATTGTGATTGATGGTGGAAAATCTACAGCAGCTATTAGAGCTAGGTATGACAAAATGCCACAGGATGAGATTATTGACCTGCTTGTGGTGACCCATATTGATTCAGACCACATAGCTGGTATCATAGCTTTGGTTAAACACATGAAAGAAAATGGAGAGACTCATAGGCTGAAACAAGTTTGGTTTAACTTCCCCAAGAATGAAGAGACAGATGAATACTCTGTTGGCGAAGGAAATGAGTTAACGTCTTTTCTTCTTGAAATAGATGGATTGTGCTGGAATAATAATACTTCCGAATTGCTTGGTTCTACGATAGAGGTTGGTGAGATAAGATTGCATGTGTTGGCACCTGATCATGATGTGGCCAATGAATATAAGCCGAAAGAACCTGATGAACTTGGCGTTCGTTTAGATGATTGGCATAATGATTTAAGAACTTTGATTGATAATGTTGATGATGATGATATAGATGAAGGAGGTCCCAATAGCCAGTCTATTATAATTCTGGCTGAATGTGAAGGCAAGAAGTTATTGCTACCAGGTGATAGTACCCCCGAAGAACTATGTGATGCGCTTCTGTATTATAATAAGATCAATGGTGGTCCTCTTGAACTGGATTTTATGAAACTTCCCCATCATGGGAGTACGCGAAATGTTACTAAAAACATCCTTGATGAGGTAACATGCTCAAACTTCATTATTTCGACTAAGAAGAATGAGAAATATTATTTCCCCAATAAAGAAACTATTGCCAAGCTTATTCGCTACAGAGAAAGAGCAGATAAGGCAATCAACGTGTATTTTAACTATCAAGAATCTCTTGATGTACTTGGAATAACAGCAGAAGAGTTGACAGAAAATAATATTAATCTCAACGTTTGCAATGAATTCAACTTTTGACATACGCAGTAATTGTGTTAAGATAAAGGCTGACATCAATGGTAGAGGACTCCAGTTTCGAGGAAGTGGAGTCCTCTACCCCTTGGGTGAGGATGGAGAGCACGATTATGTCTTGACTGCTCAGCATATTCTTAAAGATAATAGAAAAAAGAAGTTGAACGCTGTTCTTGATAAAATAGGAACAATCGAAATAGAAGTGTTTGAGGATGGTCGTTTTGTACCCTATAAAATCATTACAAAAGACGATATCTCGAAATCTTTACTTCCTATTGGTGAAGATTTTCTTATCATTAGGATTGATAAGAGTGAAAAACATTTTACTTCCTTCTTGTTGGCTGATGACCTCATTGAAGAAAAATCCATGCAACTCTATGGGGTTTCAGGTGAGGCTCAGGATATAATTACCAGCCTGGATTGTAAGTGTGTAAATAGCAAAGCTGATTTGGTTAATATCACTTCGCATGTAGATAATATGGCTAGTCTGCATGGGATGTCAGGTGGTGGTATTTTTGCCCAGAATCAACCATTGATGTATGGTGTGTTATGGAAATATGCGGCGACGGAAGGTGAGTTTCACAATGTAAAGATTACACCGGCATTAGAAGCAAAGATAAAATCACAGTTAATGCGACGAAGATGGAATTCGCTTAATTTCATCAATATAACACAGTGTAAGCAAGCAATGGGAGTTGTTTACGGCAACTTGTTTCATGATGTCAATGATTCAATACTGGTTAACCGTAATAATACGCAGTTTCCTCTTGAGGCAAGATTTGTAATGCCTGACTTTATTGATAAAGAGCAAAACATGTATTCTGATAATCAAGAGAAACCAGAGGAGAACCCTATTAGGGTTGACCCAACAAACATCTATTTTAAAAGCAATGATATTCAAGAATATAGCGAACAATATCTAAAAGAATTCTATAGCCAATTGAATAAAACAAGCAATAGGGAAATCAGAATTCCTGCATCAACCATATTGAATCCCAGCAGGAATATATTACTCATTGTGGGAGGTCCCGGTTCCGGTAAGTCTTCTTTACTAAAGTTTCTTACCCTGCAACTGCTAAAAGGGGAAATGGGTGCCTATGACGGCTACTTACCTGTATGGATGCCATTTTCATATATGGCAAGGAATTGCGATTGTGATATAAAGAGCATAGTTCAAGATTGGCTTCAAGAAAGCAAGTTATGGGAGGAAAACAGCCATTATTTGGAATATGCATTTGAACAAAAAAAAATACTGTTAATAGCAGATGGAATAGATGAATGGGGTGATGAATCTCTACAAGCAGACAGAATTATTCGTAAAGTGAAGGCAGAGACAGAAGCAGGTAATTTACTAGCCATTTTTTCAAGTAGGGAATATGGCATTGCGAATATCAATTCTCCCTTCAGTACAAGCGACACGTATACAATTGCACCATTGTCTGCGCTGCAGCAGGATGAACTTGTAAAGAAATGCGTAGATTATTATAATGGACTGGTTCGTGAAACAAAGAGGACAGCAGTGTTTCTATCTGCTAAGTTGAGGTCGTTACATGACGTTGATCGTATGAAAGAGACCCCCATGCTACTGACCATCCTTATTGGGCAATATCTACAAGGTAACGAACTTCCTCATAACAATATTGCGGCCATGGACTGCATAATGGAGCAATTGTTTGTCAAACATCAACAGTCACGCAAGTACCAGGCTTACGACTATTCTGGGTCATTTGACTACACAAGCAACAAAATGATGCTTGGAGTTCTGTCAAAAGAGATGTTTGACAATTACAATGATGGCAGCATGGATAAGACTCAGGCAGAAATATTGCTTAACCAATACTTGAATAGTCAGACATCAGGGCATGAACTGAGTAATGCGCATATTGTTGATGATTTATTCAGGCATGATACACATCAACTTGGTGTTATAGAGGAAAGAATAGGTTCTCGCATCTCCTTCATCAATAGACAACTACAGGAATTTGTGGCTGCTAAATACCTTTCGGTAGACATAGATAGAGCTAAAGTATTCATTCGGGATAATGTTGCGAATACCGGGCTACACCAAGTTGTTCTCTTCCTTTTCGAAATGATGCCAGCATCAGCTTTTGTAAGTTTGTACAATATATTAAAACCTATAATGGTAAACGATTATAGGGATTATTACTTGTATAAGTTGAAATTAGAGGTTCTTGTAAGATCTGTTAAAGCACCTCAATATTTTTTACTAGAAGAGATAGAAAAATACATACACAGGATTGAGTGGGAATCTGATTATGACACCAAACATGATTTACTGGAAATCCTGCTCGATGGTTTGTATAATACTTCATTACAGGATCGTATTGAAGACTTTATTTCCAGATATATCCCTTCAGCTTCCATATATCATGACAGCAGGCTATCAAGTTTGGCGCAAGTGGCTGACTTGACGGAAGAGGATCGCCAATTTATTGTTTTGACAGTTATAAATGGTGATGTGAATAACAAAATACTCGCATCTGAAGTGATCAGGAATCATATCGCTGGAGATGAAAAGTTGCTGGAGATGATTAATTCATATATAGCACCATCAACATTACCTGAAGTGGTGGCCTTCTTCATCAGAAGTGTTATTGTAGATGGGATAAATATAGATAAAGAAAACGAATTGGTACGGAAAGTTGTGACAGGTGACATCTTTACTCACTTTTATCAAATTGAGTTTTCTTTATTTAAAGGTGAGTCTGTTTCATCAGATGAAATCCTTGAATTAGTTTCAGAACTCCCATTTTCAATTCAAGAGGAGGCTAACAGATTATTACAGCAATATTTTCCAGATGACGATGTAGTCATGCAAAAGGCTTTAATCTCAGTTAGCGCACCATACAGAGACCGAAGCAGTATCAGCATGGATATAGCATGGAAATACCTATTGACATGTTGGATAAATCATCCCAACGTTATTAAGGCAATCAAGATAGAACTTAATAACAAATATCCTTTTAGTATTGGAAATAAATATGATTTGTGGAAAATTATTCAAAGACAAAAAATATCTCCAGATTTGCTTCAAACGATAACAGAATGGGCTGTCAATAGGGACAAAGATCATTTTAAGTGGGACGCTGAGTCTATTATTATAAATACTATTGTTAACGATTCCCGAATCAAAGTAAAACTTCTGGAAGCATTAGATGAAATGAAAAGTTATCAGCATATTGTTGTCCATCCTCTCATCAAAAACTGGATACAAGATGCTGATGTTATCGAAAAGCTTCAGCGATATCTGGATGAGATGCCGTTAAACCAATCTTCGTGGATAGCAGGATATGCTTATGAAATATACCAAGGCAATGGGGAGCGGATTAAGGCATATCTAGATAAATGTATCAATGATGCGAATGAGAGTATAATGAAGGACCGTGCTGTATCTGTGTATATAGAACATTACAAGGAGGAATTTGTAGAAAGATACATGTCACGGATACTAAATGGCGAAATTTCGATGAGTGACCATATCCTTGGTTCAAAATGGAGCATACTGGAAGCCATCATACAGAACTATTCTGAGCGTCAGGATGTCAAAGAGTACGTTCAGAATTATTATTCTGACGACTATAGATTTGCCGGGCAGATTATAGCAAAATATTACGGTTCTGAGTTGGCTTCTAGAATGCTTAGGAAGTGGTATCACATGGATACACGTTTAAGACTCATGATGATACATAAGATTTCCAAATTGTCGAGTATGGACGAGCATTTAGAGAACATGTTACGCTTATTCAAACAGGAAGGGAATGCTTATGTCCTTTGTGATACGGTCTTATGTCTAGTTGATCACTTGAAAAGGACTGGGAGAGATACTGACGTATTCAAGGTGGCTGAGGAGGTGTTCGATACGACACAGTTGACAACAAAATACGCATATAAAATGCGATTCTGTATATACCTAATGTATCATAAGCTTGATGAATATGTGCAGCTAAATTTGAGGACAGGTGGTAAAGAGTATGAATTTGCCCAGACACATATTTTCTACAATGATAGTCCATATATAGAGAAAACAATTGTGGATGAAGCCGATTATTTACTTGCTGATGATATGGCTAATTTAAAGAAAATTGTTACGGGAGACAAGCGTATCTATTTGTACATTGTTTTCTTCTCAAAATATATTAATCCAACATCAGATGCAGCCCGAATCATAGTGAAGTATCTTAATGAAAATAAAGATAATATTGACGATGCAAATATTCTACTTTTCTTAATGAAAGTGGGAAACCAAAAACAATTATTGAAAGAATTGGTTATAGCCAATATAGATACTAAGAATAGCGAAATGTCTGCGACATTAGCTCAAATCATTGTTACTGAATTTAATAACGATGAAGAAATAAAGCAACTCCTGAAGTTGGAAGAGTGGAAATGGAATGATGATTCCTTTAATAGAATATCTATTAATTGTTCACTCAACACTAACGTAGAAAGGTTAAAAGAGATTTATAACGAGGCAAGGGAAAACAAATATGAAATGACCGACTATTATGCTTCATACAACTTCATATTCTCAATGATGGATAAAAATAAAGTTGTGGAGAAACTAAAATACTACTTGACTCAACTTCAAGATACTTTTGTTTATCGAATGATTGTTACACCATTGACCGTGAGACTAAAACGGGATAAAGCAACGGCTGATAAACTATATGAAGAACTACTGCAGACTGAAGATCCAAGAATCAGAATAGGCTTCTACTCAATTCTTTCATCAGCAGGTGTAAAATCGGTAGAATTAAGGGATTGGAGAGAGCATCAATATCCTCATCTTGATGAATATGGTCATGATATTGTGTTGAATAGAGATAGGAAGTTAATTGTGATTGTACAATGACAATAACTTAAGATTAGGTATATAAAAGATTTTTTGTATGATAGCACAAACTCAATTGAAAAAGCCAAGTAATTGGCAAGACTTTGAAAAACTTTGCAAACTATTGTGGGGCGAAATATGGACCTGTGAAGATACTATTAAACGACATGGTCGTCAAGGTCAAAATCAGCATGGTGTTGATGTATTTGCGTATGTTGAAAAATATGGCGGATATTGTGGTATTCAGTGCAAAGGTAAGGATGACTATACGAATGCTCAATTAACAGAAGGAGAGATTGATACAGAAATAGAAAAAGCGCTGGGCTTCGAGCCTGAGTTAAAGTTGCTGGTTTTTGCTACTACAGCGAATAAAGATGCAAAAACAGAAGGGTACATTAGAAAGAAAGACGTTGAGAATAGGGGAAAGGGTCTATTTGCTGTTGATATTGCATCATGGGAAGATATTGTTGACCAATTGGAACGATATAAAACAACCTACAACTGGTATGTGAACAACTGTCAGTTTAAGGATACTACGGATGTCCTCGTATCTTTCGATGGAGAGGAAGAAATAACAATACATCCAGAATATATTAGGACTATTAAACATTATGAGTATAAAGAATTGACTCCATTAGAACAAATTTGCCAAGCACAGTTAAAAGATTTGAAGGCTGTGAACTTTGGCGCATCAATTATGTCATGGAACAGACCAACTAAAGTTGATAAAAGATGGTGTAAACTAGGTATAAGAATTGAGAACATCGGGAAGACTGTTATTAAAACACCGAAGCTTGTTGTGTCTTTCCGGTTGGAAGATATTGTTAAAATTGATGACAATTTTTATTATTGCAATGCTTTTGGTATAGATGAAGCGGCGAGAGCGCAGATTAATACTGGAAGGGATACAAGGAGAGAGGTGTTCCAAACATATAAGAATCAGTTGGAGTATATACCTAAAAATTCCGTTTTTGTACAGAAGGACTATCGAGATTTCCAGATGAGTATAATCCCTGCAGATGGGATAAAGCGGTTACCTTTAATCTGGCGGTTCCTTTGTGAAGAGAATTGTAAAGTAAGTTTCCGGTAAATCCTATGCTATTTTGCCTGTTTCAAAAATATTTGAATAACGATTTTTGATATTCATAATTAAGCATTGATACTAAAGTCTGATTCACAGCAAGAGCCTGACTTTAATATTTCATCCAATAATAAAATTTATGGTGAAATATAAGCATGTAGTTTAGTCCCCAATAGTATCTTTTGTGAAATTGCGGCGCATTTCTATTTTATAACAGGTTCATGTAAGTTTGTGCGTGCAGACGTTATTTATTAATATCTTTTTGAATAATTGTGTGATTATCTAATTTGTAATAATGAAATGCGGCGCTCATTAAGCATGGGGGACCATTCCTTTTCCACTGCTCGCATTGGCACTCTGGTGTAATAGGGTCATCATTTGTATATTGTTTGTTTTTACAAAATCTTTGAGGTATGTATGATGGAGGAAAGAAGGAATGTCCTACGCTTTTCTCTGCTTGAATCAGG
>ENA-OPJV01000272-OPJV01000272.1-human-gut-metagenome-genome-assembly--contig:-NODE-272-length-21215-cov-1.907089_pt1 | contig 21215 bp, 25 predicted proteins | sample MGYA00241772_ERZ501669 | MGnify/ENA primary metagenome ERZ501669 (study PRJEB25962, sample SAMEA2042290) | human gut metagenome | biome: human gut; feature: human-associated habitat; material: faeces...
TCACCGGCTCCAGTCCTCGGATAGGCACCGCGCAGTCCAGCAGCACCTTGACGGTGATCCTGAAACCATGGAAAGAACGCAAGGTCACTAATATGTCCAAGACGATAGCGATGGTGAGAGACTCCTTGTCACGCTATCCGGAAAGCAAGGTGTATATCAGCACCCCTGCCGTTATCCCTGGACTCGGTACTTCGGGCGGATTCTCGATGGTGCTTGAGGCAAGGGGGGACGCGACCTATCAGGATCTCCAGAACGCCTCGGACACGCTTCTTCATTATGCGATGAAGAGGAAAGAGTTCACCGGATTGTCCTCCGGAATGCAAAAGGACATCCCTCAGTTGTATTTCGATGCGGACCGTGACAAGATCCAGCTTCTGGGGCTGTCGATGTCCGATGTCTTCTCGACGCTCAAAACCTTCACAGGTTCGGTCTATGTCAACGACTTCAACATGTACAACCGAATATACCGTGTCTACATCCAGGCCGACGCCCCGTACCGCGCCCACTCCGACAATCTGAACCTATTCTTCATGAAGAGCTCGGGAGGCACGATGATCCCTGTAAATGCTCTGGGTACCACGCATTTCACGACAGGGCCGGGTACGATCAAGAGGTTCAACATGTACAATTCGTCCACGATCAGCGGAGAGACCGCCAACGGAACCAGTTCCGGCGAGGCCCTTGCCATACTTGAGGATCGCCGAGGAGCATCTGCCGGACAACATCGGAGTGGAGTGGAGCGGAATGTCCTATCAGGAGAAGAAGGAGAGCGGGCAGACTGGACTCGTGCTTGCGCTGGCGTTGCTGTTCGTGTTCCTCTTCCTCGCTGCCCAGTACGAGAGCTGGTCCATTCCTGTGGCCGTCATCCTTTCGCTTCCGATCGCGATAGCCGGAGCGTATCTCGGTGTGGCTGTGCTTGGAATGGAGAGCAACATCTATTTCCAGATAGGTCTCGTGATGCTCGTCGGCCTTGTGGCCAAGAACGCGATCTTGATCGTAGAGTTCGCCAAAGAAGAGGTTGAGGCCGGAAAGGATCTGGAAGAGGCTGCGGTCACCGCCGCAAAACTGAGGTTCAGACCAATCGTGATGACATCCTTGGCATTTATCCTTGGCATGCTGCCTCTCGTGTTCGCCAGTGGTCCGGGATCCGAGAGCCGCAGGAACATCGGCATCGGAGTGTTCTTCGGGATGATCACCGGCATAACCGTCGGAATCGTCTTTGTTCCGTTCTTCTTCGTGCTGATCTACAAGTTGAGATCAAGGATCTCGAAGTGGAGACCAAAACTCCGTAAGGCGGGAAAGGCCTTGTCGGTCGTCGCAGTCATGGCCGTGTCTTCCCTGACTTTAGATTCCTGCTCCACATCGAGGTATTGCGATAAGCCGGACCTCGGAGAGATGCCGAAAGCCTATTTCGAGGATTCGAGCGACAGGAGCATCGCTGACCTTGACTGGCGGGAAGTGTATGAGTCTCCTGAATTGCAGAAGCTTATAGACGCGGCTTTGGAATATAACAAAGACATCCTCATCGCTGCGGAGCGTCTGAAGGAGATGGAGTACAGGTACCGTGTGCAAAGATCCGCCCAGCTGCCTTCCGTCTCGGTGAAAGGCTATGCGCAGAATGATCACAGCAATTACGGGGGGACGGATCCGAAACCGGACTCTCCTGAATTCGGAGTCAAGGCCTCGCTTCAGTGGGAGGTGGATTTCTGGGGAAGACTGAGATGGTCCAAGAAAGAGAAACTGGCCGGTTATCTCGGCACTGTCGAGGCTCAGAAAGCGGTGAGGATGAGCGTCATCGCCAGTGTGGCCTCCGCCTACTATGAACTGGTGGGCTTGGACAAGAAACTTGAGATAGTCACCAACACTTTGGTCACAAGGCAGAAGTCCGTGAATCAGGCCAAACTCCGTGCGGAAGGAGGACTGACATCTGAGATCCCTTACCAGCAGGCTCTTGTGGAATTGGCTTCCACCGAGGCTTTGGTGCCGGATCTTCAGAAACAAATCGCATTGAAAGAGAGTGAGTTGTGTTTTATTACCGGATCGTATCCGAAGGATGTGGAGCGAGGTTTGTCCTTATCGGAAATCTCAAAGACCGTTGTTCCGTCCGGAGTTCTGTCTGACATCCTCAGGCGCAGGCCTGACCTTATGCAGTCCGAGAACGCTCTCAGGGCGGCGGAGGCTCGCGTGGGCGTGGCGATGGCCGAAAGGTTCCCGTCCTTTACCATCAATCTTGGAGCCGGAGAGGAGAACAACGCCCTTAAGGATTTCCTGAAGTCCCCGTTCTGGTTCACCGGAGCCACACTGGCTTCACCGGTCTTCGAGTTCGGCAAACGACGTTCCGCCCTCAAAGCCGCCGTGGCCTCCTACGAGCAGACAAGACTGGAGTACGAGAAAGATGTTATGCAGGCGTTCAGAGAGGTCTATGACGCCACCGTGACTTTCCGTTCCGCCCGTTCCAACACTGACGTGAAGGTGGAGATGGAGCGCGCGTCCAAGAAATATGTCGTGCTGGCCAACAGCCAGTACATAAACGGTGTGATCAGTTATATGGATGTCCTTGACGCGCAAAGAAAGTACCTTGCCTCCCAGTTGGAGTTAAGCGAGGCAAGGACGAAGGAGAATCTCTCCGTGGTCAATCTGTACAAGGCTCTCGGCGGCGGCTGGAAGGACTTTTGATTCAAGCCCTTGCTTCTCTATTGAGAAGAAAATAATTACGTGACCTTCCGGCCGTTGATGCGGCTGGGAGGTCAAAAAGTTCACACCTATTCTTGATATTTTTGAAATGGTATTTTGGTTTATTTTGAGTTTTTTGTTTACCTTTAACGCAAGATTTGACATTCCTTGATTTTGAATATACAGAGAGTTAATTATAAATATACCTAGATTGAAAATTTTTCTATTGAATCATTAATCATATTACTATGAAAAGAATAATCGCTTTTATCGCCGCTTTGGCGTTTTTGTCTGGGGGCATCTGTTATGCTCAGGAGCAAGAGCAGGGACAGGAACAAAGGCAGGAGCAGGAACCTATACGGGAATATTCCAAATTCAGATTCGGCCTTGAGGGTGGAGGCGGCTTTAGGCCAGGCAAGATCAGCGATAATGTACCGGGTGACTTCAAATCCTATACTAAGAAACTCAAGAGGGGATTTGTGTACGGTGCCGATGCGACTTGGTTTTTCAATGAGTTTATGGGAGTAGGCATCCGCTACAAGGCGTTTTCGGCCAGCAATGGCACGACTGTGACAATAACCGATGACAACGGATATTCCACCAGCGGTAAAATGAAAGACAACATACAGATAGCGTTCATCGGTCCGATGTACTGTACGAGATTCACCAGCGGAAACGGTCTGCATACTTTTACGGCTGATATAGGTGTCGGTTACGTGAACTATCGCGATAAAGGCATGATCATAAAGAATATGAAACTGACAGGAGGCACTCTTGGATTGTTGTACAACATCGGCTATGACTATGCCTTGAGCAAGAAGTGGGCGATCGGAGTCAATCTGTCTTCAATCGAGGGTACGCTTTCTTCCTTGACTTTGGAACAGGATGGTGTAAGGACATCCCAAACTCTTGACAAGGACAATAAGGAGAATCTTGGTCATATAGATCTTTCATTCACATTGAAGTTGAATCTGTAGCCTGTCAGCGGCCTCGATAGGTGTTACATTAATATTCAATAATATGAATAAACTGTTTATAGCCTGCGCCGCACTCGTCATCATCTCTTGCGGTTCTGTCGCGGCGCAGACGAAAGGCGAGGTTTCAATCGGAGGAATAATCGGGATTTCAGGAGGATATTCCGGTATCAGATCAGAGGGGAATGGAACTCCGTCATCGACCGCTTTCAACGCAGGTGCCGAGTTCGGTTGGTTCTTCGCTGACAACTGGAGACTTGGAGCCTCTATGCAATACGCTTTGGATTCCAACCCGTACGAGAAAAGCGGTGACGGTTGGCTTCGTCAGAACACCAATCTGGTTCTGGTAGGTCCCGACCTGACATATTACCTGAAAATCAGGGATGGCTTCTATTTCACGCCTGGGGTTGCAATGTTCGGAACCGTCGGGAGCGTAAAGGTCGAAACCAGGGACATCTACGTAAGCAAGAATGTCGTTGGCTACGGTGTGGAATTGGCTCCAGGCGCGTTCGAGTTCCGCCCGACTCCCCATTTCGCCTTCTCCGTCAGCTTCCTGACTCTGGGCTATTCCTTCACCAACATCAAGAAGGTCGGCCAGAACGATTATGACGTAAAGACCGATGTGCTGACCTACAACCTCGCCATCCAACCCTCTATCGGCCTAAGGTATTATTTCTGATATTGGCTCTGCCGTGGAAATCTGTCACGCCATAAATGTCAGTTTTTGAGAATATTCCATTTACTTTTTTGCGCAAAGGTAACTTATTATCTCTCGGTGGAATTGATACGTTTCCACCATATAAGAAAGTACGATAACTTTTACAAAACGCTTTCATGTTACTATGCCACAGACGTGAATGAGAGTGAACCGCGGCTGAAAAAGTCAATGCTTAAGGCAACAGTTTTTCAACCGATGTGCCACCTGAGAGGATTGTGGTGGCAACGTGGCTGAAGGCGTTTTGTAAAATAAAGTTGTGTCATGAGGAATGTCATATTTAATATAGTCATCTATGTTTTAGTTCCGGTTGTATTGATATGGGGTGTAATGTATTATAGTTGGAAGGGTTACAACTCATATCGAATTAACCATTATGGGCAAGACGCTGTGGCCGTTATAACACGAAAGTGGGACGGAACCTTGTATTATGATGTTGAGTTTGAGGGGAAATATTATAGTAGTTCGATTATTGTTAGAAAGAAAGTTTTCAGAGAGGTCGTTGTCGGAGAGCGTTTCTATGCGCGAATATTGGCGGATAAGATGAAGTACCATAAAAACAATGGCATAACACCAAGTTATATTAAAATAATTCTATGCCCATTGCCGGATTATCTTCAAGATATTGAAAGAGAACGGATGAGGGTTGATTCCATGTACGACACTGATTAATCTGAGTTTTGCAGCACTTTGTACTAATAAATCGTAAAATGCTGAAAATAAGCACTCGGCAGTTTGGATTTGTCATTTATATTTAGTACATCTGTACTAATATTTATAGCAAATCCCATGAGAACAGGAAGACCGGCCAAAGCCAGCACGATATACAAGGTAAGCATCCATGACAATGGAGGACGGAAGTACGCATCCACCCAGCCTTTCACTGTTGATGACGACGGCAAGAAGCATTACACGCACAAGCACTGGGGCATTGTTGACGACGACATGAGGTTTCATCCAAACTCGACATACTTCTATGCGCCTATCGAAGAGCGCCGTAAGTTGATATTCCCTGCCGAATGGGACTTGTCCGAAATCAAGGCCCTGTCCGGAACCGGGCATCGGGCCGCGGTGGAGTACGAGGGCGGAGACCTCGACAGGATGTACTGTCCCACCTGGTTTCTGGACAACGTCGCCAGGGAGACAGGCCTGACGGATGACCTCCGGAAAGTGTTTGACGGCAACATGGAGATGGCCCAGGACGCGCTCACCCTCGCATATTATCTGTTTCTTGAAAGCCGCACCTATTCCCATATCGGGAAGTGGCAGCGTGTAGTGAAGACGCCCTCCGTGCATACGCTCACAAGCGGCTTCTTTGCCAGCAAGACCCTCGGCCTCGACCTTGACCCCATGGAGGCGAAGAGCCGGTACGGAATGCGGGACGAGCAGGAGAAGACTTTCATGTTGCAGAAAGGGCCCTTGGGCGAAGACCGGCTGAGGGTATGCACGGAGTCTTCCAAGCATGGAAGGATGTTCATTTGTTTTGTGGCCCTGATACTCGCATCATACATCAGGCACATCCGCGGCACTAAACCGGAGCTGACGAAGGCCTTCCCGTCAATGGCGGCCATTCTCGAGGGGATGCAGACCATCCGCTGCGTCGAGCACGACGGCTGCCGCAAGTTCATCACTCCGTTCGTAGGAGATCAGGTGACTATCTGCGACGCCTTTGGCTTCGAAATCCCGGAAGGGTGCCGTCCGACATACACATCCAGGAAGTCAACCAAGGGCAGGCGTGGCCGCCCGGCTAAGCCGCAGACAGAGACTTCTTAGTACAAATAGTTGCAAAACTCAGATCTTAAATCATCGCGCTAAGTGCCATCTTATTACGGAATGCCTTCAAGTTGAAAGCATGGGCATTCTTATCCTTCAGGTGATTTAGCTCGGACTCAGAATAGTTGAGCATTACCTGCTGGAGGCCCCTTTCGCTTTTGCACCTGTCATATTTTCTCTTGCGTTTGCCGGCACCGTCGTTGGTAGTGAGATGATAGTGACCACAGATAGAGCATCGATATACCCTCTTCTTATTCTTCTTGTCGGCCCCACGCTGTCGTAGTGCGTTCTCCGCATCCTGATAGGAGAGATAGACATCTTTGCCGCTAGGGCAAGAGAGGCTACGCTCAACGTACTCTTGACACTTGCACTTGTGTCCCTCAATTTCAAACTCTTCAGAGTAAATGCTGACTTTCAGCAAATAAGGAGTATTCTTCGACTCTCTGTTGATTACTTCGTACTTCATTGTTTTGTTCTTTTAGAGGTTTTCTACTCTTTATGAAAAGAAACCAGAAGAAGTAATCAGTTAATAAGAGAATTGTTTATTTAAGGTCAGTATCTATCAGTGGCTCTGCAACAATTTCGTATATTTGCAGAAACGAAATGTATTATGCCATTATTCAACAGGGAGCCACACCTTATCGAGAGAATTTTTGAAGGCGATGATCAGGCCTTCTCCTCCTTATATGAAAAGTATAGGGATAAGTTCTTTGGCTTCTTTCGTTCCAGATGTTCAGAACAGATAGTCGCTAATCATGTAATGTATCGCTTTCAGGAAAGTGGCGATTATCTTGATGACCTTTATCAGAATTCGTGCATTAAGCTATATGATCAGATAATGACAGGAAAGATGTTTGTAGATAGCGGGAAGATATTCATCAAAAGCAAAGATGGAGGAATTAATCAGCTGAAAGCGTCTTTGGAAACATACTTGACCAGTATAGGAAAACTGACTTTACTCGAGATGGAAAGAGGGGAGAGAAGATATGTTGATTTTGATCCTATTGAGAGAATAACTCAAGATAACGATACTCCTCAAGATGAGATGGAAATGCTCTTTAAGCCTGTGGTATCCGGAGTAAGCATTGACCCTATTATCGAGCTTTCAACTGATCAAGAACTCAACAATGAAGCTGTCTTGGCATGGGTTCGCAAGATCGTTGAGATAATGGGACCGCCTTGTAAGGAGATTTTTACTTACACGTATTTCAATGAGACTGGAAAGAAACTAAAGGGAGAGGAAATCGCCAAGTTGATGGGTTATAGTAGCGCTGACGTTGTGAAGAATCAGAGAGTACGCTGTAATAAGAAATTCAAAGTCGCATTTGAACAGGAACTCGCCGGAATATAAAAGAGAAGAGGTTATGGATGATAATATGAATATTCCCTTCAATGAGAAAATGTCTGAAAGGGTCGATCGCTTTCTCAGAAAGGAGATGAGTGAGGCCGAATCTATGGAATTCATTGAGGATGTTAAGAAAGACCCGGAACTTAAGAAGTTCTATCAACGTCAGTTCAATCTAATGCGCGCAATAAAGTTTGAAAAGATGACCGAACTTATGAAAGCGAAAGAGGAAGAACTGTCTCGGGTAAAGACGCCTAGTGGAGTAAAACTACCTGATTTCTTTGTGAGATACCGATTCGTATTAAGTACGGTCGCCGTAGCAGCAGCCCTTGTTCTGGGTGTATTTGTGTGGGACGGGAGCGTGACACAAAAAGTCGGTCAGGATATGTATTCAGTTGTAATGCGGGATGGAAGTGATATTGATAAGTTTGTTGAAGCAGGGGAGTATCAGAAGGCAATTGATTTAATTGACAAGGAGCTTGGAAAGACTTATGAACTAGGGGACGACCCGGAAGCACTTGCCGCACGCCTCCAGGACATGAATGATTTGAAGTATCGTAAAGCACTGATTTATCTCAAAATGGGGAAAAAGAGGGCGGCAAAGACAATTTTGAAGGATCTTAACGATGATCGCTCGAAAGATGTTCTCAAAAAATTACTCTGGTAACTATGTCAAAGGCATTCCTTATAGTATTACTAATCCTCGTCGTCCTGTTTTTGTTCTTATATCCGTTTCTTGGAGCACTGATTAAAGATAAGAAAGAACTGGCGGGCATCACTCTTGAAGAAAAGTTTCCTTTTTTTTCAAGACAATAAGCGAGGGGCTCTTTGCTGGAAAAGGGAAGATTTATCAATTTCCGGACAATCCCCGGGCTGCTAATATGATGTCTTCTGACCAGAACTGTCAGAACATGATAGTCCATTTCCTGTATAGCACAGGCAATATGATTATTGAACTCGGATTCAAGTATTATCAGCAAGAACTTCGTTTCCAACACACAGCTTACCACTTGAGGGACGGGTCAGTATTTGTTCAAAAAGATCTTGGCAACGCCTTTGTTGAGATCGCATTGAGAAGAATCTATGAGCACAAGCTCAAGGTGACCAAATTATTGCGTCCCGAGGAGGTTGTCAATACTATATCTCAAGATAAACCTTTTGATGATAAAGATGGAATAGAGATTGTGCAGGACTCGTATTCTGGGCTATCGATTGAGCAAAAAGAGTCCATCGTTTGCATCGGGTATCTAGCAGCGACAGCTAACGGAGATCCCGAATATCTTTTCACTGCGAACCCAGTAGTTTTACAGCAACTCCGATTCTTGAATGTTTCATGGCAGAATTGCAAAGGACTGCTTGCCTCAAAAGGGGAAAGCGGTATATGTAAACTGTTGGAAGGTATCGATGAGTCGATAATTGTACTCTCTGAAGCATACTTTTCTGCATGTTGTATTTCTCCAGATAATGGAAAGGAGGACCCGACAAAGGTCGCGAAGTTACATGAGTTTATCTCTGCAATTGGTATGGATCCAGCCGTATATGATGAGCTGGTCTTGAAGAACCGACTGATTTTGCAAAAACTCTTTGGAGGATAATGCGCAAGCTCACCATCATACTGTTTTTCTGTTTGATTGCATTCCCCTTAATCTCAAGGAATAAAGCAGTCTTGATCGGCATATCAGAATACCCAGAGGAAAGTGGGTGGCGAAGATTAAGTTCCCACAACGATGTTATGATCCTAAGTAATCTGCTTTCAACCGAATGGGATGTGACAATACTAGAAGACAAGCGAGCAACACACAATGGCATTGTTGCCACATTGACTCAATTAGCAGAGAGGGTTACCTTTGGAGATACTGTACTGGTTCATTTCTCTGGCCACGGTCAGCAGATGCTTCCAATAATTAAAGATCCTGCAAATGATCCGGACATGCTCGATGAGGCAATAATCCCTTATGATGCAAAGAAAGACTGGTCTGCGGATTATAAGGGAGAGAACCATCTAAGGGATGATGAGTTTGGCGCCCTTATCGATTTGATTCGACAGAAAGCAGGGATTGATGGTCTGGTTATCGTTATCCTTGATGCCTGTCATAGCGATTCTATGCAAAAAGGCCAAGATGATGCCCCGGATACGACTGAGTCCTATCGCGGCACATCTGATATCTTTGGGGAGATTGTATCAGACGATGATATTAGGAAACGTTACAACCGAGATACTTCAGAGATTAGAATCGATAATAATGCTCAGGTAGTTTATATAAGTGCCTGTCAGGCAAATTCGAAGAATGCGGAGATTACGAGGCCAGATGGGAAGAGATATGGATCGCTTTCCTTCGCAGTGTCGGAAGCTATTAGGAATGATGGAATTAAGGAGAAGAAATCATTCCTTGACGCCATTGTCTTTTCAATGGATACTTTAGTTCACTATCAACAGCCAGGAATTCGCACTTCCTTTGATTATCAGAAGCCCAGTACTCTAAGGGCTATCGATACGGATAACTCAGACATTAACGAACCGATTTCGCGTACAAGGACATATTTGTTCGTCGTATTAGGAGTTTTGGCAATGCTGGTGGTAATATGGAGGGTAAAGAAGAAATAAGACGAGGAAAGGATAACCTTCATGAAGGAAGAGAGCTGAACACAACATACAGAGTAATGTTGTGCGTTTTCTTCTACTACCTTTTCAGCATCTCCATAAAAGGTGCTGCCCAATTAAGAAAATCCATCATTCCTGATATCCTCCAATCAGATTCGACCTTTACCTTATCCCTTGTTTACCTGATATGGGTATTCTGGATTGTTCTCGGTTTCTGGTCAATTATTCTGGCCCTTAAGGGCTCCAACAACGCCATTCCGTGCCTAAAACTATGCTTGCCATTCCTTTTCGTTTCGTTCTTAATTTCTGGAATTAGCAAAACAAGCAGTTTTAGCGCTCTGGCTTCATGGCAGTTTATCTTGTATCTATTCTTCCCTTTGATTTTCTTTATTTACTTGTGTTCATCGGAAGTAATTAAAACACAATATCCTAAAAAGAATCGCCGTTTGGGCGTTCCCGGAATATTTGGTATCACTCTTTATGTCGGAATTGCTTTACTGCTATTCTTTACTCCTGTTTCGGAAACCCTCGCACTCTCTCATTTCAGGCATATTGATCCCAACCAGATAAAGCTATACCGGAATGAATTAACGGAGGGGACTATTATCTTTACTGCGGATGATAGTTGGAGACTGGATTCAACTGTTACTGTTGATGCTGTTGAAGAAGCTTTCTTCTTTCGTGATACCGTCTATAACTCAGATATCGTAGTCTCTTCTTATCGGGAAGAATATGAGCCATCTAGGCATTTCTATATTTATTCAATAGTCGAGAATGTCCCATCTGATGATTTTGATTCCATCGAAGTGATAGGATATGATGGGTTAGAGAACGATGAGAACGTTGTATATGTTGATCAGTACAGATGTGGATTGGATACATCAGCATTTTACTGGACATATGCGTCAATAATAAGTAAAGCAGCACATAGAAGCGTACGGCTTTCAATCCTTGAGAAGGATACTCTTAGAACAACCATCGACGATGCAAAGATGTTCTTGAATAAATCCACTTTTGATGTCAGAAGCCGCCTATTCAAAAAAAATAGAGTAAACCAAGAAGACAACGACGATGATGCCAATGAGATAAACGATCCAGCCAAGTCCGTCTCGGAATAAAAGAAGCAGCAAACGTTCCGTTAAGGACTCTTTCAGTTTCTTCTTTTTAACCAGGCAGTCATATAGAACGAGGAAGATCAATACGGCAATAATAAGCAGTAGAATCTCTTCGATTATTGGTATCCATGGCTTCATAACGCAAATTTAATAAAAATGAAGAGAACGAGCAGTCAAGAGAAGAGAAATAAACAAGTTAGCGCCTTGGAAAACATACATGGTGCTATGGGATGTTATCTCTATATGACACTCTGCATCGTGGTGCTTGTCGCCATCATATGTGGCGGGTTATTCTTGGCAGAACGCCTCTTCCCTGAGTATGTTCATGTTTTCAATTATTCCTTATCTTCTCGCGCGTTTGTTGAATTAGTAGGGGCTCATCGGTATAAAGAGGCAGCTGATTTCTATGAACAAAAAAAAGAGGTTTTCACCTCACATGGAGATAAATATGAAACGATGATCAGAGTCTCTGATTGTTATAGACGGATCGGAGAATACGAAAAGTCGGAAGCAATATTGAGAGATCTACTGGAGTTTAAGTATTTAACTGACAAGGAAAAAGAAGAACTAGAGGAAAATCCTTGGATGCTGCACTTTTTCAAGTTTGGTATCGCAAAAGAGCTATTCAACCTGTACGAAGCGATTGGAGATTTAGAGGGACAGAAGCGGTATTATTCACTAATGAAGAATAACCTGACCGATGAAATCAGGGAGAACCTATCGAAACTGCAATCAAAACGTAGAATAAGAGGCGCTATTAAGCGAGTTTTGTCGAGAAGAAAGACTGAAGTGGAATGGGATAGTCGTACAATTGATGAATTAATCAAAATCTACGACTTAAAGATGCTATATCTTTCCGCTCCAGATAAGGCTATCATGGAATTGATTGATTATTCAAACATAATAGCCAATGATCCGACCTTTAAGCCATCATATGTTCAAAAGTGTATAAATCTTCTGATCAACTGGTTCTTTGAACAGATTGGTGACTTCTCCGCATATACTACCATAACAACAGCTGTTGAATATACCTGGGACACTGATTCTTACAACACAGATAAGTCCGAATACGGAAATCTATCTGATATTTGCTATAGAGTCCATGATCTTAAGAACAGTAAGCGGTTGTATACCATCTACTCGACATACCTAGAGGATAACACTTCAAAGGAGGATCCTGAATACATCAAGAATCAAATCAGAGGTTTTAAGTTCTTGGAGGCAGAGCAAGACTGGGGCAGACTGGAGAAAGATGTTATTTCGTGTTGCGAGGGTCTTCGGGAGTTGTTAGGGAAGAATCTTCTTACAATGAGTGAATCACAGCGCGAACACTTTGTGGAACTTCTTGATGATCCTTTTGATTACGCTGCGGATTTGCTCGTGGATCATCCCTCTGAAGATCTCGCTGCGCTTTGTTTCGATAACTCGCTTTTTATGAAAGGGCTTCTCCTACGATCTAATCGGGAAACAGCGAACAAGATTAAAAATAGCGGAGATGAATCCTTACTTGCGATGTACGACACTCTAATAGTACGTCGAAAGGAATTATCGTATAGAGAAGGGTTGGGGAGAGTAGGTAATGCGATCCGGATGAATAGTCTTCGAAAGGAAGTCGAAGAACTCGACAAGCAATTGGCCCTATCATGTGAAGGTTATCGCGTTGATCTGGAAAATGCCGGTACAACTTATAAATCGATTAGTAGAGAGTTAGATAAAAGAACGGCAATGGTGGACTTCATCCAAACTGATTCTGATAATCTTCTTGCGCTTATCATTACAGGTGAAGGTAAAGTACATTCCACTAGTTTGGGGACAGGTTCTGATTTAATCAATTCTTTCCCCCTAGACATAAGAAAAGCGTATTCTGATCCCAACCTCACTAGTATCGTATGGAATCCTTTAGAGAAGTTTTTATCTAGCGTTACTGATATCTTTTATACGACTAATGGGGTATTTAACTCCATCTCGTTCCCGGCCTTGGGGCTTAATGGTCAGATACATCTCGTAGATAAATACCAATTCCATCTTCTGTCAAACCTTAGCAATATCCTTAATATGCAGGAAAGGCCTGCGTCTTATATGGAGCACACTGTTTTTATGTGGGGGGATATTGATTATGGTGGTAAGCAGGATTATTCGCAAATCGAAGAATCAATCTATCGCGAGATTGAGCGAGGCGAATGTCTCCGTCACCTTGTTTTTTCCAAAGACGAAATTGACGCAATTCAAACCATCGTTAAGCAGAACCATGGGGAAGTAACTGTTTTCGCCGGATCTTCTGCTACCGAGGCCTCTTTCCGTTCAAGAGTTGGGAAGAAAGATGATATCCTTCATATCTCAACACATGGGTTCTTTACCGAGGATGATAAGCATCGGAAGGATTATAACCCAATGTACAACTCTGGACTATTTTTCGCTGGCGCAGATTCAACTTGGAACCGGGTGGACTCTACTTTCACAGAATCTGCGATGATTGACGATGGAATCTTAAGAGCAGACGAGATTCAATACCTAGACTTCTCGGGTTGTCACATCGCTGTGCTTTCAGCATGTAAGACTGGTCATGGTCAGAGCAAAAATAGGGAAGGAGTATATGGTCTTCAGAGGGCATTTAAACTAGCCGGCGTTGAAAAGGTACTGATGAGTTTATGGAATGTGAACGATAAAAGCACAGCCGAGCTCATGCAGGAATTCTATCAGAACTTGTACGCAGGGATGTCAGACGAAGATGCACTCTGCAAAGCGCAGAGTGCAATCAGAAACCGATATCCATCACCCGAAGACTGGGGAGCTTTCGTTTTATTGTATTAGTTTAGGGGGATTACATTCGCCACAAGTTTAGAGTGCCATCCTTCATATTCAACGCCGAGAGAAATCGTCATATAGTAGGTGGCGCGTCCATTGAGGTCTTCCACCCCATAATCGGCTTGTTCGCAGAATTCAGGATCTGTTACAGGCAGATCATAGGTGATTCCCTTGTAGGAAAAACTAACCCTTAACCTCTTGCGGTCAGTACCATACCGATTCTCCATAAAGAAGTTCACGTCCTGAGCCTTAATAAGCATCAGTGAATACCCCATAGTCTCATAGCTATCAGGATGGACAGCTTTACCTCTGTTGCCGAAGATAAAGGAATGTCTGTTGTCACAGAGCATGTTGAGAGTATCAGAATTAGTGGCCAGATGTCCCACTTTCTCAATCCCCTTGAAATAGTAATTCTCGCTTTGTGCGCAATCAGGGCAGGCCTCAACATCAGTGAGTTTGACAATGTCCATTACCTTGCAGGTAGAGGACAAGTGCATCGGAATTTCACCATGTGCCGTATTTCTGGTAACGGGACGAACCCACTTAGGCGTACCATTCTCCATTACGATGGAGTAGGAATTCCCATTCTGATTTCTGGTGAGTTCAACCCCACCGATGCAACGTCCGCCATACTTGTAGGAGACTGCCATGCAAACAAACAATTTATCCATTTTTCTTTGACTGTTATGTTCTACTTTCCGGGCTTATTCTCTTCTGCCCTTCGACTCTTTATGACAGCCAAACAAAAAAGGTAATCAGGAGGCGAAGTATTATTTTTATTCTTGCCTCCTGACATTTGTCTCAACGTCCGTGATGATTCTAGAACATTATTCCACAATCGTATTCGAACCAGATTTCGGAACCAGCATCTTCTATGCTGCGGATCTGATTTCCGGCGAATAATACCTTGACTTTCTCTCTGACCAGCCCCTCCCAATCGTTCCAGTAGCAACATTCAACTATGTATTCATCGTCGGATGCTCCTTTTCTGACATGCGGCGGAAGTGCGTCAATTCTTTTTTGGGGAAGCACAATGCCCTGGCCATCAAACAGATTGTTCAAGTCTTTTTCCGTCATGATATAAGAACGGACTACGTATCCTCCGTGCCAAACAGTCGGGAGAAGCGTATAGGCTCGGTCCAGCAAGTAGGCATTCCAGGCTCCCATTTCGGATCGTTCAACATAGATATCATCGAAGATGTTATCTTGCCATTTTTGATCATTAAATGTGTAGAGAGAGCAGGTATCACCGAGAGTATCTTCCTTCGGCAACTTTAAGCCAAAGTGGTAACGAATATCGTTACTTGATGCACCAAGTGTTTCGAATAAGTGACAGTCATCGATATTCCCATTGTTGGTCTTCGCTAGTTCGACTGCGCTTTCAAGAGATTCCTGAAACTTGACAAAGACTGTCGTATATGGGTTACTTTGATCCAAATAAGGGACGCTGCTGTCGTGTAACCGAACGCTCGCCTCCATGTCTTTTCTGAGAAAGATTTCGGGATAGAATTCCGCCTGAGCTTGGCAGTGAGGGCAAACAGAGACTTCTCCAATATGCCCAAAGGGGCCGCTGTCGACATTTAGCTTATACCAGTCAAGGTCTTCAGAGAGCCTGCCGCATATTAAGCAAGGCATCCTATTCGGCTCTGAAGGAACAGGTTCTTCTTTTTTCGACATTATCATCTCATAATCCAGGCGAGGTCTATTAAGGTCGTAATATCTGACCATAGAAGGCTGCTGTTGTCTGGGTGTAATGATTGCTGTTTTGATCTTACCCGATTCGAGATGGAAGAAAATGTAGGCCTCATCGGTATCTTTCTGTTTAATTGACACAATGGAATGGCCATAAAAAGCGTTCATCTTGACCTTTATGTCTGATACCTGATTGTCCGCTTTAATCCTCTGAAGCACTCCGTTCCAATAATCAAAGAAAGCTGCTTTCCCGGTTACAGAACGCTTTTTATAAGAAATCATACGGACATCATCTGCGAGGAGAGGGGAGACTGCCGATAAATCTTCAGAACATAGTGCCTTTGCCATCTGTGTGGCAATTCGTGTATAGATATCACTCGGGAGATCAGAATCTATGGTCAAAGTGTTCTCGAACGAATCAAAGGAAGCTTTGTCTTCCGGCGTAAGACTTGCGACATACTTTTTCCCATAAACCTGCTCTAATGTAAATTTCCGTTTATGTGTCGCATTATATTTGGCCAATGACATTCTTTCGCCCTTGAAATCTACAAGGTCTTTCTTGAGCCATTTCCGGAACTTCCTTGGAATAGGCCTAGGGCGATTGCGATAATAGAGAGCATCGCAGCCGAAGTAGATGACAACGGGGAAGAATATGGCCGCAAGAAAACAGAATAGAATGTCCTGGCCAATCTTGTGACGAAAACCCTGATTCTTTTTAATACGGCTCTGGACCGCAAGTGTCACGCAAATAGTGAGAAATACTGCGTAGACGATGAGAATAATGGAAAACGTTTTCATACGTCAGTAGAAATTAGATAATGCGATTATAGTTATCGAGTTATGGTGATTAACAAATACAAGAACCATTAAGAATTCCATCAACAATAGCATTTGTTACCGCCTCAATGTCCCAGATAGCGATGCTGTCAGACTCCGTATCATCCCAACTAGCATAATCGTAGCAGTCATACGATTCAACACTACAGGCTTTCTTCTCCCCGCATACGGTAAGGTAGAAAGCATCAATGGACGTATCATAGAATAAGGTGAAAAGATGGCCCGCAAATAGTCCCATTATCGAGGGCATGTCCTTCCCCGTGTCTTTTTTTAAGTAATGATTCGATTGCCCTTCGTAGGTCGATACAATTAACAAATAAAGGGATACGGACCACTGAGACAGACGGCTTTGATAGAGAGTAGGTTTCTCCGTTTATAATAGCAAAGCCTAGTGTGGGCGATTGATCTTCTTCATATATAAGTTCACTGACCGTGACATCAAGTGCTTTGGCGATTCTCTTCAAATGTGTAATTGAGGGATTACCCTTTATACTGTCGATTAGGTTTAAATAGCTGATTCCGATTCGTTCAGCTAAGTTTAATAGAGTTAGCCCTCTCCAGCGACAAATACTGTCTATGTTCTTTATCAGATCCATCATTGTCTTTTTATTCGTGTGCACCTTTCTGGAAAAGCAATTCTGCTTTAGCCATATTTAATGACTTCTTTCAGCAAGAGGTAATCTTGTGAAAGAAAAAAAGTATCTTTGTCTAACAAGAACAATCATAGGCGTATGTGGAAAATCATTCTCGTTATCATAGGAGTAGCCTTTGTCTATTCCTATATTAAGTTCAAACGGCATTATCGACTGACTCTGATGTTCGTTGCCTTTATGGAGAATAAGTGCCGTCTGAATGAAGGTGATATTGATGCTCTATTAAGCTTGTGTAGTGTCTATACAGACGCACAGTTATACAAAAAAGCATATGATAAATACATGAGTATTTTGCATGATCCTTCTCTCAAGACGCGGCTTTCCGAAGAAAAGATTGAGAAGGTAAATGAGAATCTCCGGTTTTGTGACGCACCTTTGTTCTGGTCGTCAGGCCCAAGAGACCACTTTATGTTTAGGTATCTTCATCATTTCTTTCTTCGAAGGATTGGCCGTCGTCGTTTTGTCTTTATTCGAGAGGAAGATGCCCTAGAGTTTAACTCTTTGTTAAGACAGACCCGTTTTCAGTAAACAATCGCAGATCTTTTTCTCACTTCTTTAATAGAATAATTATGTGGACCTGGCTTTTTTTCTTTTTACCCGCTTTTGGTATAGCAAAAGGTTTGACTGACTGTATTACAGCAGCCTTCAATCCAAATAATATGGTGCCTGACCAAATTACAGGGAGAACGAATTATTCCGTTCGTGGGGCGAATTATCGAACTTATACTCTGAGTTTAAGAGCGGGGATGCGCATTAACAATCTCAGCTTGTTGATTATGCTTGCGAGCATAGCTCTTGTTATCCTTAGTTTCTTTTTTGCAGAGCAATGGTGGCAGGGAATAATAGCCATTCTTGGCGGCTTTTTTTTGAGAGCGATTTTCCGTCTTTTCGGTGACGTCCAATTTAGATCTACCTTATACTATGTTGAGATAATTGCCTGTCCAGTCTTGCTAATTCTGAGTTATCTTGCGCTGTTCATGAATAGATAAGTAACGGGTCACTAGTCTAGAGGCCCGTTTACATCAGTGGAAAAACTCAATAATCATCCAGATGCTAAAGATAATTTCCAATAGTATACTGATGAGCATCCATATAGTAACTCCCATACCAGACCTTGCCGACTCCATATCAACGAAGAACCTGTAATTTGATTGGATATTTGTCACAATATTCCCAAGTACCCGTGAGAAGGGTTCTATGGTAATCATTACGGCAAGAGGTGCAAGAAAAAAGAATGTACCAATCATTATCAGGGAATACCACCACTCGCCTTTGATCGAAAATACAATCATTGCTACAAAAGCGACGATAAGAGCTATAGCTGAAAGTAAAGTATAGAATCCGCTCTCAAGCAATAATATGTAGTGAAATTCGGCCTTGGCTTTCTCTTTGCACCCACCTGCTGACTTGATCGCCAGACATAGAAGGAAGAAAACCCAAAAGAATCGGGAAGAAAACAACTCGGACATTTTCCAGTATTGTATTATTCAATGGGTATGGAACAGAGGGATGAAGTATTATTGTTTAATACTCTTGTATTTGGATATCGAAATCATCAGGGAATAGGCTCTTGAAGCGAGCTGATTCTCCTCTAGGAATGAGAACGGTCTCTAGACTATCACATCCCCTGAAGGGATCATCTCCAACACTATTCATTGAAGAAGGAAGCTTTACCGTCTCCATTTCTGAGATGCAATCAAAGGAACAGTCAGCAAGTGAAGATATGCCATCAGGGATAACCACGTTTTCTTCATTCCCGAAGTATGCATGTACTGTTGTACCGCAAATTAAAAAGAAACCCCGGACAACTAGTTGGTCACTTAAGGATTCTATCACCCGGATACCACACATAGGTATCGGATTGTTTTCGCATGAAGTCACAGAACTTGGGATCACCAGCTTATGAACGTAATTTGCGCCTCGGAAGCAACTATCACCAATACGATTGACAATATCGGGAATCTCAACCGTTGAATCCATCCCGTTGTATGATATGGCAACACCTTCAAGGCTGTCGATCAAGAGGTCATTGATAACCACGTACCGGGAGGATTTGCTCGTAATTTCAACCGGATGTCCGGACATTGTAAAAGCAAATGGATTTGAGTCAATCTCCTTAAGTGTCTTGGGAATAGAGAAACTGGTGAGATTAAGACACCAGGAAAAAGCCCAAGCTCCTATGTATTCAATGTTGTCTCCTCCTTCAACGGACTTGAGTCCCGCGCAAGAACAGAATGCATTCTCTTCAATTCTGCGAAGAGAACGCGGGAGTACAATTGAATAAAGCTTGAGCCCACTAAAAGCATTTTCCCCGATTGTGGTAACACCTTCAGGAATCACAAAATGCCCAGGGCACTTTTTGACATTAATGATGGTAGTTTTGTCTTCACTATACTCAATCTCAGTATCGTCTTGGGAAGGATTCTTCATCGGAGTAGAGGAATTGACCTTCGATGTGGTACTATTCGATTGACTTTGATGTCGAGAGTCTGTGAAATCTAGGAAGTCCAAGTCATCTTCATCCTTCTTTGGCGGTTCAATCCCGCAGTATTTCTTCAATGCACGGTGCAATTCATCTTCGAGGATAGAAGACGGATTAAAGCCATGCTGAAGAAGACAGAGAGCACTAATGGCATTGAACTGGCGATTCTCCTTGATGGATTTGTAGGTATTCGCGATTGCGGTGTAGACGAGCATCCCGTCAGTCAAAGAATTACCCGTTAGGTGGGATCGTACCACCTTTGATTTGATACAGTCATCAAATGCATCGCGGAACTGTAACCGCATTTGTTCCTCTTGGCTCAGCTTTTTTCGCCGTAATTTTTCAAAGATGTTCATTGGACCTGGAGAGATTAATGTAAATGAATAATTCTAACGTCTTTGTCTGGATTCTGAGATTTCAAATACTCGACTACTAGACGACGATGGCATTTTTCCGGAGTGTCCTCAGTGCATAGGAAGCAGCACTGGTCGAAGTCTTGAACGTTGTAACGCTCTGCAATCTTTCTGGTCTTCAACATATTGTTGAAAACAACTGTATAGCCGCTCCAGTCGATGACCTTGTCCTGGTAATCCTTAAGAAGTTCCTTCGTTGGCGCGAGATCTGTGATATGTTCATAGCCGGCGCCGCAAATAGCTTCCATAAAGAATTCCAAATCAGAGCCCTTGGCGAAACCGGCAAGCTGACTGGCATTGTTGATTCGAATGTCGATGAGTTTCTTCACCCCGGCATTCTTGAGCAGTCCGAAGAATTTCCGTGCATTCTTCTTGGTAAATCCTATGGTATAGAGAGTAATCATCTTAAACTTCGTTTTCGTATTCTTCACCAGGTTTGTAGCCGATTGCGGCATTCTTAAGACGGTATGCATCCCGACGTTGGTCCTCAGCTGAATAGGAACCAAACATCGTGTCAACGTCAGGGAGTTTGCTCCCACGCTTATGCAACATCCCATCGATCATTTCCTTCTCCAATTCTTGATGAGACTTGATCTCTTTCGTGTGAAGAATGTGCTGGACATCGTACCCGTTGTCATAGAAATAACGAGAGATCATCGAAAAGCGATGGCAGGCGAGGGGGGCGGCCTCAGAGCACATAAACGCTATGCGATACCCTTGCTCCAAACCATTCTTGATGCGATCCACGCCGCGGAGGAAAGCAGGAGTTGTTACTGCCTTCTCGAAATTGACCTGGCCATCGATAATGGAATCGCTTCTCCGGGCACCGAATTCTTCTCCAAAGTGCAAGTAGAACAACCCATGGTTAGTCAGGAATCGTTTGAGGTATTCCTTATTGAACTGCGGCGTATAGGCGCTAGCAGGGACACTGCGAACGTCTACGACACAATCGATCCCGGCGAGAGCCAACAAAGATAAAAGCTCTTCGGCGGTGCCATTGGAATGGCCAACTGTAAAAATCGTGTTCATATTCGAAATGCGTTTTCTACAGGTTTATGACAGAAACAAGTCAAAGGTAACCATTCTTAGTAAAATGTAAAAAATAACCTGCATCACTTTAAATTTGCAATACATTG
>ENA-OPJV01000282-OPJV01000282.1-human-gut-metagenome-genome-assembly--contig:-NODE-282-length-20730-cov-1.545925_pt1 | contig 20730 bp, 10 predicted proteins | sample MGYA00241772_ERZ501669 | MGnify/ENA primary metagenome ERZ501669 (study PRJEB25962, sample SAMEA2042290) | human gut metagenome | biome: human gut; feature: human-associated habitat; material: faeces...
ACCGTCTGCGCCTTGATCACCACTCCACAGACACTACAATGACTGCCTTGTGTTCGTCCTGTCTGCATACAGGTAGCTTCTTTTGCCGGATCTATGGTTTCTGTATGCCCTTTTGCAGGCAGTACCACATCCTGCGATGTGATTTCTGTCATACAGCTGCTGTCTGCATACCATCTTCCACAAGCACAGACATAATAGGCTTTGTTTCCCTTTGCAAGACAGGTTGGCTCTACAGCTTTCACCAGAACTGCTCTGTGAGTATGTATCCTTACCGTAATTTTCTTTTCTGCCAGGTTTCCGGCATTATCCACGGCTTTCACGGTGATGTCCGCACCGGCTGCCGGAAGCTTCTCTTCTGGTATACTGAATTTGACTTCTGTTCTAATACTCGTAGTAAAATCTTCATGTAATACATGCTCTGTGCTGTTTCCATCCTGATAAGCTACTGAAGCCAGTCCTGCGGAAATAACATTATTCTCGTCATCCTTTACCGCCACAACGACTGTCGGCGCTTTCTCATATTCTTCTGCCAGACTTTCACTGCCATTGACCAAAAATGTAATCTCTGGTGCATTATCCTCCACAATAATGCCATGGATGCCGCTGCCATCCGTGCCTATCGCCTTCGTATCCGACGCATTTCCTGCATGATCCCTTGCCGTAATCATGATTTTCCCCTTAAAATCCGGGTTGATATAGATCACTGCCTTATAACCGGCACGATTCTCCACGGAAGCCTTTTTTACCGATGGCTGGCCTGCTGTACTGCCATCTTCCGGTATCAGCTTATACTCTACACGCTCTATTCCACTTCCCATCTCTTCGACAGGAATTGTAATTTCAAGACTGTCTTTCCGGATAAGCCAGTTCCAGAGATTTTTATATCCCTCATTGAAGGCTGCATCACCAATCACCGGCTTTATCGTATCAAGCTTTACGGTCAGCGCATCTGTCACTGTTTCATTTCCTGCTGCATCCGCTGCCTTGAAGGTGTAGGTGTGGGTTCCCTCGACACAGGCATAATCCTTTGTTACGGTTGTTCCCCCTTGTGTAATAACACCGGGGATTTCTACATATCCGCCATCATCCACCTTACCATACAGGCTTTTGACTCCCTTGTTATCGGAATAAGACAGGGCAATGCGGATCTGATCTGTACTATACCAGCCCTTTGTATTCGGGCTGACATTACTTTCTACTGACGCAGCAAGCTTTGGCTTTTGTACATCCTGAAAATAACCATAGCAGGTTTTGTCTCCATATTCCGCTGCCCCAATCTTCGTATAGGCTGTTCCTGTATAACCGGCATTGTCATACCATCCACAGAACGCATATCCATCCTGTGACGGAAGCGGCATAGCCAGCTCCTGTCCATGGACATAGGTTTTATACATGTCTTCCGGCTCATAAACGCTGCCATCCGGCAGGGACAGATTATAATACACACGATAGGAATTCGGTATCCACTTTGCAAAAAGCGTCTTGTCCGTCATAACCTGCGACTGGGTATTAAAATCAAATTTCCGGCTGTCTGTACATTCAGCATCCTCATACCATCCACCGAAGGTATATCCCTCACAGACAGGTTCCTGCGGCTCCGTGACCGCACACTGCACATCTGATCCCGGAATAAGACCATTGTAGGTCGTCCATATAAGCTGAGACTCCACGCTGCTTCCACCCTGACTGTCAAAGGTGATCTGTCTGACATAAAAGGTCTTTTGCTCACAGGCGGTGCTGTCACTGTATGCATTCTTATAATATTGGATCTGCTTTGTGCCGGTGTTTTTTACCGTATAGACCTCTTGTTTCTTTTTCAGCCCTGATAAACTGTAGATTCCCTGATATGCCTCTAACTCTGCCAATACCTCCGTCTGTACAGTTCCTGTAAGCTTTCCTCCTGATGGTCCATAGGTAAGTGAAATACTCATGGGCAGTCCTGCGGACAAGGGCTGTGCCTTGTTTGGTCCGGTAAATTCCAGACTATGGACATCATCCTTTTTTATCTGCTCTGAAAAACCATCCCTTACATTTCCCTTCCGGTCTGTCACCTTATAATATAAATAACAGGTTCCATAATAGTCTGACAAGGAAATCGTATACTCACCCGCTGCAACCGCGGCTGCGTCAAGGTTGACCATTCCTGTTGCCGGTTTTTGGAAAGTATCTGTCACCCATTGATACGCTGCACTCCAAACGCCGCTGGGTGTGCCTCCCTCAGCCCCTGCCTTATCCGCAAAGGTAAGCTTTACCGAAACATTGGAATCCAGATACCATCCACTTGTTCCATTGCGCGTTCCATTGACTGTACAGCTGACTGTTGGCGCTGTCACATCCATACCTGTCATTTCCACACGGTATTCTTCACTGACATTTCCCGCATTGTCCGTAAGCCTTACCACATAGCTTCCGTTTTTCGCTACGCTAAAGCTGTCTCCGGTGAAGGTTGTCCAGGTGCTCTCTCCCGGCATCCTGTACTCCCTGGTACGGATGCCGCTGCCAAGATATCCTGTAATGTTTCCCTTCCTATCATAAACAGCCGTATGGTCATCTGTAACACCAATCAGCCGTATTGTTCCCGGCTTGTCACTGGCAGCTGTAAGAGCTTCCAGTTTCGGTGCCTCATTGTCGATTTTGGTCACAAGCGCCTCTGCTGCCTCAGAGTTCCCGAATTTATCCATTACCATAAATTCATAGACACCGTTTTTCGTCACAGTACAGCTTCCGCCGGTCATATTCTCAGTCACTGTACCATTCGGTGTATAGACAAACGCAAGTGCTCCTGCACCTGTGCCGCTTCCCTGCCTAGCTTTCCATGTAAGTGTGGCACTTTTTGTCCACGAAGCCGGAGTTCCCGTTACCGTAATGGAAGGAAGGGCTGCTGCCGTTGCCTTCTTTATCACTTGATAAGGTCCTGACTTCACGGTTTCCGATACATTTCCAGCTCCGTCTGTCACCCTTACATGCAGGTACTTTGCGGTCTTTGTCGTCTCTTCTGCGGTATATTGTGCCTGATAACTGCCATCTGCTGCCGCAGTCAGTGTCTTCCATGCAGAAGGTGCCCCTGCCGTGTTCGTCCATGCATACTCCACCTTTGCCACACCGCTGCCACCGGTATCCTCCGGCAGTACCGCAATGATCAGCTCATTGTATACCGTGTCCGCTCCGGTACTGGTGCCGCTGCGAAGCGTCACGGTCGGTTTTTTACGATCTATTTTTCGCACCTCAATGGTCTTGGATATCACATTCCCATAGGTATCCGTCAGCGTGACAGTATAGCTTCCATTTTCCGTGACATACAGATTGACTTAGCCACTGGAGGATGTAACACCTTGCTCTACTTTCTTTGGTCCGTCAAAGGTAAGCTTAGTCCCTGTGCTCTGGGCACCCGCATACTGCACCACGATATATTTACCCGGTTTCCACACATCGGCTGCATCCGCTGAAGCTGTCGTATTGCCAGCCCTCACCGACACACCCGTGATTGCAGGATTCATAAAGGTAAAGGCCAGATACTGATGGGTCGATGCACCCGATGCTGCAGTGGCGAGCACATGCAGATACCAGGTCTGTGTCTGCCCTGCGGTTCCTCTGCTCTCTGTGAGCTGCGCACCGCTTGCGACGTTCTGCCAGCCATAGCCTGGCAGCGCAGTATCCTTCGTCCATACATACCGGATGGAGTCTGCTCCTGTGTCTGTGATCGTTGCCTTATGACGAGGCAGACTGCCACTGGTATCCGCCTTCACGGTCAGTGCCGGTTTCGTGGCATCCACCTTGATATTGGTATTGCCGCCCGAAAAGGTCTGGCTCGTACCGGATAGATTGCACATGTCCTTAATGCTGCTAAGATTGCTGATGCTGTTGACTTTCAGCGCAGTGTCGCTGTTTAAGCTGACAGCGGAGGATACCTCCCCTGTAAAATAGAGTACATTCGTATCCGCACCACCGGCATAGGACAGGGTTCCTACATTGGTAGAAATCGTAAGGCTGCTGCTCAAGCTGCTATTCCGCCCGTCCACAATCTCGTCAAAAACCAGCGCTATGGTGATCGGATCTCCCGGAAGATAGGTGCCTTTTGCCATCGGTGCAACCCCAAGGAGCGCCGGCTCCTTCTCGTCATTGACCATCACAAAGCTTTGCAGACCGTCCACATACCATACATCGGTATTCGCACCGGTCGCACCGAAATAGGCATAGCAGGTCTGATCCACACCAAGCTTCACCCAGGTTTTATCATTGTAAATATACGCCGTACCGTAGCTGTTTAACGGATATCCTGCTCCTTCAATTCCACCTGTTCTTTTATCAGGGAAAGAATAGGTGCCTTCTGCTTTTTGTTGCGGCTGCAAAAAATTACAGGCCCAGAGCTGACCCGTGACTCCTGTGACAGCTGCATCGTTTTTCTTTATGCCGTAATGTTTATCTTCTAATGGTTGGAATCCCAAATAGGCATGTTCATAACCGTCCTCAAATTCATATGCCCTCAGCACATACCGGTAGTACCATCCACCGGCTGTGGACTTTAGATACTCCTGCTGCCTTGTATCCGTATAATAGTCGAAAAAAGAACTGCGGGTATTATAGTTTGGTTTTCCGTCGCGGTTTGTAAGAAAACTCACATTGGTTTCACTTCCGCCTTGTTTTTTTGTCGTATCCGCAATCTTTTTTCCATTTTTCCCAGATGTCTCACCGACATGCGTGATCGTTTTTTCTGTTGTATAAACCGATCGGTCCACGGTATAGCTGCTGTCTTTCGCCATCGTCCGAGTCATCGAGCGGCGTGCCTGGTCAATCGTTCCACCACCCGTCACACGGTAGAGCTCCAGCGAATAGGTTCTGTCAGCATTGGAATACTTTGTTTCTTCTTTGCTCTGATAGGCATTTGTCACGCCAAGCTCCGTCACTGTCACGGTCTTTGACGTTTCCCCTGTCGCAAAGTAGACAGCACCCTCCTGATGGGTAAAATGCGTGCCGCCGACCGCCGAACCGTTTACCGTGCGGTAATATACCATCTGCAATTTATCCGTTCCATTACTTCTTGTGATCGTAAAGGTTGCTCTGCCGCCACTACCTGATACACTGCTCACAGAGAATGTACCATACTGTGGAATCCCGAAGCCGAATTTTCCCGCTTCGCTGTAATACACCTTCTCTTTGCCGGCAGCCATAACCTTCGCATATGCCCGCGCATAGTATTCCACGCCGGCATTCAGTCCTTTGGCTTTCGCATTCAGATTTCCATTTTTTGTTGTAACGACCGGAGCAGTTTTAGCACTTCCGTTATGAAAGTCCAGCGTCGGAGCAGGCATCACGCCCCATACAAAGCCGGTTTCCTTAATCGTATCTCCACCGGTATGTGCCAGAACCGCTTTCAGATCGAAGCTGTCCTTGCTTCCTGCCGCTGCGGTAAGCGCACCAAGCTTGAGTTCCAATGGCTTTGCAGTCACCGTGATTACACAATTTTTAGTGGTCGTATTTCCTGCGGCATCGGATGCTGTTACCTTGATTGTCTTTTTCCCGGGAAGAGCTGCGATATTATTCGGTATGGTATAAGTCAGAGGCTTCTCGACAAGCCTGTGGTTATCCGATACAGAGAGTGCCTCACCAAACAGCTTCTCCACCGTCTCCTGCTTCTCTTCCTCCACCACAGTGACCGGCGTATAGGTGAGTACCGGTGCCGTCTTGTCGATATTGTCCACCCATACCGGATAAGAGAGGGACTTATCACTGCCTTTTAACTTATAGGTTATCGTAAAGGTGTATTTTTTGTTTACTGTCGCTGTCTTCGTTGCGCCATCTGCAACCTTTACATCCGTGATTCCTATCTTCGGCATATCCTCAGCCTTTACCGTTATCGTCACATCACGATTGGTGAGTGTATCCGGCGACAGCGTATGGCTGACCTTCGGGCCAAGACCCACGCCCTGATTAAAATAAAAGCTGAAGCTGTCTGTTGCCTTGATTGCTTCTGTATCCGGATCCTTGAGAATTCCGGTAATTTTATATACACCGCTTGGCGAGTCCAATGGCATGCTTAAGGCAATCTGCTCCTGTGACTTAGCCTTGCCAAAGCAGGCATCCAGCGCATTGCCTGTCTCTGTCTGTGTCAGTGTATACTCCGTCGCATATTCTTTCTTTCCTTTCTGCCGGATTGTCACAAGAGACTGTACGGTAACCGTTTTATCTTTTGTGGATGTATCCTGAAGCTCCAGGGAAAATTTTTCAATGTTTGGATCTGCTGCACCACCGTCCAGCACAAGCTGCATCCAGTCTATTCTTACAATCCAGGTCTTCGGTGCCACCGTTACAGATATGACATTCTTTCCCTTTTTTAATTTTTCAAGGGGGATCTCCAATACCGTCGTATTCCACGTATTATTCGTGCCCGACAGATAACCGAGCGTCTCGTTATTATAGTTTTTATTAAATTTATTTGTCTGATCCATCGGCAGATAGATGTCATCATTGAGGTACACGTAATCTGTCTCACCGTAATCCTCATCCACATCATATGCCTTCACCGCAAGATAGGCACTCTGGGTCGGAAGCTCGTCCAGTGTAAAAGCCAGCTCGATGGGATGTTTTTTGTCTGAAGAACCCATACTCACATCAATGTCGCCATCTGCCTTCCCCGTATGGCTGTTGTTCTCGTTATCAGTCGTAACCATCAGGGTCTGTGGATGTGGTGTAAGAGCCGGTGCCCTGGCAGGGGGCCGCCCGGGCCGGCCCGTAACCCAGACAGCAGCAGGCAAGGCATTCTCTTCCGGCGGCTCCACACCATAGTCCTCCACCAGATCCTCCAGTGTCAGAAGCTCCGGCAGCTCATCCTCCGCCATGCGCTGCTGTATCATCTCCGGATAGTGATAGGGACATTCTAGGTCCATGCAGTCCGTCTCCGTATCACGTATATGCTCCAAGCCCTCCAGGCGTGCGATAAGCTCTGCCAGACGCTCCTCCTCTTCCCCGGAAAGTGTTTCTTTATTCTCTGTATCATCTGTTTGATTTTCCGCAAGCCATGCATCCAGCTGCTCCCTCGCCTCGGCAAGCTGCTCCCTATCAATGATCTCCTTATTTTCTACCCCTGTGGAGAGATAGGTAAGGGGATCTGGCAGCTTTTCTAACAATGCAAGCAGTTCTGCAGATCCCTGTCCTCCTGTGGCTGCAATTGTCACACTGATTTGAGGAAGGCTGACACCATCCGCTACCCTGTATTCTTCCGGGATAACCGGAGTATATACATAATGATTTCCCAGAGTGGAAGAATCAAAGCTGTCCGCCCTGTTGTGTTCCCATGTCACATGAATGGAAGTCTCCCTGGTGCTTTTTACCGGGGGAATCGGTTCTACCGGTGCCGGACTTACTTCCTCTGCTGCACCTTCTTCCTCTGGCGGTTGTTCTTCCTCTGCTGTATATGCTTTCGCTACAGGTTGTTCTTCCACTACTGCATATACTTCCTCTGCCGGTTGTTCTTCCTCTGCCGCATCTTCTTCAGTGCCCTTACGTTCTTCTGGTCCTGCGTTTTCTCCTGAATCTATACTTTCCCCGGTTCCTGTGCTTTCTCCTGAATCCGTGCTTTCCCCAGTTCCCGTGCCTTCTCCTGAATCTGTATTTTCTCCGGTTTCTGTGTGTTCTCCTGAGTCTGTATTTTCTCCGGTGTCCGGATTCTCGCCAGAATCTGTGCTTTCTTCATGTTCTGTACCTTTCTCCGGTGTCTGGATTTCTTCAGATTCTGTGTCCTCTTTCGTGGGATTTTCTGTCTTCTGCGTTACATCCCCGACGGACTCCTCCACACTTTTTGTATCCACCGTTACAGTAAGCGTATCCGGAAAGACGATTTCACTTTCCAGTGCACCAACCGGCAATAGCTGCCCCCAAACCGACTTGTCCAACTCCGCAAAGCCTGTGATCACTTCTTGTGTTTTTATTTTTTTCCCGTTAGTTGCAAACACGGTAAGATCAATGCTTGTAAATACCAGTGCTGCTGCCAGGACAAGTGCTGTTCCACGCATAGCTTTTTCTCTATCCTTAAGCATATGTATCTTCATAATAATTACCATACCTTTCCGTAACCTGCCCACTTTATCTTCTAAAAGCTTTTTTCTGTCTTTTTAGGTAAAGTATATCGTAATTACTTTTTATTATGGGTATCATTGCGGATTTGGCAGCTTTTTGTTCGGATTTGGTCACCCCCTGTTTCGTTGACTCATTCTAGCTTCTTTGCTACACTATAGATGTAATCGCAAAACAAGGATTGCGTCTGTTTCCTGCGTCTGAAACAGGCGTTTTACAAACTTTTATACATGCTGAAAAATATACTCCCGGAATGCTTCGTTTGAAGAAGCTTCCGAGAGTACATAAAATAAAACGGGAGGGGGATTATGCCTTGCAGATTGCTTTATGTGATGATGAAATAACCAGCCATGAAAGGACCATGGATCTTATCAGGCAATATAAACAGATACATTCTGAACGAACCCTTTCCTTATCTTCTTTTACATCCGGAAAAGAACTTATAAACCATGTGGATGAACACGGTGGCTTTGACCTCTATATTCTGGACTGTATTATGCCGAGAATGAATGGCATCGAGCTTGGCGCTGCTCTGAGAATGCGTGATGACATGGGATTCCTGATCTACCTTACCACCTCTCCTGACTTTGCGCTGGATTCTTATCGGGTAGATGCCTTTGATTACCTTTTAAAGCCTGTCAGGAGCGAGCTGTTTTTCCAAAGCCTTGACAAGGCTTACCGCTCTTTTTCACAGATTATGCAGGCGACAGTTGCCATTAAGACGACGGACAGCATCCGTATGATCCCCATTACAGACATACGGTATGCGGAACGCATAGATAAACATATCGATTACCATCTGACAGATAATACCGTGATACACAGCACCAGCTTCAACGGGTCTTTCCAGAATGCCGTGGCCGGGCTGCTGGCACACAAAAGAATGCTTCTGGTAGGTTCCTCCTTTGTCGTCAATTTGTTCCATGTCACAGAGGTTACCAGGTCAGACCTGCTGTTGACCGGGAATCTTCACGTTCCGGTTCCCCGCCGTATGTACGAGACAGTCAAGAGGGAGTGGGCGGACTTTTGGCTGAATGGAGGCAGATACCATGCTTTTTGAGGATAATATTACTTTTTTGATATTGAAGGTTATGATCACTTGCGCAGGTACTTTTTGCATGATGGGTTCCACCACGAAGTTCCGCCATGTGAAAGAGAAGCCCATAAGCATTGTGATTTTTGTTTCTTACGTCATTTATGTCATAATCTCATCCTATGCTATCATCTATTTTTTCAGCTACCAGCTTTTGCTGCGGGTATTTATCCTCACAATATCCTGCCCTGCCATACTTCTGCTGCATAATATGTCTGACGAACCATTTCCACGGCTTGTATTCATCCGTGCGACACACATACTTGTATCTTTATACATTGCAGGCACCATCACGCTTATAAATACTGCGCTGCACGGAACGGAGCTTTCAGATATACTGATGCGTCTGCTCGCCTATATGCTTATCATTCTGTTTGATTTTCATTTCATGCGCCGTATCTATCTGGATTTTATCACAGAGATTAAGAAGGGCTGGGGCATCCTTTCCCTGATTCCCTGTGCGCTGATTATCCTAGCCGTAGCACTTGCTTTTTATCCGGAGCATTATAGTAAACGCCCCACAAGTGTCGTGATGATCTATCTGCTCGGTGCCGTCATTGTTATTCTTTACACTGCAATCGGTGTATTTCTTTCTACACAGTATCATAGGCAGGAAATAGCACAGAACAGGAAAATTCTTGAGCTGCAGGTACAAAATATACAAAGAGAGGCTGCCGACATGGATAAGCTTGCAAAGCAGACAAAAATCATCCGGCACGACACCCGGCACATACTTTCTACCATCGCATCTCTTGCTGAGAGTGGAGATATGCAGGCAATCCTTGACTTTACCGACATCGCCGGTCAGAAACCTGTTATGCCTGAAACCTTCCATTACTGCACAGATGCCCTTATAGATACAACACTTTGTTTTTATCTTAAATCTGCAGAGGAATCCGGCATTGTGCTTCAAACCTCTGTCACGATACCGGATAAGCTTCCGGTTGACTCTGCCGGACTTGCCATCTGCTTTGCTAATGCGCTTGGAAATGCCATAGAAAGCTGTGAAAAGTTACCAAAGGAAAAACGAAAAATTATATTTAATTGCATCGGGAATCCTAAACTGATGTTCGAGATTAAAAATCCTCAGCCTGACAGAATAACCTTTGGAAGAAATGGACTTCCAAGGTTACCGGAGGGCGGCATGGAAGCCCACATCCGTTCCATCGTGGCTTTCTGCGAAGAATATGATGCCTTTTACTCCTTTACGGCTGAAAACAGCTGGTTTAAGGTTGTGGTCACATTATGATAATGTTCAAAATGGAGGAATACTATGATTTTTGATGATAATACGGCCTACCAGCTCTACCGCATCTTTGTAGCTATATTCGGTACGCTCGGCATGGTAGTTGCCACTTCTCCAATGAAAAAAAACTACAAAAAAAATATGCTTTTTCTAGGCGGATATGCCATTTATGCGGTTGTGTTCACATTTTTTTCCATGCATTTTGGGGGATTCCTGTCCTTTCTCAGAAGCGTTATCCTTACTATTTCCCTGCCGGGCGTGATCATGATCTATATGGCCGCAGACACCTCAGTCTCAAGACATGTTTTCAAATGCCTGTCACAGCTTCTGCTCTCACTCTATCTTCTTATCAGTGTGACATTGCTCAACACACTGTTTAAAGGCACGCTGCTGTCAAATGCCATACTCCTGCTGTCTGTCTATCTTGCTGCGATTGCTTTTGAATTTTTTGTTCTCAGAAGGACTTTCCTTGATATAACCGGGGTCAATACCCAGGGCTGGGGAATCCTTGCACTGATCCCTATCGCCTTTTTCCTCTTTGTAATGACGCTCGCACTCTATCCGGTCCATTATACACAGAATCCGGCTTTCCCACCTCTGTTCTACCTCTCAGGTGCTGTCATTGCCATCATTTATTATGCTGTTTTCCAATATCTGCGGACACAGTATCAGTATCAGATGGATGAACAGAACCGGGAGATTCTGGAAATGCAGCTGCAGGGCATAAAGAAACATATTGAAGATACGAAACGAAATGCAACGGAAGTAAAGCTTATCTGGCAGGATACTTACAAGATGCTGTCCGATATCGCTGCCCTGGCTAAAGAAGGAAATGCTAATGCCATCCTTGATCTTGTATCCAAATCTTCTGACCTGAACCGGCTAGGCACTCCCACCCATTACTGCAGTGATCCTATATTAAATGCTACGCTCACTGCTTATCTTGGGCAGGCCCGCAATCTGGGCATTACCATAGAACACCATCTTGCAATTCCGGAAGTTCTCCCTGTTGATCCTGCCGAGCTTTCCATCTGTTTTGCCAATGCCCTGGAAAATGCCACCAAAGCATGTGCAGAGCTTCCTGAAAATGAGAGAAAAATTATCATCCGATGCATCTATAAGCCTGCCTTTATGTTTGAGATTACAAACCCTTATAAAGGACAGCTTACCTTTGGAAGAAACGGACTTCCCACTTCCACCAGAACCAATCATGGAATTGGCACACGCTCCATCATGGCATTCTGTGAAAAGCATAATGCCTTTTATGATTTTTCCACAGAGGGCGGCTGGTTTAAGCTCATGATCACTCTATAAACCATATTTATCCATGCGCCCTATAGGAATATACGGAGTCCATGCTCTGAATCTAATTCCAATACACGAATGTGCATTCAATTATCTCTTCATATCAAGACTCATGTTAAATCATAAAATAATCCAAATACGATTTCTTCTGCACGGTTGAGCAACTATGTCATAATTCAGTACTTGCCGAATTCAAGATTATTTTAAAAGATCGGGTAAAACATTATTTATGTATTTTTCAAGCGAGGTCTGATCTATCAGCGCCGGAACAACACCTTGTCTTGAAATACAAAAACCAGCAGCATAAGAGGCAATCTGAATAGAACTGCATAAATCATAACCATATAGCAGATAGGATGCGAAAGCACTTATAAAAGCATCACTTCCGCCTGTGCTATCCATGGGGATAAAATCAGCCGCTGCCGGAAAATGCTGTTCCATAGATGCGGTTTTCAGAAAACAACCATGCTCTCCGAGTGTGATAACAACTGCCCCAACGCCCTTTTGGAGCATGGTATCTGCTTGGCGGGAAAGTTCAGTGATATCTATGGAAGCAGAACAATTGCAAAGCAATGCCATCTCAGCCTGGTTTGGAATGAGAATATCTGTATGCCGGAGGATATTGTCACTTAAGGAGGACACGGCAGCTGGTTTCAAAATCGTTCTGACATTATTTTCTTTTGCGATCAGAACAGCTTCTTCTACAGCTTCAATTGCAATTTCAGTCTGTAACAGACAGTAAGCACAGTTTTCAAACAAATGGCTGTTACTTCGAATCGTCTGGGCTGTCAAAGTAGCGTTTGCACCAGTCAGGAGTGTAATCATAGATTCACCGTCATCCTGAATCTGGATATATGCCTTGCCGGTGTTAACAGATCTGTCTCTATGGATACCAGAGCTGTCAATACCGTGTTCCGCCAGACAAGAATAAATCAGTCCCACATCGAGGTCATTTCCCACATTACCCAGAAGGGTTACTTTATGATTTAGTTTTGCTACTCCGACAGCCTGGTTCGTTCCTTTACCTCCGGGGGAAATGGTCTGTCTTGAGGTGACAATGGTCTCATTCGGCTTTGGAAGATGCGGAATGTTCAAACTAATATCGGTGTTAATGCTGCCGACTACGATAATCTGCGGCAAACGCTTGGAAGCAGGAATATCCAGGGTAATCATATTTTCCAATTTATAATCTGCGGTAAATGGCAAATAAGAAGCAGAATGCTGCTCACACTGGTTGATCAGATTTTTACACAGATGCATGCCAAAACTATAAAACGGAATGATGATGGAAGAAAACTCTTCTGAAACAAGTGACGGATCATCTTCATCGACTAAAGTAATAATAGATAGATCATACGGAATTTCGTACAAATGCTGTTTTAATTTTTTTTTCAGATGATAAGCCAGCTGGCAATCCGTACAGATTATCCCGGTCAGATGTTCACTTTTAATATGGAACATCCAGTCTAAAGCATCCTGCGGAAGCAGACTATTCTGATTAAATGTAAATTCCTGCTCAAATAGTGCGGCCTTATAGCCAGTCAGTATTTCATTGTAAAATGGTGATGATGAATCTGTCAACAATGCGAAATGCTGGTGTTTGTTTTGAATGAGATACCCAGATGCCTTATAGAGCAACGCACGGTAATCAATTCTGTATGAATCGGAATTGTAGGCGTTCAACCAGGTAATGCAGGTTCCAATTTCTGAAAAATATTTTTGAAAACGCATACTGTCTGAGGAAACCGGTTCCCAGATGATTCCGTCAATCTTAGCATTGCACAGCGCTGTAATATGTTTTAATTCAATTTGTTCACTTTCTTTGCTGACACAGATAATAATATGGTATCCCGCTTCCTCAGCAGCCGCAAGAATGCCTTCCAACATTTTACCGGACTTTGGCTCAGAGCGCAAAAGAACACCCAAAAGAAAAGATTTTGAGATGGAGTTATTCCGTGCAAAGGCATAGGGGGAATAATTGTATTCTTTCGCAATGCCAAGAACTTTATTGCGTGTTTCAGGAGAAATATGTTCGTCCTTATGGTTCATGATTTTTGAAACAGTAGACATAGATACTCCTGATAGTTGAGCAATTTCTTTAATTGTCATTTATTTTCCTCCCAGAGAAAAATCGAGACGGTAAAATACATTGATATTTTACAACCGATATAAATATGTTTTTAAAACAGTCTATCCTATACTAAAATAAAAGTCAATTTCAAGTGCCAAAAATGCATTGGTAAAATTGTTTAAAAAAAACAAGGAATATTCGGTAGGAAAGTACTTTCGTACAAAATAAGCCAAAACTCAATTGACAATACCCGTATTAAATCATAAAATTAAACAAGAAAGAGTTTTAGTACATCATTTTCCTAATCAGCATAATGCAAGACAGAAGTACCAGAATGTACTACTATTGACAATAATTCAAGATTAATTTAGGCAATATTAAATGGCTCATGGAAGAGAGGTGAAAATTATATCAGAGCTGCCAGGCGCAGAGCAGTCCACCAATGATCTGCTCAGTAAAATATGAGGAATCCAGAAAGGAACGATAAGATTATGACAAAGAAAATTTTAGCCCTGTTTATGGCTACTACAATGACTGCAACCATTCTCTTTGGTTGTGGCAGCACCGAAAATACAAATAATAAAATTGAAGATACTTCCGCAGGCACAAATGAAAGTGTTTCAACAAACGCAGATGATGAGAAGGTTACTATTGAAGTAGCCGTCAGCGGCAGCGCACAGGAAATCGCCATTCACCAGCAGAAGTTCGATCTGTATATGAACGAACATCCCAATGTTACAATCAAGCCAGTCGACCTCGGTAGTGAACGTTTTCAAAAACTGATGACATTGATTGGCGCAGATAATGCACCTGATATTATTTACCTTAATGAATGGACTTATGTTATGGCTAACAAAGGGGTACTTCTTGGGTTAAATGATCTGATTGAAAAGGATCAGTTTGATACGTCTGTTTATCCGGAATCCCTGTTAACTCCTCTTCGTTATGAAAACGAGCTGTATGCGTTACCACAAGAAGTTTCTCCATATGTGATTTATTATAATAAGGAAATGTTCGAAGCAGCAAATGTACCTTTACCTACGGATGACTGGACAATTGATGAATTTTATGCAGCTGCAGAGGCACTGACCAATCCCGCTGAAAAAGTTTACGGTTATCGTCATCCGGGCGCACAGGCAGATCAAGTTCTTGGCTGGCTCTCACGTGCCGGTGTAGATTTTGATATTAGTGGCACTGAGGTTAAAGGACTGGATACACCAGAAGCTCTTAATGCTCTGACGTTCCTGCATAATTTGGTTGTTAAAGATGAACTTTCTCCTAACCCTGCTGCACTGACAGCGATGGGCAAGGGCGCAGATGCCCTGTTCCGTAATCAGAAGGTCGCTATGGAATCTGCCGGTCTGTGGATGCTGCCTACTTACAAAGAAAACCCCCTTCCTTTTGAATGGGATGTAGTACGTATGCCTATGGACAAGAACCAGAATACAAAAGCAGGTATTCTTAACTGGGGTATTTCAAAATCCACAAAAAATCCGGAAGCCGCATGGGATCTTTTAAAATTCTTATGTGGACCGGAAGGAAACAGAATCGTAGCGGAATCCAATATGGCTCTGCCAGGAAGTACGGATGCAGAAGCTCTTCAGATCGTATTAGACAGCAAATTCCCACCTAACGTAAAGGCGTTTGTAGATTCTGTTCCGGCTTGTGACCTCAAGGATCAGCTTTCCATTTATCGTACAGAGGTCAATACAAAAGTACAGCAGCTCGTAGACGAAATGCTGATTGGCAAGTACACACCTGAAGAGACACAGGAAAGACTGATAAAAGAAATTAATGCCATTTTAGCAAATTAATATTTGCATTATGATATAAAATCAGGCTGAGGAAGGGAGAAATTTTAAAATCTAAGAAAATTTCTCCCTTCCTGCATCCTTGACAGTATTCTTAAATTGAGGTGATCAAAATGGAAAATTCTTCAAATACAGTGAAAAAAAAGAAAGCAAAAAGACTTGACGCAAAAGAAAATTTCTGGGGATACGTTTTCTTGTCTCCGGTAATTATCGGCTTTTTAGTTTTCACAGTATTTCCTGTTATAATGTCATTTTACTATAGTCTTACGAATTATGATGGGATTCTTAAACCGAAGTTTGTCGGTTTTCAAAATTATGCGATGCTTTTTACAAACAAAGAATTTGGTGAAGCACTGCTCCACACAATTTATTTTACTATTGGAACAGTTCCTATCGGAGTATTTTTAGCTATTCTGGTTGCTGTACTGTTAAACCAGAAAATCCGTGGGGTTAATGCGTACAGATCTGCCTTTTTCATCCCGGTTATTGTATCGTATGTCTCAATTACAATGGTTTGGCAGTGGTTGTATAATGAAGATTATGGATTGATTAACACTTTTTTAGGTAAGCTTGGCTTATATCAGCCGCCGTGGCTTACAAGCGAACAGTGGGCGATGCCATCAGTCATTATCATGAGTATCTGGAAGAATCTTGGATTTAATGCAGTAATCCTTCTTGCCGGTGTACAGGGGATATCCCCTGATATTTATGAATCCGCAGATATAGATGGTGCAAATGCAGTCCACAAATTTTTTAAGATTACTCTGCCTTTGTTAAAGCCGACAATTGTCTTTGTTACAATTATCAGTATGATCAATTCATTCCAGGCATTTGATCAGATCTATGTTATGACAAAGGGTGGTCCCGGTACAGCCACACAGGTAGTCAGCTATCTTATTTATTTGAACGCTTTCCAGTATTTTAAACAAGGATATGCGTCAGCTATGGCCTATGTACTGTTCATTATTGTTTTTGCAGCCAGCATTATTCAACTTCGATTCAGTGAAAGAAATAATATTTAAGGAGGGATAAAATGGAAAATTCTTTTGGACAAAACAAAAGGGCAAAAAGAAAGAAAAAAGTCTTTCAGATATTAACACACACAATACTTATTCTATGTTCAATTTCCATGCTGATTCCTTTCCTTTGGATGATATCTTCATCCTTGAAGGATGTACAAGAGCTATATGCCATACCACCGTACTGGATTCCAAAGCATATAGCATGGGAAAATTATGTGTATATGTTTGAGCAGGCTCCGTGGCTTGTTTATTTTGGAAACACTATTTTTATAACCGTATTCACCATTTTGGGACAACTCATTACATGCTCAATGGCAGCCTACGCATTTGCACGATTGAATTTTAAGGGCAAAAATATTTTATTCATCATTTATCTAGGTACCATGATGATTCCATTCCAGGCTGTTATGATCCCTCAGTTTAAAATAATCAAGTTTATGGGCTTGATAGACACCAAATCGTCGCTTGTAGCTGTAGGAATTTTTAATGCATTTGGAACATTCTTGCTTCGCCAGTTTTTCCTTACGATTCCTAAAGAATTGGAAGAGGCTGCTAAAATCGATGGATGTACCTATCCGCGGATTTTCTGGGAAATCATTCTGAAGAACTCTAAGCCGGCTCTGATGACACTGATAATTTTTACTTTCATGAATACATGGAATGATTTTTTACGTCCTTTGATCTTTATTAACAGTGAAGAAAAATGGACTTTAGCTATGGGATTGGCTCAATTCCAAGGAACTTATGTTTCTCAATGGAATCAAATGATGGCAGGTGCTTTGATTTCCATGTTACCGATTTTACTGGTTTATATATTCGCACAAAAATATTTTGTCCAAGGAATAGTTATGAGCGGAATTAAAGGATAAATTATAATATCAAGGGGGCTGGTGTGAAAAAAGCATAAATGGTAATTTTTTCACACAGCAAATTTGTGCCTGCGGCCAAGGTCTGCAGGTTACGGAAAGGCATGGTACTTAATATGAAAATTGCTGAAAATTATATGGAAAAAGTTTATGCAGGATGGCTTGGAAAGATCATTGGTATCCGTCTGGGGGCACCTATTGAAGGGTGGACATATCAACGTATTCGTGATGTCTTTGGAGAAGTGTGGTCTTACCCCGCTAATTATAAGAATTTTGCCGCTGACGATGATAGCAACGGTCCGCTGTTTTTTATCCGGGCATTGGAAGACTGCAAAGATTTGAATAACTTTTCTTCTCATGAAGTAGCAAATGCACTATTAAATTATGCACCGTATGAACATGGCTTCTTTTGGTGGGGCGGCTATGGTATTTCAACCGAGCATACAGCTTATCTGAATCTTAGAAACGGTATTACTGCACCAAGAAGCGGCAGCGTAGAACAGAATGGCTCCACGATGGCTGAACAGATCGGTGGACAGATTTTCATTGATTCATGGGGCCTTGTTTCTCCCGGAAATCCGGAACAGGCAGCGAAGCTTGCCAAGCAGGCTGCCAGCGTCACACATGGCGGCAATGGTGTGTATGGCGGCATATATGTTGCGTGTTGTATCAGTTTAGCTTTTGTAGAAAACAGCATTCGGGATATTCTTGAGAAGGCACTCCGGTACATTCCTGATGATTGTGAATATACCCGTGTAGTTAATGCAGTCATGAAGTTTTATGATGAACACCCTGATAACTGGCGTGACTGTTTTAAATACATTTTTGAGAATTTCGGATATGATAAATATCCCGGAACCTGCCATATCATACCTAATGCTGCGGTTATGGTTCTCTCTATGCTGTACGGTCATGAAGATTTCTCAGATACACTCAATATTTGTAACATGTGTGGCTGGGATACAGACTGTAATGTAGGCAATGTAGGCACTATCATGGGTGTATTTGTGGGTATCAATGGAATTGATTATGATAAATGGGCAAAACCAATCAATGATTTTCTTGCCTGCTCTAATGTTATACCTTCTCTGAATGCAGTTGATATTCCGTTCGGTGCCAGTTATTTTGCAAAAATGGCATATACCCTTGCCGAAGAAGATATTCCGGAGACTTGGAATACAATCCTGAATGAGCGGATCGACAGCTGCCACTTTGAATATCCAACCAGTACACATGCAATCCGAAGCTGTTCACCGGGAAACTGCTACATTCATAACACGGATGAACAGGCTTATACAGGCAAACGTTCTCTTAAATTAACGGCAGTGACATCATCCGGAGAAGAAAGTTTCTTCTACAAACAGACATATTACAGCTCTGAGGATTTTGATGATTCACGTTATGATCCATTTTTTGCTCCGCTGGTATATCCGGGGCAAACTGTACACCTGAGCGTAATGCCGATTCCCGGTGAAGAAATGACTACTACAGCACAGATTTATGCCAAAAATGGAGTAACCGGAGAAATATTCCGTGGTGAAAAAGTCAACGGTGATGGTGTCTGGCATGCGCTCTCTCTGAAGATTCCCGGCAAGCAGACAGGCTATATCAGCGAAGTTGGTATTATTCTCTGTGGTGTAGCTCCTGGATTTGCCACAGGAAATGTATCAGCCTACATTGATGATCTGTATTTTGATGGCAGTCCCGATTATCATTTGAATTTTGAAGGTATGCAGCTTGATAGCTGGCACGTTACCCATCAGGAGGTTCCTCAGTTTGCAAAACTAAAAGGACATAGTTATCTGGATGGACCATATCTTAGTCTTTCCTGTGCAGACTTTGCTGAAATGTATACAGGACATCATACATGGAATAATTACCAAGTAACAGCCGTACTAAAACCTATAACCGGTTCAGAGCATTTCATAAATATTCGGGTTCAAGGTGCTATGCGTAGTTATGCTGCCGGTTTTTCTGAAAATAATAAGCTGGTATTACGCAAAAATTACTACGGCTATACTACGCTGTGCGAAACAGACTTTGAGTGGAAAACAGACGAAGAATACAAGCTTCTGCTGACAGCTGATGGTCCAACACTTAGCGTATCGGTAAATGATAAAGAATATCTGACTTTTACAGACTCCAATCTGCCTCTGATGACTGGTTGTGCAGGTATATCTGTTGAGAAAGGAAGTCACTGTTTATATCGTGACATTGTAATAACTGGAAGGGAGTAGGAATCAACATGAAAAAAATACTCGTAATCGGCAGCCTCAATATGGATTTTGTTGCCGGCGTATCGCACATACCAACGATAGGTGAAACTATTTTAGCTAATGATTTTGAACTTGTCCCCGGTGGAAAAGGTGCCAATCAATCTTATGCCATTGGAAAAATGCATGGAAATATAGCTATGCTCGGTATGGTTGGTCAGGATACGTATGGTGAGAGGCTATGTGAAAATCTGGAGAGTGTTGGAGTTGATGTTACCCGTATACGCAAATTAAATGGCGTATCTACAGGAATTGCTGTTATTGGAGTGATACCAGAAGGGGACAACAGCATATTGGTGATTCCGGGTGCGAATGCATATGTAGATAAATCATATATCATGGAAAATATGGACTTGCTGGAAGCGAGTGATATTATAGTAGTGCAGCTTGAAATTCCACTGGAAACAGTAATGTATGTAGTGAAAGAAGCTAGTAAGAGAGGAAAAACAGTAATCCTGGATCCTGCACCTGCAGTCTCCGATCTGCCTGATGAACTGTTCTCTTGTATAGATGTGATAAAACCAAATGAAACAGAACTTGCTATTTTATTACAAGAGTGTGGTTCAGAAAAAGACTTGCGTACAAATGCTGAACTATTGCAACGCAAGGGGGTAAAGAACATAGTTGTTACATTGGGTGGAGAAGGTTCTTATATTCTCAAAGAAGACCATACCGAAAAAAGACTGTATGTTGATAGGACAGTCCATGTGGTAGATACCACAGCTGCCGGAGATAGCTATGTAGCTGGTTTAGCGATTGCTTTAGCACAAGGAGATTCTTTGGATGATGCAGTAGAACTTGCCAGCAGGGTTTCCAATATCGTAGTAACTCGTAAAGGTGCCCAGACTTCAATTCCTTCTTTTGAAGAACTTGAAAAAGCATCTATATAGGCATCAGATTGTTTTAATCATGTTTAATAAAAACCATAGAGAGATTCCTTTTTAAGATTATGTATAGTTATTCAATTCTATCA
>ENA-OPJV01000304-OPJV01000304.1-human-gut-metagenome-genome-assembly--contig:-NODE-304-length-19760-cov-1.873027_pt1 | contig 19760 bp, 18 predicted proteins | sample MGYA00241772_ERZ501669 | MGnify/ENA primary metagenome ERZ501669 (study PRJEB25962, sample SAMEA2042290) | human gut metagenome | biome: human gut; feature: human-associated habitat; material: faeces...
CGCGGAAACCCAGAAAGCGGTGCCCGGCATGTACCGCCTCCGTTATATTTCCGTCAATGCGACCGATAACTGATATGACCTGCATAAGATAATTGAGTTCTTTGAGTTACTCGGCATGATCAAGCCGATTGGATTCCCGCTGCTCTTCCCGGCTTTCCTTCAGCTCGTCCACAGTGTCCCTGATGTCCTGAAAGATTCCGATAAGCTCGTGCGTAAGTGCGTCAAGCCGCGCGACCCGGCGGATTATCATACGCTGGGAGTCCCTCGCCACACACTTTACGAGTCTGTTCATAACCGCCACGGACTGGTTATAGTTGTTCGCCACGCCCTTGACCTGTTGCGAGTATTTGTCCATCCTGGCCTGCATCCACTCCGGGACATTGTCCTGGCCGTTTTCCTGCGCAGAACTCTTTCTTGGTATTGACACCGATGTCAGACGCATCCTGACGAAACGGCTCATCGAACGGTAGCCGGCTATGCGGCAGTTGCTCCGGACAGTCTCCATATCCGCGTCAGTGAGCCTGACATGAAGGTCTTTGCTCTTGCGGCGGCTCTCATCTTTCACTGTTCCCATTTTGTTATATTTTTCGTTTTCGTTGTTATACGGGACGCGACTTCGGAGACGTCCCTTTCTCCCGCCCTACTGGCGGCAAGGAGGTCCGAGCTCTCAAGGACCGGGGCGTTTGTGTACACATGAGTGGTACACATCGACACTCCTTGCACATTCGCTTTTTGACCATCCTCTTGTTTATCGGAAGCAAATGTACAAATAAATTTCATAATGTATTATATTTATATTTAATTTGTATCGTATTTATCTTTTTTTAAGGATATATTTTATTAACAAAGGAAGAAGAAAAGATGGCAAAGAAGAAACAGACGGGACAGGATGAAAGACCCGAAAGGATGGTGGTAGCCGGCGGCAGCTTCATACGGGCGCACTACAAGCTTCCTCCTCTCGGAGAGGACATCAAGAACGCCATAATCGCGCTGTTCCAGTTCGTTACTGCAGGCCAGAGGCTGTCCGGCAGGGTGAGCATTGACGCGCTTGACGACATGGCGGTCATACATACTGAATATGGTGATGTGTCCGTCACGAGAATCTGCCATCCGGTGAACCGACTTCTCCAGAGCAAGTACATCTTCACCATCCCGATGCAGTTCTTCATCAAAGGGCGCAGGACGGACGGGCGTTTCTACCGTGAGATAGAGGCGGCGCTTCAGGCCTTGGCGGAGTGCAGATTCACATTCGTGGATTCAAGCGACGGCATGCGGCACACCGAAAAAACCGGCATAATCAATGACCAGGAGACGCTCTCGCCGTTGGAAGGCGCCAACGGGCGGAATTCCATCGTTACCTTCTCTATGACCAGGTCAATGCTGGAGACCATATTTGACGCCACATACGGATTTCACAAGTTCATCGAGGCTGACTGCATGGCCCTGACATCAATCTATGCCAAGCGAGTCTATGAGATTCTCTGCAACCAGGACAGCGGGACGGTCTACCGCATGGAGGTCGGACATTTCATGGAGATGTTCTGCATAACGGACAAGTATACACTGCTGGCAGACATCACCAGAAGGATACTAAAACCGCTTGTCAAGGAGATCAATGACAAGACCGATCTTATCATCGACTGCGCTGTGGAGAAAGGAGCTTTGGACACCAGGCAGAGGATACTCGTCTTCAAGGTGCTTCGGAACAGCGCCCTCGCCTCCGCAAGGGAACTCACCAGAAAATACATCCTTTGGCCGGAAGCAAGGATGATGTCATTCCTCACCGATGTCGCGCATATGCGCAAGAGCGAGATGAAGCCGCATCTGGACATTCTCTACAGGGCTTCGCGGGTTCCCGCCGTAATGGCGGAACTTCCACGCAAATGGGAAAAGACCTGCGAACGGATACCGGAAGGCGCGTCAGACCGTGTGTCAAGAGAAAAGATACGCAAGGAACGGATCGCACACATCATCGCCTCAATCCGCGGACTTATGGACGATTACGGACTCTGACGGCCCCGCATGGAATTCCCCGAAACCTCGTGTAATTTGTCATATTTTCCTCTGGGCTTATATGGATTTATATGGCTATTGACGCCATTATGGCGTATATGGCGGCATATAAAGTTTGAAGGACAAGATTCAGCATCGGTAAACAACCAGAAATTCAATTCTCATACCTCTATCTTTGCTCAAAAGACCTCGTGTAATTTGTCATACTCCAAAGAGGCAACCTCGTGCAATCTGTCATATTATAGGTCCCGAACCTCGTGTAATCTGTCATACAACCTCGTGTAATTTGTCATAATATTTTCCGAAATTACGCTTATAAACATCAATGCAACAACAAATTACGCTATCATACAAAACAAGGTATAGTATATTAATAAGTATACTAAATAATAAGTATATACTATTGTCCGTAACTTTTCGTTCTTTCAGACATTAGGAAGAAGGGGAAAAGGGACGGCACGTCCATTTTCCCGTAACCCGGAAGGTAACCTGCCAGAAAAGAAAAAAGTTGCGCTCAAAAAGAAAAGTCCATTACAATGTCAGAATCTTTGATGTCCAGTCTGCGAGCGGTAACGGAATGTTGAGAACGACCCCGTCTCGTTTCAGATTGTTCATGGAGAATCTCAATGTTGTCGTGACTCCGAACCGGGTGATGTAAAGTCCGAGGCTCTTGCCGCCAAGTCGTGTTCCGGATTTAACCTCGATAGGAATGATCCTGGCATCATTCTGCAGCAGAAAGTCCACCTCGGCGGTCGCTTCCGATGTCCAGTACCTTGGCATCACCTCAAACTGCGATACAAGGGACTGCAATACCATATTCTCCGCCATCGCTCCTTTGAATTCCACATAGAGTGGATTATCTGTCCAAAGGACCTCCACGGGAAGCTGAGCCATGCGCCTTAAAAGACCGACATCACAAAGGTACACCTTGAATGCCGACAGGTCATCGTAGGCACTCAACGGCAAACCTGGTTTTGATGAACAGAATACACGATAAATCATTCCTGCATGCTCCAGCCAAAGAAGGGCATCCTCATATTCTCGTCCTCTGGCTCCGGCCTTCACCAGCTTATAAATGAATTTTCTGTTTTCTCTGGCCAATTGGGACGGAATGGAACTCCAGATCGCGGAAATTCGCGGTATATCCTTCCCGGGGGCATGCTTTGCGAAATCCAGCGCATAGGCAGTCAATATGGAATTCTGGATATTCTCAATCTCCTTTACGCCGCGTCTGTCCAGCATGGCGACCACAGCCGCAGGCATCCCGCCACTTGTCTGATAGCGCCTATACGACTCGGCAAGTCTGTTCATGACTATTTCCGGAAGCGGGGATATCTCGGAGAGATTTTCAATATACTCGAACATTTGAGGATCATCCGCATTGAGGAACTCCTTGAAAGTCACTGGATACATCCTCAAGAAATCCACTTTTCCGACGGGAAACGAATCACCCTTTGACAATGCCACTCCCAACAGGGAACCGGCGGCGAGTATATGATACTGTGGTGCCTCCTCGCAGAAATATTTCAATGAATTAAGAGCCTTGTTGCTCTGCTGTATCTCATCGAAAATCATCAATGTACGCCCGGGCTCAATCGGGCAGTCCGTATAAAGCCGAAGTATGTCTATCAGACGTTTAGGATCCTTCGTGTTTTCAAATTCACGGCACAATTCCTCCGAAGAATCAAAATTGAAATATGCCACATAATCGAAGTTCTCCTCTCCGAACCTGCGCATAGCCCAGGTCTTGCCGATCTGACGGGCTCCGCGGATAATAAGAGGCTTGCGATCCGAACTTTGCTTCCATTGAAGCAAGTCATTTATGATGTCTCGTTTAATTTCTGTACTCATTGGGCAAATTGGATGTTTATCACATTTTTCAAATGTGTTTTGTGCAAATATACACATTTTCCCAATATTATAGATAAAAAGAAAAGTCCCGACGAGCCTCCCGGCTGGTCAGGACAGAAAAAGCGGAAAGACTGACCTTTCCTATCTCAAAAGCAAGTTCCTTCTGAATCGGCGGTATCCGGCTTAACTTTGCAGCCGGAATTCTCGCCTCGGGCCTTGAACGGCCCTCGAAGGGGAAGAATTTCCGGTTGCTTGACATAGCCGGGATTGCACAGGCAACGGTTTGCCCGGAGAAAAATACAAGCCGAAGGTCTGGAGATTTTTCTATGGGATGCGAAGCCACCGTTGACGGTGAACAAGCCGCCTATATCATCAGCATTATACGTCCCTCGGCTTTCACGAATGTGTAAGGGAAGCGCATCACCACGGCATAGACCTGCGCGGAGGTTACAGGCTTTCCGTCCTTGCGGATATGCAGGCGCCTGCGGTTGATAATCTCTGCAATCTGCTCGGTACGCAGACCGCCGTTACGCTCGGCAAGGACATAGAGTATGGCCTCCTCGATTTTCATCATTCCGCCCAGTCAAAATTTTCTTTTCCGGCACCTATCTCGAAATGAAGCTTGGCTATCCCCATATCAATCCGCGTATAACCGACCAGCGAAGAGCCTCTGCGGATGCGGACTTTGGGAAGCCCATCGTCAACCTTGCCGAGATATTCGATGTAGAACTTCTGCTGGTTCACGGCCGTGGGAGCAAGCTGAACCGCATCGACTCCGCTTCTGAACCACGAAGGCGTCATGTCGCTCACATTGCTGATTTCGTCAATACGCTTGCTCTTATGCTGAACGCCCTGAGTCTCGCCATAGCCGATGGCAATATAGCATGCAATCCTCTCATCATTCCCAAGCGTGTATGCCCCGCTGACCTTTCTGTAGCTTACGCCGGCCCAGCAGGAGTTCAAGCCCAGCTGCTGGGCGAGCAGGACAAGCCGTTCCCCATAGTAGCCTATGCGCTCGTCCAGGTCTTCGGCCTTCTTTCCGGCCATGACAAGATAGTCCGCCACTCCGGAAAACTTGCCGTAGGCCATCAGGCCGCTGAACGCTTTCGGCTCGTCAGTCACCATCTGGACATGAAGATGTCCTTCCGCATTAACCTTCTCAACCTCCTCCCTCAAAACTGCAAGAGTCTCATCTGGAATCCGCTCCGGACGGTATCGACGCACCGCATGGCGGGTGCGTATCGCTTCAATCTGTGTCATCTGCATAAAATCAATTAACCGGCATCCTCAAAGAACGCCATATTCACGATACTTTTATATATGCCCCGTTGTTAAAGTCAACTGCTTCAGGGACATCGTAGACATACCCGAGCTGATTTGACAAAAAATCAGTGTTGCCGATTTTGCCAGAAATGTTTGTATGAGAATGCCCATATATCCAATGTGAGATTTTGCTGTCAGCAATCCATTGCCCCTGCACTGAAGAAAATGCGTCATTCAGTTTACTGCCTTTGAACCTGTCAGACACCAATATCTGAGATGGAAGATGGTGTGATACAACTATTATGTTGTCGTTGGCATGCAAAGACACAGCATTTCGGATAAAATCCAGAGAACATCGATGAGCCTCATTGAACATTGTAAAATCAAGCCCGTTTTCGCCATATCTGATCCTATGAAAATCCGTTATTCCGTTCTCTATCACAAGTGCATTCTCCGCCCTCACATTACTCCATAAGGTGCTCAATACAATACATATGCGTCCTATCTTGACTACAGTATTGTTCAGATACCTGACATTACCGCGAAGTTCAAAGTGCCATTCTAAGAGGGTGTCCTTAAGATCAAATCCTCCATAATACTCGTGGTTTCCAGGAACAATAAGCGTCTGTTCGTAATTGTCTGCACACCAACTCCAAAATGGATTATTAGTACAGTCCGTTCCCAAATAGTCAATATCTCCGGCAAGAACGAGTATGTTTCCCGTGACATTCAATGGATTATTTTTGAGTCACCTGCTATTCCTTGACAATTCAAGGTGCAGATCAGACGCATACTGAATCTTCATATCATTCAACTACAAAGCTTTCATCAAGCACATTAAGGTATTCATCGAGAAGCAATTCATCTTGCAGTTTCAAACTGTCACAAAGAGACTTGCGGACTCCATCGTCTGTATTCACAGCCTCAATGAATCCCGTGATTGCATCCTTGATATTTTGAGAGACTATAAACTCCTCACCAACAGCAAGGCTGGCAGCAGCCATCACCACATCGCGGCGATGCTTCTTGAAGTCATCATCATTGACATGTATCCCATTCTTCTTGTCTTCTCGTAAATTATGATAGGCCAAGGCTTTAAGGCAGATTAACGAATCCACTGATGCATATCGAAGGCCATTCTTTTCCTCTGTATGGCTTATGAGATAATTGTAATAGTCAGGTTCCAATATAATTGCCGAAAGATATGAGGCATCCTCCATCATTATAGCTTCTATGTTGTGCTCCTCCGGATTCCCCAGACCATCCACTGGCCTGGACAACAGTTCAATCTGTGCCGGATATTCTGGCAAACTGTCATAAAAGCTATACAAGACATATTTCTTCCGCCCGTCGTTGTCCTTCCTCGTGGCACATTTATAGTTTCCGGCTTTGATGAAAGACCAGAAAGCATTAATGAAGTCCTTGGCCAAGTTTTCAAGGACAAGAACCATATCTATGTCTTTCGTCTTGCGGGGAGTGTATCTACTGTCCGACAATGTAGCACGGCAGGCCGCACCGCCGATAATAATGAATGAATCCTTATACTTCGAGAAGGTTTTCTCAAATATGCCAATTCCATCAACAATCACTTTTTCTGCCATACCTCATCAAGCATTATTTTGTTTTCTTTGTCAACTCTCGGATCCGAGTCGCCTTCCAGACTGAGGAACAGAGACAACCTGTCAACAACGTCAGACTCCGTGTCAATTTCAGGATAACGCCATATTTCTATTTTCACATTCCCGTCAAAGTCATTCAATCCTTGGAAATCTATATCCTTGAATCTTCCTGAATAAACAGCTACTGTAGGCATTTCATCCGGTGAGAGCATAGTGTATGATGCCAATGCACTGACTCCAGAATACTGGAACTTGAAGGATGGGGTAGCATCACAGTATTTTACCTCTTTAACAGGAGTTGTCATATATGGCTTTGCCTTTTCCCATAACTCATGGCCTTCAGCGAGGAATCTTATTCTTTTGCTTCGTTCAGCGTCTTTTCGGCATTCGCACAAGCCGAGAGCCTCAATGTTCTCCACGGCCTTAGCAATGCTGACATAAGAATATTGACAAATCTTCGAGGCCACCTCAGAAACAGAAAGTCCCTCAAGGCTCATTATCTGGAGATGATACAGCAAAAGGAACTGAGCTGCCGCAGACAGCTTGGATGGATTCTTCGTCTTTTCTTTCTTAGAGTGCAGAATTATGTTGGGCAGAAAAACCTCCCCGCGCTCAGTGATGAAGAATACGCACTTTTCGATATACCGCTGTCTCTCGTAGTACTTCAGATTTGAGAAGTAAAACACAATAGGAAGAGATAGTGAGGATGACAACCTGCAGGATATTTTCGAGCAGTTTGCCGGCGTTTCATTGATACCCAATTTCGACACGAGAAGCACGAATACAGCCCCTGCAAATGCAGCCCGATAGAAAGAGAATCTGGCGATGTCATCAACAATGACACCTTTCAATTCTTTCTTCGAAATCTCTGACAAGGGGGTATCAATCCCTGCAACGGATATGTTCTTTATTTGTCTTTGCACTATTATAATATGTATATATAACAATGCAAAAATAATATATAATCATAGATATTACAACAAACGTCCAAATAAAAAATGACTTGCGGGGCATTGTGTTTCCGACATTTCTTTGTCGGTAACATTTCTCAGCAAATATCAACTCTCGGATCCGTATCGCATTTCTATCTTATCTTGCCTTCCCTGTAAGAAGTTCATTCTTCAGGAACTCATAGACATAACGCGGACTCTGATAGTATAGTGCCGCCTTGTCATCAATGAGCCGCTGGTAAGTCTCAGAATTTATCACAATGTCAAGAGCTTCAGTCATGGACGAAGCCTTGCTGTCATCTATGAGCAGCATGGCGAGCTTTGCCACCATGTCGTCTTTCATCATCTGCTTCTCATCTATCATCACCTTACTCGTTTAAGTATTGCCAAAGCTTTTTCGGTGCCAAAGAAATATTGCACGGTCAGCCCTTTCATATATTTCAGCTTGCTAACAAGCGTCGGCATATCTATAAGCTGGTTCTCGTATTTCCATAGCTGCACACCTACACGGTCGTTGGCTATAGGTCCTATCACTATGTCGTAGTCGTGGACCGGGGCACCAGTTGAATTGTTACGATTGGCGAGGATAAACTCAGCCCATTGCTCGCTGTAATCGTCGAATACAAGCGTATGCAAGTCCTTTATGTCTCCTTCTTCCACATCAAACTCCATGACCACCGGTTCGCCTGCCTGCTGCTGTTCCGTCTTTATCTTTGCCATATTGAGTGCCTGGTCATAGTCCGGCGACAGATAAAATCCTTGACCGAAGTCTTTGTTGGGTTTCGACTTGCACAGATCTATCTTGTCGAAAACCATATTGGTCCCGTGATACAATTTCATGCTATTCCTCCTCCCAGTTTATGGCAATACTGTGTGAGATCGTCCACGGCAGATGCGAATGACTGCGTATGCAGGTAGTCATAGTGCTGTTCCACGAAGCCGATGCCCTTATAACGCAATAGGTAGTTGAATGATTGCTTGAGCGTCAATCCGTGCCGCCTTCCGAATTCGGTAAGGAATATCACCGTCCATTCTATCTTGTCCTTTACATTGTATTCCATATTACTTTTTCTTTTAATACAAATTTACTAATCATTTTATTTTCGAGAGCGCATCATAAATCTTCCTGTACCAGCCTCGCCTCGTGTCATACGCCCTTTCCTAATCACGACAACGACCGAAACAAAAATTGCTGTAACAAGCGATAATATGATATTTCTACATTTCGCACATAACGATTCACGCAAAGTACCAATAATCGACAAACATAACGATATAGTCTCATAGCCATTAGTTTCCTCTTATAGGCATATTTGCGACTCAGATGTAATAAGAACCAGCTTCTTTCTGGCGCGTGAAATGGCCACATAGAAATTCTTGGCGTCTGTAAATTTATGCGCCTCATAAAGTACTACGGTATCAAATTCCAAACCTTTGGTCAGGAGAGTTGTCCCTATGCATCTGCCTTCGATTTTTCGTCCCACATGACGAATGTTATTCTTCAATTGAGTCATAGCCTCATACAATGGAATGCCTTCACTTTCCGCAATATTAGAGGCTCGTTTAATTTCGCGATACAACTCTTTGAAATGACATTTGTTCATAATCAATGAATAAAAGTTATCAAATATCATCATTAGATTTGTCAAATTAGGATTTTCATCAAAAGAAGAGAATAGGGATTGTAACTCCTCTCCTTTTGACTTACACTCTTGATTTCTCTTACGCTTAAGCCGATTATTGTTCCTGTCAATCCAATCATTCATAGCCGTCGCCCCGAAGTGCATGGCTTTCATTATATCATATAAAGCTTTTATCTTTTGTATTTTACGTTTATCTTGACATGCATTTATGAATTCATCAATTTTTTTAGAACAAGAATAAAATTTATCTGAATCAATTGCGTCAAGCATATGAAAGTTATAGCCATAATCAATTGCTATTTTCAAATCAATTCTATCCTTTATACTTCCTCTTGGCTGAATTTGTCCATCTTTGCGAGTTTCGTTGTATGAAGGATAAATAATCAAAAAACTGTCTGACATATTATTTTTTATCGTAGACCTCAATAGACTCAAGAAAGAACTGTCGTGCAAGTCTGCCGACATAATATGATGAACAACTATTAACCCGGTACAATTAATTGTATCTAATTGTATAGGATCGTGCATTTCCAAACATTTACGCATTGACAATATTTGACTTCCAAGCGCCTCATTTATTCCATGCCATCTCCATGGGTATGACAGGAAATCAAATTTTTCAAAACCGGCTAGATCTCTTTCAAAATCTACAAGAGGGGTTTTCTCAAAGGAGAATATACCTTGAAGTGGGTCACCAAGCACATGTAACGGCAAGTTCTTCGCCAAAGCAAGTATCATCTTATGCTGATCAGTGGTGCAATCTTGATACTCATCCACAAAGATTCCATCATAAGAAGCCTTTATAATCAGTTGGACGACAGCGTAATCTATCAACTGAGTACAATACTGAATTATAGTTGAAAAATATGTTTTTTCTTCAACTGACGGCAAATTTCTATTTTCTTTAAATGAAAGTACATACCGTTGCGCGAAACCAGTTATCGTATCTAATTGATACTTTTTTTGAGGTATGTTCTTTTCTTTGAACTTAGCACGCAATGACGCTATTCCGGCATGAGTATGAGTAAGAATTAAATAGCGAGACTCTTCTGGGCACTGCATTATACAATCAGCAATAGCCGTTGTCTTGCCGTGTCCTGCCGGGGCTATTAATAGGCCTCGCTGACATTTCAAATATGATGTCCAATCAACCTTATTCAAAACCACACCATTTTGTTAATTCAATGATATTCTTCTTTAGATTGTTGTCATTAGGAATGTTGCTCATGTCATTCAATACAATATTTCCTAAGAACTCTCCGCCTGGAATATGTTTGAACCATTCATGCTTTTTCTTTGTTGCTTCTCGAATAATTTCTTCACGAATAGTCTGTTTTTCTTCCTCTGAAGTCGCATTGCTAATTCGTCCCATCATGTCGTCTGACAATTCAATATTATGGTTTGGAAATCCATTTTCATCACATTTTGTCAAAGAGATAATGGCATCCCAAGAAACTGACATAACTATTTCCTTTTCAAGACAATTTCCTTTATCACAGAGGAATAAGGGAATTAGAACATCTTTCGCCGCCTTTATTGCAGTAGAAAGTTCTCCTGAGACATCGTTGTCTGCAAAGATACATACATCATATCCCATCTTTTTGAATTGAATAGCATAAGTGTACATCTTGTCTCCACCACTAGCATTAACGATAACCACTCCGTTTGTCGAAAAGTTAGCATTATATTTATTTTCAAGCCAAGAATCTATGGCTCTAAGAAAACCACATTCCGTTTTCCCTTCACAGATTATAAGTTTTTTTCCAAAGAATGCTTGAGGGTTTGAACGACGACAATTATCCATAGAGCTGTCTACATGACACAAAGAATCCACATTTTTGTTTAGAACAAAGAGATTGTCGGCTCCCGCTTCGAGAATCACATGAACAGAATGAGTCGTAATGAACATTTGCCCTTTGTCCATTCTACGGAAGAGTCGAACAAGAGTTGCTATGCGATCAGGTTCAAGTCCTTGTTCTATTTCGTCAATCAAGGCTATGCCTCCAGTCTGAGCCAAATCCATCTGTATTGCAATTGACATCAAACGTTTGCTACCTTTACCATGAAGACGAAATGGCAGTTCCATATTTTCAGTTTTCTCATGAAGGGCTATACTATTTCCAGTATAAGGGTTTTCTTTTATGTCAATACCTGTAGAAAGTTTACCTAATGTAAGCCCAATTCGCTCTGATGTGGTTTTGAGTTGTTCTAGAGGCTTATTCAATTCCTCCTTATCTTCATCATCCAACGAGGAAGACATTGCCCTTAACATCTTGGACTTGATTTGGTCAATCTGCTTTCCGCCACCAAGTGAGGCTTTTGTTAAAGAGTATAACGGTGAAATTTTATTATATGAGAACTGGTTATCAGTATAATCGGTAATGAAGTTAATGGCGAACAATGCTCTTTCTTGAGCGGATATTACCTTATCTTCAATATCAGAGTCGAATCGAGCCTTAACAACCCAACGAGGTTCTAAAGATTCATCCACAGATAGTTTCACCCTAATTCGCAGATCGGATTCCTGGCAATCTTCATTAGTTAAATCGTTCGTCACATATAATCCAAACTTTTTTTCCGCTAATAGTTCACGTGGTATATCAGATAGTTCAACCTCTATCTCTATAGGAGATGATGTGTTTTGGTTATAGAAATCAAGATCACTAAATGTCATATTCCACGATGGCGAAAGCACAGCATGAATAGCAGATAATATTGTACTTTTCCCAGAATCTCCTCTACCGATAAGTATGATAATCTTCTCTTCTCCAAAATCTTGACAGAGATGCTTTATTCCCCTGTAATTATTGATTGCAAGTTTATTTATATGACTCATTATATGATACAACTTTATATCAAATGCGTAACCTTTATCTTCTTGTAGTTCTTGCCAGAAATGCCGAGCATGGCCATTGTGTCATCCTTGATGATGAGTTCACCTTTCTGGAGCGAGGCGATTTCTGCCTTTATGTCATTGAAATCTTTGCCCGTCACACCGAAGATATCTTTTATAACAGAGTCATTTATGCTCTGCTGCTTCATGATGAGAGGATATTGAGCGTTGGCATAGAAATCAAAATGCTTACTCTTGAAACTATCCATATTCTGAGTTGCCAGAATGATACTCAGGCCCTTGTTTCGACCGACAGCGATAAGATTTCGTAGAGGCTGATTATCAAAGTCAAGCATATAGTGAGCCTCATCTATGATTGTAAAATGTCTGATCTGCACGCATTCATCACTGACAGCCTGCTTTTCCAGCTTCTCATATATGTTGTTCAATTTAGATATGACAAAATAGACTATAGCCTTGGCGATGACACCATCCTTCGGAAAACTGTCCATCTTGACTATGTAACAGCCATTGACAAGATCCACTTTATCTTCTGTCTCAAACAGATTGTTTCTAACCAACTGCTTGAGAACAGATGAAATGCTGTCATCCTTGTCCGCATTGACCATCTTGCTTCGATACTGGTTCAGCATTTCATTGAAAGTGATAGGCCGGCCATTGGTTTTCTTGTATGCGTCAACAATGGCTTCGCTGAGGCGATTGCTCATATTGGCGCTGATGCTCGCTTTGTCAATAGCACACAGGGCATTAGCCATCTCTGTTGAATACAAGTTGATCTCGTTTATCGGGCGGCCGCTGAAATCCTTGAACGGAGTGAATGGAAGAGGGGCTTTTACGGGGTCAAGTATGCTTGACCTGTCAACTTCAAAGTGTTGAAGCCAATGACTGTTTGCCGGATCCGAAAATTCGCCCTTGTAGTCAAACAAAAGGAAATTGACCGGATATGGGGTCTCGATGGATAGGCTCCGGAACTGTTCGATTATGACAGCCAAAAGATTTGTCTTGCCTGAGCCCGTTGTTCCGGCAATAATCACCTGCGCATTGCTTACAGAACGTCCATTTATATTAAGCTTCGCCTCTATACCATCGCCATATTCACCAATTACCAGATCCAGCATAGGGATACTTGACGAGGCGCATTTCCTGTCACTCTCCGCAAAAAGGAAAGCATTGAGGTTGTCATCGCTCATCAGGTACTTAAGTCCTCTGTGCATTTCAGCGGCAACAATTTTTGAGAGCGTCGTCGTATCCTTCAAATCAAGCCCCAAGTCTTTGTACCTCATCTTAATGAGAGCCGAAAACAAAGGTTTCAGGTCACTGGCAGTAAAGAATGTCGGAACAAGTCGTTGGCTATTCTTTGACAGTGATTCGCGTTCTATCTCATCAATCTTTCTAATATCCGGAAGATTCAATCCGACGAGGAGGCATATCCGCATCACCTTATTCAATGGAAAAAGATACGGATTACATCCATCAATTTGTTTTGTCAAATTGAATTTTGACTCCAAAAGACTCTTCAGCGGCGTTATATCGTCAATTATTCCTTCAGCTTGACGAAGATTATCTAATACAATGTCCATAACTTAGTTATCTAATTGGATTCCAAAATATCCGGATTCTACATTCGTGGATTGTCTTTCAACGTCACGCTTCAAAGTGTATGACTTGGCGATGAACGGTTCGAGTTTTATGTAGTCACTGTCCTTGCGTATTTCCGACGTGGTGCACAGTAGAATCGTCTGTTCGGCCAAATCTGGAAAATATAGTTCCATCAAGGCGTCCCGGCTTTCCTCGTCCAGAACTCCCATCACTGTATCAATCATAACAGGAGGATTATAGTCTCCAAGGTTACGAAGCACTTTCAAAAGAACCTGGATAAATATCTGTTTTGATGCCGCATTGAGCTGATTCAATGATATCTGGTTGCCGGCTTTATGATACAATTTTATGGAGAAATGCTCCATCCGGTCTGATAGCTCCACCCTTGAAATGCAGCCCTTGTATGAAATTAACAGTTCGTTAAGCTGTTCTTTCATTTCGGTCTCAATCTTCTCTTTCTTGCGTTTCAAAAGGCTATCGGCAACCTCTTCAAAGAAGGATTTCAGTTTAACCAATGTATCATATTTGACATCCGGTTCCTGCTGAACCTGAATGTCGTACTTATGAATCTGCTTATCCAGTTTTGTTATTTCGGAATTGAGGTCATCCGCCTCCGTTTTGCAAGCCTCCAGTTTTCTTTCCGCCTCCTCGTATTCTTTTATCAGTTCGGCATTGCCACCGCTCTGCTGTCTGAGCAAAGTGTCACGCTGCATTTCCTGATCGTGAAGTGTTGCGATACGGGTATCAATGTCATGCTTGAGTTCATCCAACTGAAGGAATCTGTTGAATGAACCACCAGTCATAATGCGCTTGATCGCGGAAAGCTCATTGTCATCAATAAACGAGTATTTATCGACTTTGCCGGAAGGCTGCTGCTGGGCATATAGATAATCAATGATTTCCTTGTCTTCAACTTGTTCCGGGCAAAGGCATTTGCGTTTCAGATAAGAGAGAATCTTGTCGGTGATTTCCTTAATCTGCTCCAATGACAAGGAATCGCTCATCATCTTCTTCAGTTCATCCTTTTGCCGGATGATGTCATTGATGTCGAGAGACATGTTGCTGAATATCTTCGGTATAAAAATATCCGTTTCTATCGAATCAACAATGCCCTTGATCTGCTCATTATAATTGCGTGCGGCTTTCTTGGTTTCGCTTATGCTCTCATTGAGGTTGTTAATCTTAATGGAGTTATCAGCAATAGTCTTGGCACCAGCCTTTGCAATATCGTATTCTTCCTTTATTCCGACAAGATACTTGTATAATTTATCTTGCTCCGCTGCATTTTGGTCAAGTCTCTCAACTAATGCCGCCTTTTTCGTACAGAGTTCATTATATTCCTTTGCCTCCTGCTCGGCAGCCAACCTTCTCGCGGCCCATTCCTGTTGCAGTTTCTCGGATGCACGCTTCATTTGGATATATTTATTGAAGCCCATGACGTTCTCAATGTTTTCTTGAATCAGCTGTGAGAATACGCCTTCCTTCAACAAATCACTTGATTGCATCGCGTCGAATAGGAAATACTTGCTCAGTTCCTGTGGGAGATTTGCCTTTATGATCTTGTTTACCTGCTGCTCGGCTATAGTGCGCTGCGCAATCGGCATGGCGGTACCATAGACAAACTGATTGCCGTTCATATTCAACGACACGCTTTCCACAGGCTTTTCGGCAGTGTTCAGCTTGTAGCCCCTTTTCAGAATATATGTCTGCTCCTGCCCAAGGACCTGCCCGGTGAAAGTCAACTCAAGCCAAATCTCAGGAGCCTCAGTCCCGATGGCACCATTGTTCAGAAGCTCTTTGAACTGCTCTTTAGAAGAAATCTTCAGCCCATACAGCGCTCCGCATATAGCCTCGAACAGCGTCGTCTTACCTCCACCGTTCATACCACCGATCAGGATTATCGGTCTGTATTTGGATATGGACAAGTCAAGATCCAAGGACAGATAGGTCTTGTAATTCCTTATTTTGATATTCTTTATCACCATAGTCAGCCCTCCTATCTTAATTGCTGAATCGCTTCGTTAATTATCGCTTCTGTGTCGGAATCGCTCATTTCTATTCTATCGACTTTGGCAGCGTGATACTTCCTTAAAATTTCTTCGCTTAGCCAGTCAAAATCAATTTCATGAGCGAGGCATAGGCTCTTTATCAAGGAAAGGTCTTCTTCCCTGATTCCATAGTGCAAAAACTTGTGATCTAATCCTTGTGCCATAACAATGTGGTATTATTGTTCATATTGCTCCGGATAAAAGCAATCCCATCCGGTGAGGTCGTCAGTGTCGGAGATAGGAAGCGGTGAATATTTCCAGTTCTCGTGGTCATAAATCAGAACGCCACCCTTAAGGCCGAGTGCTGAGTTCTCGTCGCTGTTCATATATTCCAGAAGGGCGTTATGCTTGTTGGGAGCATTCTCATCGCTGTTCTGGGATTTCGTATCAAACAGGAATATCTGCCCGTTTTTCATGCGTATGACATAATCCACATAAAAAAGGGACTGATCGCCACGGACATTCTTGTAAGGGACGGCATAATTCATTATACCGTTGTCGCCGTTCTTGTACCACCAGTCAATGTATTGCGTATTCCGTTCCAAAAACTCCGAGAAATTCAATTCCTGATATGATGCATTCCGTGATGTGATGAATGGCATCAGCGCATGATTCTTCTTGGTGTCATCAACATAGTTTACCTGTTCGTTATAGACTCTCTCTTCAGGAACCTCCCATTCATAGGAAATCAAATCCCTTTCGGATGCTTTCCGGCGCATATTCATCGTCTGCTTATACGCATTCAGAGCCGCGTGAATGACCTCCACGAATTTCGGCCTATTGCCGTGGTACAGTACTATCTTCTTGACATCCGTCTCAAACACATCGAACAATGACTCCATCGCTTCCTCTATGGCATTCTCCAACATGGCGAGGCTTTGATGCTTTTCCCATTCCGTCAATTGTTTAAGGCAGAAATCATCAAACACGCGCTTGAGCTCGGACTCCGTCCTGGCGAATTTAATCTTGCTGTTCACTTCGATGACACCCAGCTCGTTCACTATCGGCAAATCTTTCGGGATGTCTATTGAAATGCTCTTGACATTGAAATTGATATACTTCGATGCGGCAATTCTATTGTCCGGAGCCTTATTGTCAAGGGAGAATGGTTCCGGCGAGTCGTCATCGCCGAACAGATCAAAAAGTGAAGGCTCATAAACCTTGGTCCAGCTTTTGGCAATTTGTTCCTTCAGAACCGTCTTGAAACCGGTACCGAGACGCATACGGTCGGTGCCTTTTCGTTCAATATATACTGACTGCAGCTTGACATTGTTGAGATTGGGTCTCCTCCTTGCCGAAAGTTTTGAGATATAATCCAAATCATCCTTCACAATCTGAATCTTGTCCTTACTCAAGTCAGTATAGACATATCCCATATTGAGTGCCTCCTTGGAATAGTACTTCTGCTCCGGCATGCGGAGTATTCTCCCTATGGTCTGCATTGTGAAGGTAAAGCTGTCCAGCTTCCTGAATATGAGAAGCACAGCCGCGCGAGGGCAATCCCATCCCAGAGCAATCGCCTGTTTGAACAACAGCACCTCGGTAAGGTTGTCTGGAGCCTCAAGATTCTCGAGATTTTCCTTCTCATTGGAAAGCCAAACCGCCAGCTTTCCGTTTTCCGTCGTGATGTCGTGCATCGCACGTAAATACTCAATCACCTCTTCCTTGATGGTATTGTCCTCGTCAGTGTTGGCCTCACTTGAATCATTCGGCAACTGAATTAGAAGAAGAGGATTTATGCCTGCTCCTATCTCTTTGTATGCGGCGGCAAGTTCATCCCTTTTATTGAGAGCTTCTTTTATAAGCCATTGATTGGCTGTAAGTCCATCGGAGTGCGCGACATCGATGGCAGGATTGAGCACGATGCCGCTCTTTATCATCTCCTCGGCGATGACATCTTCACGCAAGACATTCACCATCTCGTCACCGGTCGTGATAGGAGTCGCAGAAATACGGATCTCCAGTTTCGGATTGATGTTCTGAAGGACTTTCTCGCACTTCTTGGCATTCTTCGTCCCAAACATATGCTCTTCATCAATCACAACCACAATCGGGATGTGATTGTCGTCTTGGGTGCGCCGCGTGATGTCATAAAGGGATGCGGAGTTCTCGGTCTCCCGAATCATCACAGCATTGTCCTTGTTGATGCTCTCCCAGTTCACAAACAGAATCTCACCGTGCTGTATGTATCCCTCATTGGAGTGATCCAGTTCATCATATATGAGAGGCTGAAGAATACGAGTCTCGGTGAAGTAATTCTTCATCTTGAAATAGCTCTGTTCATGAAGCTTATTCGGAGCTATCCAAATGAGAGCGACCTTGTCATAATTGCAGTCAGTTCGTTCCGGCAGCTCGCTGACCAGACGTCCGAGCATCTCGGAAGCCATCACAGTTTTTCCGGAGCCTGTAGGAGCCTTGAACACGAGTTTCTTTCTCTGTCCTGCACTATTGAGCAGTTTTATCGTCTTTGAGACAAGTTCGTTTACTGCCGTCTCCTGATATTTAACTTGCTTAAGCATAACTATTCCTCCCCGAATATTAGATTAGACGAATCTACATTCCCTTCAGTTGAAGCGTCATCGTCCGCAACCCCTTCCAGTAATTTGGATTTACGTTTCGGAAGGACTTTCTGATATGCGTTGTATATCGCCGCCGGAAGGCCGCACAAGACCACCTTACCCAAGACATCCACAAATTCATCATCATAGGCATAATTGCCTGGAGCGAATACATAGATGAGTACTTTTCCGCCAATGTTCATCTTGGATATCTCCTCGGCAAATGCCGGTACTGCAAGTTCGTTGTAGATGACGAGCATATGTCTGTCATTCTCCTCAAAGTACCTTGACACTGAGGCTTTGAGCTTCAGACTACCGAAAGTCTTGACCTCCCGATAGATATCCTCCTTGATGCATAGCATATCGGTAGCCGCATATACCAACTGGCGCATATTCCTACTTGTACGGTCACGTCCGATAAAGTCCGTCTTGTAATAGCGGAGCGTATTGGCCGTCAATCCCGGAACTTCTTCGCCTTTAGGAGTCGTATAGCCGTTGATTACTCGCTTGTTGCGTTCGTATGTAACCTCCTCGCAGATGCGGTTTTCGTTGTTGGTCACCAGAATACACTTACGGTGGCCGCCATCCTCAGCATTGAGCTGCATTGTAGCGTGGAGAGTCGTTCCGCTACCAGCAAAGAAGTCGAGAAAACAACTTGTTTTGTCTGATGCGAAATCAAAAATTCTTGAAAGAACGTTTACTGGCTTGGGGTTGTCAAATACTTTTGCGCCATTGAACATATCAGATAAGGCTTTTGTTGTTCCTCTATTGTCCTCATAAATAAGTGTTCTTAGGTATTCAGTTGATGTTTCAAGCCGTTTTTTTATGTGTGGTTGAGTCGAATGGTCAACGCCCCATTCAACTTGACCAGCATTATTATAAGCTTGAAATGTGTCATATGGCCATCTCCATCCATTCTGTGGTTTAGGGCATGGCTGTTTGGTCACAGGGTGTAAAATATCAAAATCATATCCTCCTGGGTGTGGGTTTGATGAGTTCGAAGAGTTACTATAAACCCCCATTTCGTCAACATTGTTGTAATGCGCAACCTGAGGCAAAGCATCTTTATTGGATTTTATCCATTTACGCAGTTCCTTCTGAATATCAACTGTATTGGTATTTGTTGTTTTGAGTTCTTCGTATTTGTCTTGAATTAATTTTGCAGCCGTACTAGTTCTTTTCCAGTTCGTTTGATGCTCTTTATTTATGCAATAGCAGAGCATATATTCATGCTCAATGTTAATTTGTGATGGATTATTATCTGTCGCAGTTTTCAAAATCAATTGTCCAAGAAAATTGGTAGTGCCGAAAATACTATCCAAAAGAAATTTTAACTGTGCTTGTTCATTGTCATCAATAGAA
>ENA-OPJV01000309-OPJV01000309.1-human-gut-metagenome-genome-assembly--contig:-NODE-309-length-19430-cov-1.741832_pt1 | contig 19430 bp, 19 predicted proteins | sample MGYA00241772_ERZ501669 | MGnify/ENA primary metagenome ERZ501669 (study PRJEB25962, sample SAMEA2042290) | human gut metagenome | biome: human gut; feature: human-associated habitat; material: faeces...
TAAAATTATAAACCGTGATAAATACATTTCACTTCACGGTGAAGATTCTGTAAGCAAGTCAAATGTGTTCGGTAAATTTGTCACTGTTAAATACTGTTTTGAGAATGGTGAAAAGTTTCTTTGTGCGGATGACCAAGGTAAAGAGTATATTCTTTTCTCGGATTGTATTGCTTATGTTGATCATGTTAAAGAGAGAAGCATCCTTGATGAAGCAAAGGATATCCGTAGCAACAGCAGACAGTCTGACTATGGCGATGCAGTAGTCAATTTTGAAAACATTTCCAAGATGGCTTCTTTGATTACTGGAAAGGAATTATCTCCTTATGACTGTGTTGCTGTACAGATAGCTGTAAAGCTATGCAGGCAGGGATTCCATAAAAAGCGTGACAATATGGTTGATTTGGCTGGTTATGCTGATATAATGCAATTAATCGTAGACAAGGAGAATGTGAAAAATGGGCAAAAAGGCTGACAACGCTTTGATTTTTAGGAGAGTTCTAGCGGCAAGCGGACTCTCCGATACTGATGTTAACAGGAAAAGCAGGAAGCATGATATTGTGATGAACCGTGCTCTTGTGTGCTGTGTCATGCGTGACATGGGTTTAAGTATGTCTGATATTTCTGATTTCCTATGTATTGACAGGAGTAGCATATACAATCTTTTTAAATATTCTTCTGAACTTGACGAGAGGGTAAGGGAGATAAAGTCTAGGATAAAGGAGGAAAGATAATGGGTTTGAATAAAGGATGGGGTAAACTTCCCCTTAGTAACAATCTTCTTATTGACGATGAAAAACAGAAGAAGATTGATATAGCAAAGCATATTGATGATGCGAATGAGATGGAGTTATGGGCTGCGTCCGCTTATGTCATAGATACCAATCCTGTCTTGTTTTACAGGGCTACACACGTTGTTGACGAGGGTATGTCAGAGCGTTCTTTGCTTATGAAAGCCAAGCAATGGGTTAATTCTCCAAGGATAACCCAGATTGTCAATTATGCCAAATCTTCCATGCTTGCTTCCGATTATGTGACACCATCCATGAGGCGTGTATTGGAAGGTGAGAATAAGGAAAAGACAAAGACTTTGATAAACAAGGATAACCTTGAATTTGAAGATGCGATAAGCCTTATAGAAAGTTTCCTAAAGCGTTCTGATATAGATACTGCTGATTTTAAGGATGTGAAAGGTGCGCTTGATATGCTTGCAAAGTTCAAAGGATGGCTTTCTGACGATGATGCTAGTGAGGATTTTTATGACAAGACAACTATAGCGTTTTTCCCATACGATTGCGACAAGTGTGTCCGTGCCAAGGCAGGGTTATGCAACAAGTGTGTATATCATCGTGAATCAACAGGTGATCTTAGTGATGATGAACGTAAATGGATAAAGGAAAACGATACATGGAAAGGGTAGTCTATGTCAGTAAGGAAAACCACTAATTTGACGGTAAGGAATAAGGAAAGGGAAAGGCGTGTAAAGGAAATAGAGGAAGAGGGAGTATTTGATTATTTCCATAAATTTACTCCTGTTCAGTTGTACAAGTACCTTTCACCTCTATGTAGTATTGATGCGTTACGGGTATTACGTTTGTGCGTATTATCCGCACAGAGGGGAGATAATATGATAACGTTGAAGTTTATAAGGAGGCAACTGAAATACAAACCTAGGCGTTCTGTTTTTGATTCATTGATAAATGCCGGATTGATAGTAGAACCAGTTCCTAATGTTTTTTCCTGTACGGTGAAGGTGAATGAGTATTCTCATATATTGAGCATGATGCGTATTGATGATAATGCTCCCGATGTCGTAGATGTGGATGATTTAAATTGTTACAAAGTTGTAGCAGAGGATAATATTAGTTACCGTGTCGTTAGCAAACGGGGAAGTGTTATAAAGAGTTTCACTGACAAGAGTGAAGCAAGCAATTATCTTGACGAACTGTATTTCCCTAAAGGTGAAGATGGTGACGTGGAAGCATTGTCGAAAGAGGAAGAGGAAGAATTAACCATTTAGTTAACTATTTTTAGTATTGTTTTCTGTGTTAGTTTATTTTTTAATATTACTTTTGTCGCATGAGATATTGCTATGATAAAGAACGGTATGATTATCTTGTCAACGAGATTTTTAAATGTGGCAAGATACTTAAAGAGAACACAACTAACGGTAAGGAAGTTAGTTGGAAGGTTTTCTGGATAAGGGTGGACGCTCACAAAAGAAGGCTGTCCGCTATGAGAGAATTGGATAAGATTAAGGAAGAAAAATATAAAAAATAAAAAAAATGGATTTAGTATTAAATTGTAAAGTAAAGAAAGTAGGTCAGTTACAGACTGGTACAAGTAAGGCAGGTAATCCTTGGCAGAAGAGAAATTTTCTCGTTGAGGAAATTGGTGCTACATATACCAAAGAAGTGTGTTTTTATGTAATGGGAAACCTGTGTGATCTTCAATTGAAAGAGGGTGATACTATTACTGCCCATCTTGAAATCAGAGCAAGAGAATACCAGGGTAAATATTACAATGAAGTTGGGTGCTTTAAGATAGATATGCCGCAACCTGCGCCTGCGCCTGCACCTGCACCTGTTCAGCCTGAAAGACGGGATGATTTACCCTTTTAAAATTGCAATGCTTTCTGAAATGTGTGATTTTTACTTGTATTGATCAAATTCTTGTTTTTGTTTGCGGATGGAGGTTTATCTTTTTTGCCATATTTCGGGTTTTCCTCCATCCGATTTTTATTCATAGTTGATAATGAAACGAATAAAGAGTAAATTTCCTTTAGCTGACATATTCAATTTTGTATTGGGTAAGTTATCCGTTTTGGAATCTATTTCTAAGCCTGTAACTTTCTCTTCCCGTGATAATGCTTTACCTGCATTGTATTATGATGTTGTTTTGTATGAAAAGTATTTGAATGATACAATGTCTAAACTTATGGGGTGGATTGATACTATCAATCAATACAAGTCTGTTGGCTATGATCATTCTAAGTTTGTTGAGATGAAAACAAACGAGTATAAAGAAACATGGACTTTTGATTCGGAAGATGATATCCCGTATTTTTCTTTTAAGAGTTGTTTGGTGTGTGAAGATTATAGGGATATCGTATTGGATTGCTCTGATGATGATATTACAAGCATGATGAGTGCAGTTAGTCTTTTTAGTCGTTTTGATATCTGTGAGTTTTTCAAAATTCCTTCATTAAAAATTGAGGAAGATGGAACTATACATGAGAGAACTTTTGCAGACAAGGAGATGGATAAGGCTTCAAACAGCGTGATGATTGATGATGTTCGTTCTACTATGATTCATGTTAACAGGAGGATTCATTCTTTGGTTGACTACATAAAGAGCATTGACGAGGATAAATTTGATGAGAACGTTGTGGTAAAGATAGAAAGGGATGTATTTGAAATACTTATGGATGGGGGTGTATCATGACAAATATGAAAAAATCAACAATAAATCTTATGCAAGAATTTATTCATGAAGCAACTCCCGAATTAATATTAAATGATTGTATAAATTTTGGAATAGAATTAGATAATATAACTAGTGCTACTCCAAAGAAAGTAAAGGAATATATTGATATGAAAAAGTACATTGGAACAAAACAGATTGAAGCAGAACCTATGACAAGAGGTGATGCGTGGGGAAAACATCTTCTTAGAGAAAAACCATCAACGGAAAATTTCGATGATGAGGGTTATCATGTCCGATATGAAGATGGATACGAAAGCTGGAGTCCTAAAGATACGTTTGAAAAGGCGTATAATATTGCCGAAACACTAGTTGACCGTATGCAGATAGAAGCCGAAGAACTCAATGGAAGATATGTAAAGTTGGCCGCTTTCATAGATTCAGGGAAAATGGATGAAGTCGTTAATGATATATACAACAAGTGTTTACTGGAAATCCAATGCGGCACAATGTTCGACTATATACGCCTTCTTGACACTCGCATACAACGTATGCAAGGCTCTGATAGCGCAGAAGTGCGGAAGATGAACTTTGGTATGGCGATCAAGGCTCTTAAATACGGTTATGCTGTCCGTAGAAACGGATGGAATGGTAAGGGCCTATGGGTTATCAAACAGGTACCGGCACACATTGATAGCGACATTATTCCAAAGATGCAATCTCTTCCGCAATCAGCAAAAGACCTTATTCTGAAAGGCAAAGGTTTCATTGACTATACGAGTCAATGCCTTATTTACAACGAGAACACCGGGCGTGCTGATTCATGGGTTCCGTCTATCAGTGATGTGTTTGCCGAAGATTGGGAGATTGTGAAATGATAGTAACTACCGACATAGGAAACATTCTCTATCGGGACTGCAAGGCTTTCGGAATAGATATAGTGCCTGATGGTGAAACGCTGACGGGTGAATTGAAGTCCGAAAGGATTGTCATCCACACGAAGAAACAACAGCCGGGAAAGTATTGGAAGAAATCTTTCGCAGAAGTGAATCTATGTGTACCCAATTTAAGCGAGAATGAAGCGAACACAATCCGGCTTAACGAACTTGAAAGAAAGGCTGGCAAGCTGCTTGATGATGTAGTAAGCACCTATGACGGTACAACCTATCGTTACTCTATCGAATCAATTGGCACGGAAGCGGATACAGCTTTGAAATGCCATTACGTGAATGTGAGAATTTTATTTGAAGTAATAAATGTAAAACTATAAGATTATGATTTCAGCAGTAGGAATAAAAAGAATCTTGTTTGCCGATATTGATAAGGTAACGGCAGACATTACCCCCGAAATCGCAAAGACTTTGATTCAAGCCGCTATCAAAGCCAAAGATGAGGTCTTGAATGTACACGGGGAAACGTGGCAGATTGAGGAAACGGAAGCCTCCGTTACTGGGTACAAGAACCAATTAACGGGAAAGAATTACCGTTACGATGATGTGCCGGGAGAAGTATCGCCCGCTTTCTCTATCGGACAATATGACTGGAAGACCAAGAAAGCGTTCATGGGTGGCGATGTTATTCAGGCAACATCTAAAGATGTGGGTTGGAAGCGTGCTTTGGATAAAGTTATTATCAACAAAGCATTGTTCTGTCTGACCGATGATGATGTCTGGTTCATCTTCCCAAAATGCCGTATTGTTTCCCGTGAAGCCAATACGGATAAGGCAATTGCAATCGCTGTAAAAGGCTTGGTGCAGGAACCGGGAATTGAAGGCGTTTCTTCTGAGTATAACTACGAAGAGGGGCAGATTAAAGCTTTGCAGGCATGAACTACAGTAACCATTGTACCTACTCCTTCCGATGCGACCGTAAAGTTGGACGGTGTAACGGTCAAGTCAAAGCAGGTGAATGCTGGGGCTACCGTTCACTATGAAGTGTCGAAAGTGGGGTACGTCACTCAGTCAGGAGATATTAAAACCACTCCTTCTGAAGTTGATACCACTCTTAAAAAAGAGATAACATTGGTAAAAGCACAAGAGTGATAACCGGGGGATGGATATATACCATTCCCCCTTTTAGTTTAAGAATATGAATCAAGCAGCAAAAACGGTTTCTGATGCTTTGTTAGGGCTGGATTTCATGAATGTGGAGATAGGAGGGATGGTTTATACCATTAAACCTCCTACAATTAAAATTATCTGTCGTGCCATTCATCATTTTTCCAATATCGGCATGACTGGAGATAATGTCATGGAAGCTATTAAAGAGCTTCCTGAAGCTACTGAAGATATGCTGAAAGGTATTTCATGCTTCATCTGCGGGAATGATAGTTTGGTCAAAGAATTGGAGAACGGCACTTTTGAAGAAGTCAAAGATGCCTTGGAAGTCTGTTTCTCTATGATGGATATTTCGGCTTTTCAGTGTGTCAGCTCGATGAGGAACGTGTCGATGCTGGCAGCAAGACCGAAACAGTAGGAAACACAACGTTCTTCGGGCAGATAGCCCATTTGATTGACACGCTTCATTTGAGTTATACAGAAGTGTTTGAGGTTATCCCTTATCGGAATTTGCTGATGATGCAACGGGATAAATTACACGCAGTATATGGTGGTCAAAAAGTGAATAGAATCAGTGGTAAGGAATTGGCTAATCGTAGGAAAAAGAAATAGATATGGCGAAATTATATTTTAAGGTAGGTAGTGACTGGGAAGAAGTTGTAAGGCTCCGTAATGAAATTGTGAAGTTAAAACAAGAGTTAATGAGCATGGATGGCACGCAGTCTCCTGCTGCTTTCAAGGCTTTGAATGCCCAACTTGCTGCATCCAACCAAAGATTGGATGAGTTGGTGACTAATGCAGCCAAAGCTGGAGCGGAGATGGAAACGGGATTCAAAAGGAAAATCTTCGATGCTTCCCAGGCCGTGAATGGATTCACAGAGAAGATTCTTGCTCAAAAAGCGGTAGTTAAGGATATTGAAGCGGATGTAAAACGACTTGGGGATGCTTATCGTATAGCATTGAAAAGGAATCCGTTATCAGCAAATAGCAAGTTAGAAGAATACAATGCTGCCCGCAAAGCTCTTGATGAAGAAAAGGCAGCTTTATTTGGATTAACCCAACAACAAGCCGAAGCGCGTCTTTCCGTAAAGAAACTTCGGGATGAATACGCCCTTTACAATGATAATGCTAAGGAAATCGTAGAGAGTAACAACGGTATCGCTATTTCTTGGAAGAAAGCATTGGCGGTTATTGGTGGTGCTGGAGTATTAAAGGCATTAGGTTCTGAAATAATTCGTGTTTGTGGAGAATTTCAATCCATGCAGACCGCTATTGAGACTATGGTTGGAAAGGATATGGCAGGACAACTGATTCCGCAAATCAAGGAGCTGGCTAAGATTTCTCCACTTACTATGTCAGATATGGTTGGAGCAGAAAAGATGATGCTTGGATTTAACATACAAGCAGAAGACACTATCAAATACTTGAAAGCCATTAGTGATATTTCTATGGGGGAATCCAGTAAGTTCAATTCGCTAACTTTGGCATTTTCACAGATGTCAGCAGCGGGTAAACTTATGGGGCAGGATTTGAATCAAATGATAAACGCTGGATTCAACCCGTTACAGATTATCTCCGAAAAGACCGGAAAATCTATCGCAACTTTGAAAGATGAAATGTCCAAAGGTGCTGTTTCCGCTGAAATGGTTCAACAGGCATTCATTGATGCAACTTCCGCAGGTGGTAAGTTCTATAATATGTCTGAGAATGCTTCAAAGACTATCAATGGTCAGTTGTCTATGATGCAGGATGCTTTGGATTCCGTGTTTAACGAATTGGGAACAAAGTCGGAAAGTGTTATCATGGACGGTATTCAAATGACAACTTCGTTGATTCAGAATTATGAAACAGTAGGTAAGATCTTGGCTGGATTAGTGGTTACTTATGGTACATACCGGACCGCAGTGATGCTTGTTACTGCTGCCGAAAGTAAACATACTCTTGTGGAGATTGGACTTACCAATGCCCGTTTATTGGCACGAAAAGCGCAGTTAGCTTTAAACGCTGCAATGCTTACCAATCCTTATGTGTTGTTGGCTACTGCTGTAGTAGGACTTGGAGTTGCAATGTTGGCTTTCCGCGATTCGGCAACAGAAGCAGAAAAGGCACAGAGAAGGTTTAATGAACAGCAAGAAGAAGCTAAAAAGCAAGAAGAAGAACACAAACAGAAGATTGATTCCCTCGTACAAAGTTCTCGTGATATAGCGTTGTCGGATTTACAAAGAGGTCGAAGTTTAGCGGAGTTAAGAAAAGAATACCCTAAGATATTCGCTCAATATGACATCGAAACCATTAAGTTGGCTGATATACTTAAACTAAAGCAACAGATAACGGAAGAAGATGCGAAACGTGCCGGAGAAAAGCAAACCAAGGAACTTTCTAACATTGAATCTGAAATCAAATATTACGAGAATCTGCTGAAAACTCTTTCCGGTCAGCAAGGCGTTGATGGATATGTGAAGAAACTAAAAGAATTGCGTGCTATGCGTGATGTCATGCTGCAAGAAAAAGGCAAAGGCATCTCCGAACAGTTCATTTCCAATCTTAAAGATGTTAATACTAATGAGTTTGACCGCTACATCTCTGAGTTGGAGAAGCGTATCAGAGGAAAGGGGGGAAATGGAACTGTGAAACTTCGTTTGCCTATTGATATTAAGGGTACTTTGTCTGATGAAGCAATCTATAATGTGAAAGACATAAAAACACTTATAGATACAGCAAAATCAGTCAAGCAAACCCGAATTGATTCAGAGAAGAATAAAACTACCTACAAGCAGGATTATGAGAAAGCGAAGAAAGACTGGGATGATGCTAAGAAGAAACTTTCTGAAATAGAAAAGAATAAATCCAAGTTTACTTCAAAGCTGTATGAAGAAGCTAAGAAACGAGTAGAAACAACTGAAAAAGCCTATAAAAATTTGGGCGGTATTACTGGTAGTTCTTTGACCAAGCAGGAAAAAGCTGCTGAAAAGCAAAAAAAAGAACAAAAAAAGACAGCCGAACAACTTCTTTCACTTCACCGTCAGAACCAACAGGATGAAATCAACCTGATGATAGAAGGCACGGAAAAGAAGTTGAAACAGATTGACCTTGATTATCAGAAACAGATTGATGCGATAAGAAAACAGGAGGAAGAATGGAGCAAAGCCGGTAACGGTAAGCTGACCGACAAGCAGGCACAGAAAATTTCAGAAGCTTATACCAATGCCGAAAGTATGAGAGATAAAGATATTTCCGATGTAACTGAAGGACAGCTGAAAGCCGAACAACAGGCTTTGAACGACTACTTGAAAGAATATGGCACGTTCCAGCAGCAGAAATTGGCTATCGCCCAAGAGTATGCGGAAAAAATAAGGAAAGCACAGGAAGAAAACGGTGTTAATAGTGCACAAGTAAAGTTACTGGAGAAACAACGTGATGTTGCCATACAGAACAAGGAAACAGAAGCCATAAAAGCCAATATAGATTGGGTTACTGTGTTCGGTGAGTTTGGTTCCATGTTTTCCGACATGATAAAGCCCGCCTTGGACGAAGCGAAAAAATATGTACGGACTGACAAGTTCAAGAACTCCGATCAGGCAAGCCAGAAATCATTGATTGACGCCATCAGCCAGATGGAAAAGTCTTTGGGTGGTACAAGTGGAGTCAACTTCAAGAAACTTGGAGAGGATGTAAAAGCCTATCAAATAGCAGAACAGAATCGTATCAGTGCCATAGGGATTGAAACAGCTGCTTTGGAAAGACTAAAGAAATCACAGGATGATTACACCAAAGCGCAGAAGGGCGGAACGGAAAGTGAGAAACAAGCCGCAGCAAACGCTCTTGAAACAGCACGGCAGAATGCTGACATTGCATCCGCCAATGTGAAGACACAGACTGATATCGCCAATCAGGCCCAGCGTAATGTGACTGATACCGCCACCAGACTGAAAGCAAGCATGGAAAATTTGTTGGGAGGCTTGCAGCAGATTTCATCCGGTGGATTGTATAACGCATATAGCGGAATTATCAAAACCGTGAACGGATTCAAGGATGTCATAGGAAAAACGTCAGAATCTCTTAAGGAGGTCCCCATCGTCGGATGGATTCTGTCCATCATTGACGTACTCAAAGACGGATTAAGTGATCTTGTCGGTGGTCTGCTTGATGCTGTTCTGAACGCTGTCAGTGGAATTATCGGTGATGTCTTGTCAGGGGATTTGTTTGTCACAATCGGCAAGTCATTGAGGAACGGCATAGGAAACATCCTGAACGCAATCTCATTCGGAGGCTTCAACTCCTTGTTTGGAATAGGTGGAAACGCCAAGGAAGTACAGGAAACGATAGACAGGCTGACGGACAGGAATGAAACCTTGCAAACGGCCATCGAGGATCTGACTGACGAGATGAAGGCAAGCAAGGGAATGAAATCGGTTGAATCTTACAGGGAAGCTGTAAAGTATCAGGAGGAAGTCAATAAAAACTATCTGCAAATAGCAAAGGAGCAAGCCGGATATCATAAGAGCCACGGCAGCTGGCAGCATTATCTGAAATGGACGGATGAAATGCTGGAACACGCAAGAAAAGCTACCGGCATGCAGGATTTCTCCGGCACCGATTCCTTGTGGAATCTGACCCCCGAACAGATGAAAGCTCTACGGTCGGACGTATGGTTATGGGATATCATGGAATCTTCCGGTAAGGGAGGTTACGGTGAGCGTGTTACCGACAAGCTGGATGATTATATAGAGCAGGCAGGAAAACTGGAAGAACTGACCGACAGTCTTTATGAGGGCCTGATCGGAATGTCATTCGATTCCATGTATGACAGTTTTATAAGCAGTCTGATGGATATGGAGAAGAGTGCGGAGGATTTTGCTGATGACATATCCAAATATTTCATGCAGGCGATGCTGTCAAATGCCATCGGTGAACAGTTTAGTGACAAACTGAGGACATGGTATGATAAATTCGGTGAAGCCATGAAGGATGATGGTACGCTTGATAATAATGAGCGTAAGGAGCTGATGGATGAATACATGGGTTATGTGGACGAAGCCATGAAGCTCCGTGACGAGCTTGCCGCAGCAACCGGATATGACAAGATTTCACAGGAGTCCTATTCCCAATCTTCTTCATCAAGAGGTTTTCAGGCAATGAGTCAAGATACTGGCGAAGAGTTGAACGGTAGGTTTACAGCATTGCAGATTGCAGGAGAAGAGATAAAGAATCAGAATATCATTCAATCTCAATCACTTAATCTACTGACAGTAAAAGCAGATGCTCTACTTTCCATAAATACGGAAACAAGAAATATTGCTGATGATACGCGGGATTTGATAGCGCAATCCTATCTTGAATTGGTACAGATTTCAGAAAATACAGGGGCAATCGTCAAACCTATTCAACAGATGCAAAGAGATATAGCAGAGGTTAAAAAGAATACAGCAAAATTATAGTTTATGAATGAATTATTAATTAATGGCGAAAACGCTTATACAACATGGGGCGTGAGAATGGGAGAGGGGTTTCTTGATGTTATTGGGGCATCCGCTCCCATGAAGGATTTTATTGAGAACAAAAGCCGACTTGAACATGGGAAACGGGTAATAATCAATAATCCTAAAGTCGATGAGAGGGAAATAACTCTTTCGTTCACTATCGAGGGTAATTCTCAGTCTGATTATCAAGCAAAGAAGAAAGCTTTCTTTGATGAGCTGTATAAAGGTGTGGTTGATATTCAGATTCCTGCTAATAGTAGCGAGGTTTACCATCTTATTTATACTGGCAAGAGTGTCACTTACGCACAGAGTTTAGACCGAACTTTCGGAAAAATTTCAGCCAAGTTTAACGAGCCAAATCCGGCAAACAGAAGCTAATTCACGACATTGGTTTTATTGTCGTGTATGTGAGTGCTCAAAATTGGGCACTCTTTTTTTTATCCCCGAACTTTGAAGACATGGAACAAATCGACATCAAAGACATATCCGGTGCTATCCTGCTTACAACTTTGATCAATGAAGGCTGCAAGCGTAAGTTCACTCTGATGAAGGAGGACTACATCATGTTAAAGTTCTCCTTAGAGAATCCCATATATTTCAAACTTGGCTCATACGTGGAATGTAACTTCGGATTGTTCGAGGTGTGCGACTTGCAGAAGCCCGCATTCAACACCAATACCGCCGGCTACGATTACGAATTAAGACTTGACGCCTACTACTGGAAATGGAAAAACAAAATCTTCAAATATACCCCGGAGACGACCGGACAGGAGGCGTCCTGGAACCTGACCGCTCCGCTTGACGTACAAGCCGGTATAGTCCTTAGAAATTTGAAAGCTCTTGGTTACACATACAAAGGACAGGATTTTGTTTTCTCCATTGATTCCACAGTCGAAAACAAGTCCCAGTTGATGAGTTACGACAACATCAACATCCTTGACGCTTGTTTTGAGATGGCGAAGAAATGGGATTGCGAATGTTGGGTGACTGAAAACATCATCCATTTCGGGCGTTGTGAGTCCGGTGACGCGGTGGATTTCGAGATCGGGAAAAACGTGCAGGAAATGTCACTGTCAGAATCCCAGTCCACCTATGCCACCCGTATCTACGCTTTTGGTTCCACCCGTAACATACCGGCAGACTACCGCCCCATTGACGAGACCGTGGTTGTGAACGGTGTGGTACAGCGCAGATTGATGCTTCCCGAAGGCACTCCTTACATTGACGCTTATCCTGATATGACTACCGAGGAAGCCGTCGAGCAGGTGGTTATCTTCGATGAAGTCTATCCCCGAAGAACGGGCATCATGTCGGATGTCACCACTATCGAAGTGACGGACAAGGTGGAGAATGAGGACGGCACAACCACCGAGGAAAAATGGAATGCCTACCGCTTTAGGGACACGGGTGTTAACTTTTCCGAGAAATATATCCTCCCCGGTCAGGAGCTGAGGATACGTTTCGCGTCCGGACTTCTCAACGGTTTGGAGTTTGCCGTGAAGTTCAATCCTGAGGGAAAGCCGGAGAAATTGGAGGATGGCGGATGGAACCCTGAGGCACAGCTTTGGGAGATAGTCAGGAATGAGGACTATGGCAGACCGCTTCCCGGTGATGTGCTCTTTCCCCAGGATGGAGATGAATATGTGCTTTCCGGCTGGGACAGTACGAAAATAACCGAGCTGGGGCTTGTGGGTGCCGCCGAGCAGGAGTTGAAGGAAAAGACTGAAAAGTACGCTGCCAAATCCAAGATAGACCCGAGTACCTATGGCTGCACGATGATGTCAAATGACGCATACCGTGAGGATGGCGTTCATAATTTCTATAGCATCGGTCAAAAGGTCAACCTTATCAACAAGGCTTATTTCGAGAACGGAAGACAGTCAAGGGTTATCGGATTTGAATTCAATCTTGATTATTCCTTTGACTCACCTGTTTATACTGTCGGGGAAACCGCCGCCTATTCCCGTATCGGGGAGCTGGAGGAAAAGGTTGAGAGCCTTACCCTGAAGGGACAGACCTATACGGGCGGTGGTGGCAGCGGTGTGTATGTGATCGGAAGCCACGACTCCACCCCAGCAACAGACCATAACGTGTATTCCGCATTGCGCTCGCTGATCATGTTCATGCGCAAGGATACGGAGGAACGCACCGGTTTCCTATTATCCCTGTTGGGCGGAACCGTCATCAAGAAATACGCCAAGTTCGGTGATTTCGTTACCGGCGTTTCTGGAGGTTACATCGGTGAGGACGCCCGTGCCGAGCTGGAGGCTTTGGTCCTGCGCAGCTCTCTGAGTGTACCAGAACTTCGTTTCAACCGTCAGACCTATTTTGAAGGATATAATACTATAAGTCCCGGCGGAGGGCTGAAGATAAAAAGCTTTGTCGCCAATAGTGACGGCAGCTATACTGTCATCCCTGATCTGGAGGATGGTGTACCGCTGGGACAGAAGCCGGACGATATCCTCCTAGGCTTCTGGCATGACAAAAGCGTCACTACCGGTGACTTTATTGGTTTCCGGAAAATACAGTACCGTATCACTTCCGCAGATTACGACGAGAAGACATTCGTGATGGTTCCGCGTCCCGGATATGAGTTCGTTCCCCATAACGAGATGCGTCTCGGACAGACGGGGAACTTCACCGACAAGGAGCGTCAGACTTATATCATCATAGACGTGCGTGACGGTAACTGCTGCATCACCCTTGTTGACAATGCCAACACCTGGGACCCGGAGCCGGCACAGATGAAGAGCTGGTTCGGCAAGAAGAAGGGTATGACCATCAACGGGATCAACTGCGACAGGTTCTCGGCAGTATTGCAGGATATCATCATGACGGGATTGATTTTTCAAATTGATGAAATTACCGGTAGCACAGTCCGCGTTCCTATTGACTTCCCTAGCTGGGAGCCGGGCAGGAAGTATGCGTATTATTCCCGTGTGCCCCATAACGGTTCCACATGGTTGTGCGTCAATGACAAGGGCACTACTTCCGAGCCATCCGAAAACAATCCGGACTGGCTTGTATCAGCCGCCAAAGGTGACAAGGGTGATCCGGGCCTGTCTGTAATAGGTGGCGGTCATTGGGAATCCTCTAAGACCCCATACGAGGTCAATACCATGGTCACTTTGGCGGGCTGTGTTTTTATCTCCAAGGTGAAAACATCCAATCCTCCGATTAAAATTGCAAGGTTCAGGAACGGCAATTATCGAAAGAAAAAGGATGGCGGTTATATCCTTGCCGGGAAGTCAGCCGACTGGACCGTGCATGAAGACTGGGAGATGCTGCTGGACGGTCGTGAACTTAAAGGTGAGAGTATCACCTTCTTGGGTGAGTTCGCATCCCATCCGTCCAATCCCAAGGAGGGTGACAGCTACCGAAATACGGCTGACCATTGTACTTACATATACCGGAATGGTTTGTGGATGGTCATGGTCAAAGACGGAACTGACGGTAAGGACGGCAAAGGTTACGAGTGGATCTACACCCGTACCAACATCATCGGCCTTACCCCTGACAAGCCGGATTCGAAGCAGCAGGATGATTATATACCGGAAGGCTGGACAGATGATTTTCTTGGCGTGGATGCCGACCATCAGGTGGAATGGGCGTGCAAACGTGTGAAGCGTGATGGAGTATGGAGTGAATGGAGCACTCCGGCCCCTGTGCACCGTTGGAGTAAGGACGGGGAGTCGAATGTCATGGCCGACCTTGACAATGAGATGGTGAGCGTCGCTCTTACCAGTACCGGCGTTACTACTTCCGCACAGTCATGGACTACCCATGTGTCCATGTGGTACGGTACCGAGAAACTCACCCTTGAGACTTTAACAGTCAGCACGCCTGCCGGTTTCACGGCAAGCACAAGCAAGGCCACCGGAGCGGTGGCGATATCCGTCGCTGCCGGAAAGTCGGTTCCGGAACAGAATACGGTCACCATCACACTGGCTGCAATGAAGAACGGGCAGCTCTATACCCGTGAACTGACTTTCAAGATAACCGGTGTCCGTGGCGGGGCGGACGGTTCCGATGCGGTAATTTATAGCCTTGTCACTTCGGCCACGATGGTCAGCAAGAACAAGAACGGCGGTTACAGTGTAGCTTCGGTATCCTGCCGGCGTATGAAGACAGTCGGTGCGGTCACTACGGCCACAACGGACGGGGAGTTGAAGTACAGTCGTGACGGTGCGGCCGAGGTTCCCATCGGTGATGGTGTCGGGGTGGCTTCCGGTAATTTTACCAGTAGCTTGAAGTTCGTGTTCTACGTGAACGGTCAGGCGGTTGATGTCGAGACTGTTCCGATGGTTGGGGACGGCAGTGACGGAAAGGATGGTGAGAGCATCACAGCAGCCGGTCATTGGGAATCCGCCAATACTCCGTATGCCAAGAACAGTACAGTATCGTTTGCCGGAGGATCTTACTTAAGCAAGGTTGAAACCTCCAACCCTCCGATTAAAATCGCCAAGTTCAGAAACGGCAGACTCCGCAGGAAAAGAGACGGCGGATACATCCTCGCCGGCAGATCTGCGAACCGGACGGTACATGCGGACTGGCAGGAGATGGTTGCTCCCGTCGGACCGTCGGCATCCTACTGGCTGGACAGTCCTGTCAGCGTGATCAACTTCACTTCAACAGGCACGCCATCCCCGTCTGGATTCCTTGTCACTTGCAAACAGAATGTGGCAGGCAATGTAAGCACGTGCAGCACGCTTTATCTGGCTGCACGCAAATACAACGGAAGCTGGCTGGCTCATGTAGGTGCGACACTGAACAGCCAGATATCCGTACCTGCGACAGCCGGATACACCCAGTTTGCCGTCCGGGCTTATAAATCAGCTTCCGATGCTGCTGCTTGGAATGACAATTATGTGGCCGAAAAGGGTGTGGGTGTTGCAAATGATGGTGCCATAGGAGCAACAGGAGCTACGGGTGCGTTCCCTTATGACAGAGGAGTATGGGCGTCCGGACAGACATACGTATGGAATGCAAAACAGCGTGACAAGATCATTCACAAAATAGGTGAAGTTTATTACAATTTTCTTGTGCGCAACTATGGAAGTTCTGTATCAGCGGCTCCTACATCCGCTAACGGAGATCCCAACTGGGAAGCCATGCAGAAATACAAAAGTCTGGTAACCGACATATTCCTTGCTGATAAGGCGAACATAGCCGGTTTTATGTTCAAGTTGAACGGATACACATCGGACGGGGCACCTTACGGTATCATGCAGTCACAGGACAGCACTAACGGCCAGCCTAATCTGAGGATGGACACAAAGACCGGAGAGATTCTTTGTCAGAAAGCGAATATCACCGGAACTATCATAGCGACAAAGGGGACAATTGGTGGATTCAATATCGGTAATAATTTTATCGGCAGCACTAATATGTCGGCTGGTAATTTTGGTTATTTTGTGCTGCAATACGACAAATTTGAAATGAAATATGAACGGTTTCAGTCAATAGACGGACATTTATACCAAGGTATTTTGGATACAGTAATTAGAAGTGGAAGTATAACTGTATCATCAACCGGGGATGTTTCAACAGCGGATGATACTCTGTATGTAAGATGTGGGAATTATATTTTTTCCGTTGGGCGAAACGGAATTCGCAAGTCAACGAATGGAGGAAGTACCTGGGTGGATTTATAACATTTAAAATATTAAAGTATGAGAATAAATTTTGCACAATTTCCTATTTACGACGGAATTAAGAAAGAAAAACTGATAGCCAACAACATCACTGAGGCCTACGGTGACTGGATATACAAGAACGTAGCGGGTTTGAAGGCGCATCTCCTTGCCGAGAAGATATTCAAATCTACTGCTGAAGGTGTAGAAATTGACGAAGAGGAGGTGGATATCATAAGACGCTCCACCTCCATGCTGCCCGGTTTGCTGGCTGATTCTTTGAATGATTATTTAGATAAAAAGGAGGAACAACATGAAAAAGGTATATTGTAACAACCTTCTAGCAAAGTTACTGCTTGCGTTCAGTTCTTGCCATACGATAACAATCGGTCCGTTTGTTTTAAGCAAGCGACCGGAAGAGAAAATCACTCAGAAAGTGAGAAACCATGAGTGTACCCACGCCCGTCAATGGGTTGAGATGGCAGTTGCCACCGGTACAGTTATTTGGATCTTACTGTTGTGTTTTGACCTTTCCGCCTGGTGGCTGGTACTGGCCGGGCTGGCATTCTATCTCTGGTATGGTGTGGAGTGGCTGGTCATGGCGGTACGGTTGAAGGATGCCGGCAGGGCGTATAAGGTGGTATCGTTTGAGAGGGAGGCATATTCCAACGAGGATGATCCGAATTATATTGAGAACAGTAATTATTTTGCATGGGTGAAGTATTTGTTTTAATTTTAAAATTTGCATTATGGATTTGAATAATATAGTTGGCTTTAAAGCTGTGGATAAAAACGGCAACGAACGACAGGTGACCGTCGATGAGATGACAGAATTAGTTTCCGCACGGATTGTTTCCGCTGCATCAGAAATATCAACATTTGCTGCCGCTGCGGCAGCCGGAACAGATGAGTTTGAGGACCAGTTGCCCCAATCCGATACCTTCTCTTGGCTCCGTACTTTGGATGGTTCCAAGAATCCTACTTTGACGTCTTCAACGGCTGCCGCGAAAGTCCTGGGAGAACTCATGAATAATTTGAAGCTGTTTCCATTTATGGGAATGGCAGATATATCTGAAGGTGGTGATGCTAATGAACTTGAGTCAGGATATTATATCAATGGTAATTTTCGCAAATTAACAAACTCTCCATTCTCTTCTGGATGGGGAGGTATTATTGTATTTAAAATCAATTATTACACTCTACAAATTGCATCAGATATGAATACTAAAATTTTTAAAGTAAGACAGAGATGGTATAATACTTGGGATGATTGGAAAACTGTTTCTTTGACATGATTTTCTTAAAAATCGAGAGCTGGGAGGACTGATTGGTGTTGCTACAGCCAAGAAAGATGGACTAATGCCTATGGAACAGTTCTTCGATAGAGATGTTAATCCCATTGAAGATTACAATACATTTACATGGAATGGGATTCGGAAAACAACTAAATCAACATCTAATTCTCCATTCGAAAGTGGTGATGGACAAAATGCTGTTATATTTATAGGGACAAATGATGTTCAAAAAATAGGGTTTCAAGCAACCTATTCGGGGCAATTGATTAAGATCAGGCTATATTGGGTCGGTAGTTGGGGTAAATGGCAAACTTTTTCTTTGACATGATTAAAAAACGGGTGGTCCGGTACAAGCCGGTGCCACCCGATCCTGATATGCACAACGCCATGTGCGGTGCAAAGGTAATAAATATCTGAATAAACCGCTATATTTTTCAAGATATAGAGATTTCTTCCAAATCTGATATACTGATTTCATCCGTCACGTCGGTGAAATAGAAGCGATGAGATTTATATGCAGAAACCTCAATATTAGACCGCGACTACGTACTGTTATAAACATAAACATAAAAACTAGTTTCATCTTTAAAAAGTCTGATATTACTTCCTCCTTTTGCCAATAATATATTTGCGAATATATATATGTCTGAGAGGATCACACGAATATATCTGCAACTATTACTTGTGCTATTAGGTGCACTATAGATATGTAGTATATGGTTAATATTACTGCCATAATCACAAACCTTAAACAAAATAGCATCCTTATTTCCGGTAGAAATGTTATAAATCGTAGAATTTAAGGCTTGAACACTATCGCTCAAGCCTTTATTTTCTTTCGTAGCAATCCCAATCAGTTCTCCCAGAAGTGGATTAATCAGGTGTAGGTGTAATTATTTCACCTGTAATATTGGAAAAATCAGAAAAGTCTATTGTTAAGAAATTCGGTCTTGTTCTTCTAACTAATGATACCTTATACGAGATGGAAGAATCATCCGACTTAGGTAACACATACAATTTACTATTTGCATATTTAAAATCGCACCAATGCATCCCCATATATTTTATTTCTATGTTTTTAGATCCAGTAGGTATTGACATCACTCTATAAAATGCAGTATTAGCTCCCGAATAGACATATATTTCTATCAACGAAGAAGAAGTATATAAACCATTAGAATCAGCTTTATAGTCAATAATCAGACCTTTTCCTCTTTCTATTTCAGTTACTGCAAATATTTTACTCATTAATCCATTCTTATTAGCCGTAGCTGTACCAATCAGTTCTCCCAGAAGTGTTGCTAAGTTGCTTTTATCTATTTGAACAATTTCACCATTTGATCTCTTTCCGAAAATAGTTACGATGTCACTTACCACCGGAACTTCATTTAATTTTTTGTCTGCCATAATTGTATTTTTTTAATTATTTATTACCACTTGAACATATCCACCCGAAACAAGATTTTCCAAATCGAATGCCATACCTATTCCGCTGTCACGGATACAGAGATAAAGAACTTCCTTATCAGTGTAATATTTGCCTTC
>ENA-OPJV01000318-OPJV01000318.1-human-gut-metagenome-genome-assembly--contig:-NODE-318-length-19073-cov-1.515775_pt1 | contig 19073 bp, 20 predicted proteins | sample MGYA00241772_ERZ501669 | MGnify/ENA primary metagenome ERZ501669 (study PRJEB25962, sample SAMEA2042290) | human gut metagenome | biome: human gut; feature: human-associated habitat; material: faeces...
GCGAAGACGGCGGACAGCGCGCTCAACAACATGGCGATCACCATCGGCAGCGACCTTGCCGCCAACGGCGTTGTGGAGACCAGCACCGTTGTTACCGCGACGGGCGCCAATCTGACCGTCAACAATGCGGTGGCTCCGCTCGGCGGTTCCAACGGCGCGGTTGCCTACATTCTGACGAGCTCCGGCTCGGACAAGGCGACGGTCGAGCAGAACAGCGGCACGGCGTATCCCGTGTCCTCCGCCGGCGTTATCACCGGCTTCACGGCAGTCAGCGGCAACAGCTACTGTGTGAAGTACTTCGTGCAGAACTCCAGCGCTCTGCAGCTCGGCATTCCGGCACTCTTCCAGCCGAAGGTCGTGCGCGCGCACTTCGCCGTCAACTGCTACGCGAAGAAGACCGGCTCGGATGTTATGGCGTCGAGTCTCTACAAGATCCGCCATTACTACATCCCGTACTACTTCTTCACCAACGGTATGCAGGACAGCGTTGGGCAGACCTCTACCGGCAGCGTTGACCTTTCCGGCAACTGCCTGACCTACGAGGAGGCCGTTGGAGCCGGTCTGTGCGACAACTCCGGTTCTCAGTCCTACGGTTTCATCGTGGACGAGTTCATCGGCAGCGACACGAGCACCTACGGCGTGGACGGCATCTACTTTATCGGTCTCGGCTCCGGCGCGTCTGTTGCCCACGGCGAGACGATCACCCTGCCGGTGAAGTATTCGGTTGGCGGCATCCTTGCCAATATCTCCGATATGAGCAAGGTCACGTTCGCGTCCGCTGCGGCGGCCACGGCCAAGTTCAACGATGCGCACAGCAATGTGCTGTCCGGCGTTGCGGCTGGCAACACCACCGTTACCGTGAGCGTTACCAATACGCTCACCAACGAGACCTATACGGACACGATCCCCGTGACCGTTACCTGAGCATGATAAAGCCCCGATCCGGCATCGGGTCGGGGCTTTCCCCCTGCTTCGCTGAAAGCGCGTGAAATATCACGCTTTTTCCGGGAATCAGGAGTGATTTTCATGAGCGTACTGGACCAGTATTACACCATCCGTTCGCGCATACAAAGCGCCGTAGCCTCCGCACAGTCGGAACTGGCGGCGGGGCTGAAAGCGGCTATCCGGCGCTCGGCGGACGAGCGGGTATACAGCTATGAGGCGTCGCCGTGGGCGATGGAGCGCCGCCGGTATCAGCTCGGCGCGGACAGCAATCTGGCTGCCGTTATCAGCGACGACAGCGTGGAGATCACCAACGAGACGACGCTGCAGACCAACGGAAGCGAGCCGGAAACGCCGTGGGTAGAATCCGGTTATCGTCAGGGCGACGCCGGACCGCGTCCGTTCATGGAAGAAGCGCTGCGGGATTTTGTGGATTCCAGCGAGGCGGAGGCCATCGTCGTATCGGCGCTGTTGGCGGCGGGGTTTGAAGTCGAAGCGGGTTAGTTTATGCCGTTCTGTTTTTCCCATTCCAGCAGCCAGGGGTTTTCCTCGTACAGTTTACGGCGACGCTCATCAATTTCTGCGTTTGCCTTTTCCAAGCGCCGCTTTCGCTCTTCAATTTTTGCGTATTCGGCGTTCAGATCCACAACAGACGCGCGCCCGGAATTTTCACAGTCGGAGCGTGCGCAGTCAAAAGCTGCTGCATCGGATAGTCCGGCGGATTTGTATATGTTGTATTCCGTGTTGAGTTCAAGCAGCTCAATCAGGAAAGTCTTCAGGCTCACTTCTCACACTTCCTTTCTACCATATATGGCAAGCAGACAGCCAAAACGCAACCATTTCATAAAGAAATTTTATCACGCTTTCCAATAAAGCTCAAGTACAGGCGGTGAAAAAATGGCAGATACCATTGTCCTGCGGACAGAACTGCGAGACGGCGCCAACGTTCTGGCGCAGCTGACGCAAATCGACGCGAAGGCGAAAAGCCTGGGTGCCAAGCCGGTCACTATCGAGATAAAAGTTACCGGTGCGGCCGGGATCGAGAAACTGACACGCCAGCAGCTCGCATTGGCTTTGGCCCAAGAGCGCCGCCGTATAGCCGAAACAAACCTTGCGATTGCACAGGAGCGCACAAAGCAGACGGCGAACCAGGTGGCGGCGGCAAATACCCGCCTGCAGCAGGAGACCCAGCGAACCACTACCGAACAGGAGCGGCAAAAGACGGCAGCGGCAAACCTTGCGCTGCAGCAGGAACGGACTAAAACAGCTACTGAACAGCACGCAAATGCGGAAGCCAATCTTCAAAGGCAATTAAACGGCACCTCACAGGCAGCTTCTTCGTTGGGGGCTTCTCTGGTAAAGAGCTTGGCAAATAGAGCATTGACGGCTGCTTTGCAGGCGATGCGGCAGTCCCTCCGCGAAGCTCTGTCCACCATGAAAGAGGTGGACAGCGAACTCACCACGATCCAGAAGGTCACGGGGGCAAGCGACAGCTATATCGCCGGACTTAACGACCGCGCTTACGAAACCGCGAGCAAATACGGCGTGAAGGCCAACGAGTTTCTGCAGAGCGTTGCCGAGTTCAGCCGCGCCGGTTATGGCGAGCTGGCGGAGGGGCTTGCCGAAGTTGCCACGAAAACGCAGCTCGTCGGCGACATCAATTCCGAGACGGCCAATAAAATGCTTATCGCCATGGACGCGGCGTACAAACTGGGCGGCTCCGTGGAGGCGCTGTCTCTCATTGTAGATCAGGCGAACGAGATCGACAACAACTATGCGACAAGCATCGAAAAGCTGGCGAGCGGCATGCCTATCGTCGCCTCGGTAGCGGCGCAGGCACACATTACGCAGGAACAGCTTCTGGCCGCGCTCGGAACGATCACGGCTAAAACGCAGGTGTCCGGCAGCGAAGCGGCGCGCGCGTTCCGCGCCATCGTCCTCAACATCATGGGTGACACCACGACGGAAGTTGAGGAAGGCGTCACCGTAACAAAAGAAGAGATCCAGAGCCTCAGCGATGTTCTGGAAGTTTACGCGAGTGACGTGGTTGAGGCAGCAAGGGCGACCGGCGAGCTCGTCAATCCGATGGAAGCCATTGCCGCGCTTTCCAAGGCGATGAAAGAAGGAGCGCTGACGGAGCAGCAGCTCATGGAGATGCTGTCCGGGCTTGGCGGAAAGCTCCGAACCAACTCGCTCGTCGCGCTCGTTGAAGGTTTTGATACCTACAAGAAGATGCTGGGGTCTCTGGGAGACGCTGCCGGAAGCGCGGACAACGAAGTGGGCACAATGCTCACAAGCTGGCAATCCAAAGCCAATATCCTCAAAAACACCTGGACAGATCTGGTTCAGACAGTTGCCGGGTCCGATAAGTTCAAAGCGTTTCTCGATGATGTCAACAGCGCTTTAAGTACATTAGTCGAGTTGTTTAGCGGAGACGAGACAACGTCAGAAGACTTTCGCAGCGCCTGGCAGGAAGCAGCGAATGAACGCGACGCGCTTATAGCAAAGGGCGAGAAGTTGACGGATCAGGAAGAACTCCGCCTTAACTATCTACGGGAACAAACAAAGGAACTGGCGCGGCAGGCGCTATATGCCGAAAGAGAAGAAATAAGAACACGGCTCGAGGATCAAAGGGCGACTCCCGATTATGTCTGGATGAGCGCGGGTGCAGACGCGACAAACAAGAACACCCTGTTAAACCAGCTTGGGGCCTTAAATAGCGACTACTACCAGACCGGCGCGAAAACTCTTTCACAGTATCGGGATGGGCTGAAAGCGCTTAGCGAGCAGTATCAAGGATACGCCACTGTCCTGGAAGAGGCACAGGACGCAGGGCTCAAGCTGAATCAGGCAGACGAACGAGCACTGTGGGCGTGGGAGCAGCTGCAAAGCGCCATTAGTACTCTCAACCATTTAACGGGAGAATCAACAGAAGAAACCGAAACCAGCACGGACACTGCTTCCGACAATGCGGATGCTGTTGATAAACAGGCGGAAGCCTACGAATCGCTCTCTGACCGCGTAAAGGACGCGGCCAGCGCGATAGACAGCTTTAAGAAGGCGGCGGCGTCCGATCAGGACGACGGATTCCAGGACATGGCGGACGCTTACGCGAAAACCATGGAGGAGATAGCCAACGGGCGCATCAGCAGCAACACGGCACAGGCGGGCTATGGTCTGTTCCTCTCGGATAAGGAGCGCGAAGCTCTCGAAAATGATCCGCAGAAAATGGCGGCGTACATTCAGGGGCTGGAAGGGCTGAAAGCCATGCTCAGCGGCGGCGGAGAGGATGCCGGAGCCGGGTTTGCACAGTGGCTCTATAATGCGGCGGATGCGGAAGGAAAACTCCGCGACGAAAACGGAAAGCTGCTGGCGTCTTTTGAGAAAACGGACAGCGGGCTCAGCTTCACCGTGGAGAGTCTGCAGGATCTCGCCGACTATACCGGAGTTTCGGAGGACGTTATCCTATCCTGGGCGGAGGCCATGGGTGTCTACGGCTCGGAAATCTACAACGCGGGCGATCAGGCACTCAAACTCGCCGAAGACGTAGGCGCGCTGACGAAGGCAGCAGACGGGACGCAAAATGTTGATCTTGACAAATTCCGCAAAGGCTTGAGCGAAGCCGGAAAAAGTCAGGAGGAAATCGAAGGGCTTGTTTCTACGCTTCAGAGCATCGATGGGATCACTTTCGAGGCGACAGAAAGTGCGCTCGATGAGGTATCCGAGTCCGTTGATTCATTGCCCGAAGATGTAAATATCAAGCTCATGGCCGATGCCGTACCAGCGCTGGGGGCTATTCAGGAAGTAGAATCCACATTGTCCGGTCTGACCGGGAAAAACTGGACGGTCCGCATTGGCGCGAACATCGCGGGATTTAATATAGGACACAAAGCCTCGGGCGGCAAGAGCTCCGGCGGCGGTCTTACGCTTGTCAACGAGCAGGGACCGGAGATCATTCAGGAAGGCAGCACGGCGCGCATTGCCGGAGGCGGCGAGCCTACGGTAACGATGCTGGCACCCGGCGCAATGGTGTACACGGCGCCGCAGACGCGCCGGATGCTGCATGGACAGCGGCCGGACGGCCTGTTTCGAGCGGCGGCGAGGGGCTACTACGACCCGACGGGAGAGCTCGGAAACCCCGACAAGGGCAAGTTTTATGTCCCCGGTCTTTCCGGGAACGCCGGCGGAAACGGCGGCGGAGGCGGCGGTTCCGGCGGCGGAGGCAACAGCGAATACTGGAAAGAGCTGCAGGAAGCGATGGACAAGAAGTTCGACGAAGCGGAAAAAGCCCGCAAAGCCGAACTTGCCGATCTGGACGCGCAGCTGGAAGCGCTCAAAAAGGCGCGAGACACCGAGGAAGACCGGCTGGAGCTCGAGGAGAAGATCCTCGCTGTTACGGAGGCGCAGGCCAAACTCGCCAACGCGCAGGCGGAGCGCAATGTGCGCATGTACAACGCCGCTACCGGCCAGTGGGAATGGATCGCCGACCAGAAGGCGGTGCAGAGCGCCAAAGACCAGCTCAAGAAGGCGCAGGATGCGCTCGACAAATACAGAAAGGATCAGGAATACGACGCGGCGGTTGCCGCCATCAAGGCGCAGCAGGACGCGGTTAACGCCCGGTATGACGAGCTGGAAAACAAGTGGAAAGAGATCCTTGAGTCCGTGGAAGAGCCGCTGCGCGAGATCGCGGACATTCTGGCGGATGTTGCCAGATCCGGCACCGACCGGCAGAAGGGCGAGACGGCCAATGTCAAGTCTCTTGCGGAGCTGATCGCCAATTTTATCGCAACGAACCCGTCCGGCTGGAAGCTTCCGGGCTACGACTCCGGCGGCGTGCTGCGCGGCATGGGCGGCGTGAAGGCCACGAGCGAGGACGAGATCGTTCTCGGACCGGCGCTTTCCGCCAAAATCCTAACGCCGACGCCGAACGCGCAGTTTGACGCTTTCGCGCGGGCTCTGGGCGCTGTTTACGGCATGCCCAATGCCGGGATACCCACGGCGCCGACGAACTCCTACGGAGCTTCTACGGACAGCCACGACACGGTATATTCGTTCCCGGGCGGCATCAATCTTACCGAGCAGCAGGCGAACACCACAACGCTCGGAGAGCTTGCACGGCAGCTGCGGATACTGAATCTCACCTGAAAGGAGACGGAAATCGTATGATGCAGGATGCCAAAGCCTTTTGGGACGCGATGCGGAGCCATGTGGCGCGGCTGTGCCGGCAGGAGACGGCAAACGCTCTCCGCGCAGAGCGGTACGACGTTACGACCGCGCCGGACGGAAAGGTCATCGGTGTGAGACAGCCCTTCGGGGCACAGGAGATAAAGATACCCTACGCGGCGGAGGTGGCCTCCGCCGCCGTGGGGGACACGGTGCTGGTGGTCTGGTGGGGGTCGATGAGCAACGCGAAGGCGTGGTTCTTCGGCTCCGGACCGGCATAAAGGGGTGAAACAATGCTCAATCAACCATCCAATATCTCCCCGGACGAAATCAACGGAAGCGGATGCGTAGACATCTCGCAGGACATGGACGTGAGCTGGCAGGTGAGCGGCGATTCCCCGATGAGCGCTTATCAGATCACGCTTTATAAAAACGACACCGCCTCCACAAAGCTTTACAGCACGGGAAAAACCACGCTTTCCGCGCCGTGGTGGGGCGTGAACTACGCCGGTGACACCGCTTTTTTCGCCGCGCAGATCGAGGCGGCGAATATGAGCGCCGCCGGCATGGCAAACGGCAACGAATACAAGATGCTTATCGTACAGTGGTTCGCTTCCAATGACGCGGGCGTTTTGTACACGGCGGGCGGAGCGGTAGCCGCCGGACAGTATTATTTCCGGATCAGCGACGCGGAATATGCCGTTTTCACGCTCGCTCAGGCGCTTGCCGCCGGCGACTCCATCCGCTACAGCACGAAAAACCATACTCTCGCTGTGACGGCGAGCGGATTTTTCTACACGCTGACCGTTACCAGAGCGGCAGAAGCCGCCGGAACGGAGCTGACAGGCACAGCCTACAGCGGCGGCGATGAATATGTTCTTCAGACGACGCCGGCGCTTTTTCTTGCCAGAAGCACACCGACGCTCGCCATCAATGCGATCCCGTCTCCGGTGAGCGTAAAGGAATATTCTTTCACGGCGACGTACTCTCAGGCGCAGGGCGATTCCATCAACTGGGTACGCTGGCGGATCGCCGATAAGGATGATACGGCGAACCCGTTTGTGGACACGGGGAAAATCTCCGGAACAGGCGAGCTGCGGGTCGATTATAACGGATTTCTCACCGGGAACACCTACTCAATCCAATGCACCGTGGAGACGGCCAACGGTGTGAGCGTTACGACGGGGTGGGTGGACTTCAATGTTTCCTATACCGTGAGCGAGACGACCGGAAACGTGACGGCGTGCCAGCTTGCCAACGAACCGTGCGTTTATGTCAAGTGGACGCCGGATGTTCTGGCACAGGGATATACGGTGCTGCGCCGGACGGTGGGCGATACGAAGCTCAAGAAGCTGGCCTATGTCGGCGCGAACGTCAACGAGCTGCGCGACTACAGCGCCAAATCCGGGGAATCGTATGTGTATTACGTTTTCCCCGAAGGCGCGCTCGTCTATCTCACGACCCCGATGGTGTCGAACGAGGCGCCGGTACAGTTCTGGTTCTGGGCTATCCTTGAGACGGAATACGACGCGCAGACGCAGTACTACAACGTTGTCGCGGCGTACTTTTTCCGGTACGGCAAGGACGGAGTGAGCGCCGGTTCCGTTTCCAACAACAATACGCCGACGCTCGAACGAAATTTCACCCGGTACCCCACGAGACAGCCGGACGCCTCCAATTACCTTACCGGAACGCTTTCCGGGTTCATCGGCGGATTTATCAACGGCAAGGCGTACAAGGACACCGTGAAGCAGTTCGACGCTCTCATGACGTTGAGCAATTCAGACAATACGCTGTTTCTTCTCAACCCGAAGGGGCACTTCCTCCGCGTCCACACGGCGAGCGCCACGGCGATCAGCATCGACTACAAGAGCCGGGTGATGCCGCAGACGGGAACGATCTCCTGGGCTGAGGTCGGGAGCACGGACGGCGTTTCCATCGTTTCCGCAGACGGCAGCCAGTTCTACCCGACGGACAACATCGTGTTCACGACGATCACCATCGACCCGACAACGGGACGGCTGCTCTGGACGACGGACACGCCTTACGAAAACGGCTCTGTTCTGTCGCTCAACGAGGACGGAGAACTTCTTCAGACGGCGAACGGCTCCTTCACTCCGGCCAGCATGGCGCTCGATGCGGACACCGGGACGCTGACGGCTACCGTCCGCTGGGGGGGGGGGCGGCATGAGCGACAAAACGATTATCGGCGCAGAGAACCGGTATGCGGCGTATCTGAACGCGCTGAAGACCGACTTCACAAAGGTGACGCGCTTGGAATTTCTGACACCGAGCGGCAGTGTGGGATACGCGCTCGACAACGACTATAAAAACCGGCGGTCGGGCGCGTTTCTCCAGCAGGGAGCGATCTCCTGCAATCTTCAGAACGGCGCGCGCCGGCAGGCGGATATCACGCTTTCCAATCTGGACGAAGAATACAACTACGCCGTGGGGCAGATATGGTTCGGGCAGCAGATCCGCATTCTGGAAGGGCTGCTTCTGCCGGACGGGACGGAATATCTCATCCCGCAGGGGGTCTTCGAGATCGTCACGCCGAAGGAGACGGTTACGCCGGACGCGAAGACTGTTACCTACCATTTGACGGACAAATGGGCGAATCTGGACGGCACGCTCCGCGGGAATCTGGAGGGCGCGTACTCGGTGGCGGCGGGAACCAACATTTTCGAGGCCATCGACTCTGTGCTCCGACTCGACCGGTTCACGATGGACAACAACGGGACGAGCCCTCTCGATGCGGCCAAGCCGATCTTTACCGGCTATTACAACCACATGACGCAGACGCTCTCAGACGGCACGCTGTGGCCGCTTACGACGACGCCATATACATACCTTTCCGCAGACAATGAAACGCTTGCAGACGTGGTTCTGGGGCTGTGCGAGATGCTGGCGGCGTGGGTGGGATATAACCACATCGGAAGGCTCATTGTTGACCCATCGCAGGACGATATCGCCGATGCTACGAAGCCGGTGCTGTGGAACTTCACCGACGCGGAAAAGCAGTTTCTCGGCGCGGAGTATACATTCCGGAATACAGAGGTCTACAACGACATCATTGTTGCGGGGGCAACATCTGACGAAGGACGGACGGCGCGGGCACGGGTGCAGAACCGCGACCCTGCCTCCGACACCTGCATCAGCCGCATCGGGCTAAAGACGCAGCGGCTCGAAATGCCGAACTACTATTCGGACGAGATATGCCGCGATTATGCAGAGTGGAAACTGAAGCGAACTACGGCGCTCACGAAAGAGGTGGCGATTACCTCAACACAGATGTTCCACATTGTGGAAAACGAGATTGTGACGGTGGTGCGCAACGACAAGCAGGGACACCCCGCGGAGCGGTTCGTTGTACAGGGGTTCACCCGCCCGCTCGGACAGCAGGGAACGATGACGATCAACGCGGTAAGCGTGAACGACTATCCGCAGATAACGACTGTTGCCGACGTCATTTCCGGCACGGCGCCGAGCCCCGATAATCCGGAGAACCCCGACGATCCCAAGCCGAACCCCGGCATCGATACGGATCTCACGTTCAGCGACGATTTCTCCACAGAGAACGGCGTTGTGAGCCTCGTGAAGGCGCAGACACCGGAGGAAGGCAACGAACACCCCATCACATCGGCAGCGGTCAGCGAATCCATAGGGAACATCAACGCGCTGCTTGCGGAAATATAAGGAGGGAACAACGTGTCCACATCCACGGAAATCACCAGAATACAGACCGCACGCAACACGATCCGCGACAAACTGATCGACCTTGGGCTTGCGCTGTCGGCCGATACGCTGGACAAGCTGGCCACGGCGATCGCGGGCATTGTGAACAACGGCGCCGTGTCCGCCGAAGTCAAGGAGGGCGACAGCTACACGATCCCTGCCGGATACCACAACGGTTCCGGAACGGTCCTCGGCGTGGCAGGGGGCGGCAACTATGTGCTTCAGGCGAAGGAGATCACTCCGACAAAAAGCCAGCAGAGCGTTACGCCGGACGCCGGTAAATACGGCCTGTCGTCCGTGACGGTAAAGCCCATACCGGATGCGTACCAGAACGTGAGCGGCGTTACCGCGACGGCGGCGGACGTTCTCGTCAACAAGATCATCGTTGACGCGACGGGCAAGACCATCGCCGGTACTCTGCCGGAAAACGGAACGGTGACGGCCACGCTGGATGCTACTACGGGGAAGCAGTCTTACACCATCCCAAAAGGCAACCATTCCGGCTCCGGCAAGGTGAGCATTGTTCTGGAAGAAAAGACCGCCACACCGAAAACAACGGCGCAGACCATGACGCCGACGGCGGGCAAGGTAATCAGCAAGTTCACTGTGGAAGCTATTCCCGCAAAATTCGGCGACGCCTCCAACGCAACGGCGGAGGCCGGAGACATCCTTGCAGGGGAAACGGCCATTTCCCTTGACGCCAACGGGAACGCCGTGGAGGTCGAAGGCACGATGCCGGATCAGGGAACGGTCACGGCGACCATCGACGGACTGACCGTTACGAGTTATACCATACCGGCCGGAAAGCATTCCGGCAGCGGAACGGTATCTCTGACGGACGACATCGAAAAGGCGCTGGCGGCCATTTAAGCGAAGGAGGGGAAGCCAATGCCCGGTATTCCTTCACAAATCGACCGGATAAACAGCGCCAAGGCAGACATAGCGGCTGCCATAGAGGAACAGGGCGTCACGGTGCCGAGCGGGACGATGCTCGACGGCATGGCGACGCTCATCCGGAAAATCGCCCCGGTCATCGACGACCGCGTGATATATACGATGCTGGATATCGATATCGAAACGGGGGCGCTTCTCTGGAGCCACTTTGACCCATATACGGAAGGTTCCGTTCTGTCGCTCAGCGACGATGGCGGCCTTATCCAAACGGCGGCGGGCAATTTCAACATTGCCGTCATGTCACTTGATGCCGAGACAGGTATCGTTTCGGCGAGTGTTTAAATGTACAAGGAGAAACGAACATGGCAACAGTTAATCTCGGACAGGCTGCGATAGTCAGCAAGGGCGCGTACAGCGCGGCGGCGTCTTACGCGCCGCTGAATCTTGTCACGCACAACGGCGGTTCCTATCTGTGCAAGCGGGGCTGCTCGAATATCGAACCGGGCGTTTCGCCCACCTGGCAGACATACTGGGTGGCGGCGACGGTCGGCATCCGGAGCTTTGCCAAAACCGGCGAGACTGCCGATGGTATGGAGTACACCGCCACGCTTTCGGACAACTCCACTTACGTTTTTGTTGTGAAAACGGCGGTGGATTACCCCATCAGCGTGGCAAACGGCGGCACGGGCGCAACGACGGCGGAGGCGGCGCGGGAAAATCTTGGAGCGCTCTCCAACGCCAACGGCGCGGTAGGCACAGCGAATCTTGCTGATAAAGCGGTTGGCATCGCCCAGCTAACGAACGAGGCGCGCTTCGGCACCGAGTTCGCGATCAGCACGCCCGGCTCAACGCCCGATCTCGCGTGGGGAAACGCCCTCGTCTGGGTGTGGGGAACGTCCATGACGATCAAGCTGACCGCGGAGGTCTCGGCACTGCTGCCGCCGAACTGGCAGACGCGGCTTTTCGCAAACGACCCGTTCACCTTTGAGTGGGAGGGCATCGGCACGCCGATCAACGTCGCCAAGGGGCAGACGGAGAGCGCGACCGGCTCCATCGCCGTCCCGGCGAAGAAGTATATCGACCTCAAGAAAATCGATAACAACATCTGGATCATCTCCGGAACATACGCCGAGCGAATGATCTACACCGGGACGAGCGAAACGCCGTCTGCCGAGTGGCAGCCGGGCGACATATACCTACAGTATTCTGTGTGAGGTGATCTGAATGGGAACGTTCAGCACTGTAGCGCCAACAAACGTCGTCGGTTGGAGCGAGGAAGTATCCGGCGAATGGGTCAATATGTACAACCAAGGAAAGTACGGTTACGCCTATAAGTCGCAATGCGCCGTGACCCGCCTTTCCGACAACTCCATATGCGTCCGTATCAAGATGTGGTCCAAGGCTATCATGGGATGGGGACCGGCGAACCGAGCTGCGTACGGCCCGTGGGGCAACAACGGCACGGAAAACGAGTTTGGACCGTTGGAAGCATACAACTACGGCAGTGATGCTTATGTGGCGGCAACGTATTACTACACGCTTCCTGCATCATATAAGGGTGCGACGGTGACTGCCGGAATGACCAGCGAGCACAGACCGACTACGGCAAGCAGCCCGGTCACTCTTACCGTACCGGAGCCGGTCGGCGATATTCTGTATTTGAACGTGAACGGCGCGGCAAAACAAGTGACGCGCGTTCTGCTGAATGTCGACGGAACGGCAAAAGAAGCCCTTGTCAAAGCCAATCCATAAGGAGGAGAGAAATCATGCTCACAGTGGACAAGGATAACGCCACCCATCTCACGTGCGGCGACACGGCACGATTTGCCATCGGTCGTGGCGTGAACACCGTAACAAAGACGAACTACACACCCACAACGGAGGTAACGTAATGACAGAAACCGAACTTCGACAGAAAGTCGTGTCCACCGCTCTCGCGTGGCTGGGGACGCGCGAGAACACTGCAAAGCATCTCGAGATGTTGGCAATTTACAATGCGCAGCGCCCGCTGCCCCGCGGCTGGAAAATGAAAGTCACCGATTTTTGGTGCGCGGCGTTCGTGTCAACGGTCTCCCTCCAGCTCGGCCTGCGCGATATCATGCCGACCGAGTGCGGCTGCCCGGGTATGGTGCGGCTCTATCAGGAGATTGGCCGCTGGGTGGAGGACGATGCTTATATCCCGTCCCCGGCCGACGTGATTTTTTACGACTGGCAGGAAAGCGCAACGAACTACGCCACTACCGACAACATCGGCCACCCCGACCATGTGGGCATCGTGCTCGACTGTGACGGCAAGAACATGACCATCATTGAGGGCAACAACGCCAACGCCGTGAACAAGCGTGTGCTTGCCGTGAATGACCGCTTCATCCGTGGATTCGGCATTCCCGACTATGCAAGCAAGGCGGACGGCGCAGAGCCGCAGCCCGAACCGGCACCGGCACCGGCGCCGACGCCGACGCCGGAACCCGAGAAGCCCGCCGAGGAGACGACGGTTGACCCGTTCATCACCAAAACGGCACGAGAAGTCATCGCCGGAAAGTGGGGAAACGGACAGGCTCGCAAGGACGCGCTCGCCGCATGGTTTGCCAAAGCTGTGCAGGACGAAGTGAACCGGCTGCTTGCCTGACACGCAGACGAAACGACATAAGGAGCGACGGATTTATGCTTCCGGATTTTGAGATGGTCGTACACCGGTTTGAAGACCGACCGGATCTGACAATCATTCCCATCAGCGACGTACATTTGGGTGCTGCTGAACACATGGAGAAGGAATGGGCGTCCTTCTGCGAGAGTGTCCTTTCCAATCCTGGTGTCCGTATTATCCTTGTTGGCGATCTTATCAACAACGCCACGCGCAACAGCGTATCCAACGTTTTTGAAGAGACGATGCGTCCCCGCGAGCAGAAAAAGATGATGACGCAGATGCTTATGCCGCTGCGCGACCGTATTCTTGCCAGCGTGAGCGGGAACCACGAGCGGCGCAGTCTGAAGGACGCGGATGACGATCCGAGCTACGATATCATGTGCAAGCTCGATCTGGAGCACCTGTACCGCGAGAACATCGCGTTCATCAAGATCCAGATGGGGAAAGCGAGAGCCGACGGGTTGGCAAACCCAACGTATACCATCGTGGCCACGCACGGCGCCGGAGGCGGCATTTATACCGGCGCGGCGGTGAACCGCAACGAGCGCTTCGGCTACGTCATCGACGGAATGGACTGCCTCATTGTAGGGCACACGCACAAGCCGTTCGTTACGCAGCCGAGCAAGATCAAGATAAACCCGTATAACAATACGGTGTCTATGCGCCCGTTCAAGGTGGTGTCCACGACGAGCTGGCTTTTTTGGGGTGGGTATGCGGCGCAGAAGATGCTCCTGCCGTCCAGCCATGCCGTGCAGACGATTACGCTGACGGGGAAACGCAAGGAAATCGTTGTAACTATGTGAAAAAGGGAGCCGAAAGGCTCCCTTTTTCTGAATTATTATAAAGGATTAACGCGCCCGAGGCAATAATTTTCTGAGCTTTTCCACGGCGTTTTTCAGCGCGGAAAGCAGGATCTCCGCATCGTGCTGCGTTGTCTCCGGGCAGATAGAGATACGCACGGTCTCCAGCGCCTCTTTTTCCGACAATCCGCTGGCTATAAGCACACGGGACGGCTCCCGGCTGCCGGCGGAACACGCGCTGCCGGCAGAACAGCAGACACCCTGCGCATCGAGCAGGGGGAGGATCTGCGCGGACGGGATACCGTCGAACCGGATGGAGATAATATGCGGAACAATATCCCAACCAAAGTCTTCCACGTTTATATGGCATCCTTCTATGGACGGCGCATTGTCAATAATGTAGTCACGGACCGAATACATCCGTTCAAGATTCATGCGCATGTTTTCTACGCGGTATTGGAGCGCGGCGGCCATAGCCGCGGCAAGAGCCACGGACGGCGTTCCGGGACGAGCGCGGTTTTCCTGTCCGCCGCCATGGAAAAGCGGAGAGATCGGCGGAGAATTTTTCCTGGCATAGATAAACCCAATGCCCTGCGGAGCGCCGAATTTATGCCCTGCGGCGGTCAGATAGTCGCAATCGAATCTTCTTACAAATACGTTGATCTGACCGACAGCGGCTACACCGTCCAGGTGCAGGAGCGGATACTCTGCGTGATACCCGGCGATGCGTTTTCTGGAAAGGACTTCCCCGGTTTCGTTGTTCACATAGGGAACGGAAATCCCCAACGCCGGGCGGTTCACGGCATACTGCGGGATGTTCCAGACAGAGGCATGGGATGTATTGCCGTAAAGTACGGCGCCGTGCTTAAGCATAGTGTGGATCACAAGATTGTTTGCCTCTGTGCCGCCGGAACAGAAATAAATCTCTTCCGGCTCTGCGCCGATGCAAGCGGCGACGATTTCGCGGGATTCCTCCAAAGACTTCTTTGCGGCTCGCCCTGCGGCGTGCGCGCTGTCCGGGTTTCCTTTTGGCGCCCGCAGAAAAGCCGCTAAGGCGCATTCCAACGTCGGTGTGGATGCGGCGTGGTCGAAGTAGTACATGGGGACATTACCTCCGTTAAAAACTGCGTCAGACGGCGTGCAGAGCGCTCTGCGCGACCGGCGCGTCAAGGATATCGCTGAACGTTTCCGCAAGGGCTGTCTTGGTGAGGCGCTGCGCGTAAATGCGCGTCGTAGACGGCTGAGCATGGCCGAGGATTTCGGAAATGCTCTCGATGGGCGCGCCCTTTTCGAGCAGGAACGACGCGGAGGCGTGGCGCATGGCGTGGGTACGGCAGGAGGCTTCTTCGCCGAGAATGGACGCAGTATAGTTCTTGATAAGCGTGGAGAGCTGCTGACGCTCCAAGCCCTTCCACGCGCCTGTGAGACGGTCACAGCAGCCGAACAGCGGCTCGGTGTCCCCCGCGTCCGCCGGGCGAATACCGGAGCTCAGATACGCTCTGACAGCCTCCTGCGAAGCGGAGGGGAACGGGACTACACGGGGCTTATCTCCCTTCGTTACGCGGGCGTACAGGGCCTTCTTATCCCAGAAGAGGTCGGCGGGAGTGAGCGCGCGCAGCTCAGAGTTGCGGAGACCGCTCTGGAAGAGCAGCGTAACTTCGGCCTTCTCACGAAGCCATGTATGCGGCTTGCGGGTATACACCGGCTCTTCGGCGTTGAGAAGCGCCATGATCTGCTGCTCGTCCAGAATGTGGGAATATTCCTTCTTGTGCGCTGCGGCGAGCTTGCGCTTGGGAGGACGGAGCTCATCCGGCACGGCATTTTCGCTGAAGATGCGGATGGACACACCGTACTTGGAGAGCGCACGAAGATGCGTCAGGTACAGATCCGTTGTCACGATGGACCAGCTGCCGTCCTCTACGAACGCGACGACCGACTGCGGGCAGAACTCAGAGAAGCCGTTCTTCTCCATGCTCTCGCGGAAGCGGCGGAACGTGCCGGTGTAGGCTTCGATGGACGCCTCCGTCCACTCGTTGCGACGCATCTGCGCGGTGAACATTCTGACAACCTCATCGTAATTTTCAAACATCTTCGTGACCTCCTTTTGCTTTATGCTTTATATGCCGGGCAGACAGGCGTTTTGCAACCGCCGCCGGAAGAAAATTTTTCCTCGGAGCTGCCGCACGAGAGCGCGACGATCTCCTTTTCCCGCGCGGCCATGTCTTCCGAAAGATAACTGACGGTCGTTTCGCAGTATTCGCAGACGCGCTTTGCGTCTTCCGGGTCGAGAGGATGGTCGAGATCGTCGAGCGTGTAGAAGATCAGGTCGGAGAGCATCTGAAGAAGCCCTGCGGCGCGGCGGAAGGTGCGCTGATCGCGCTGGGCTTGGAGGAAAAGGGAAGTGGATTCGCTCATGCCGCTTCACCTCTCAGAAACTTGTCAAGGAAATACTGCTGGCCCTTTCCGGTGACACGCGGGGTACGGAAAATCTTCGGGGGATGATCGGGCGATGTGCGCGTAGACTCAACGATGCGGAACAGACCGCGCTCCATGCTGTACTGTGTCGGCATGTTGCGGTCAGAGCCTTTCTTGATAAGATACCCGTGCTCTCGCAGCCACACAAACAGACGCTTCTCACCGATGTTGATCCCGTTCTGTTGGAGAAGTTTTGCCAGATCGCGGATCAGAATGCCGTCCTCGCTGGCACTGACGGAATCCGCAAAGAGAACTTTCGGGGCATCGGCGGCGATTTTTGCGTTGAGTTTCTTTGTTTCGTTCAGAGACGCAATCAGGAACTGCTTCGTGCGCTCGTCAGCATTGGGGAAGTAACTGTTCACGAAAAATTCTTCTGTGGCAACAAAGCCACCTGTGTGATTGATCGTAACAAGGACTTCGTCGAAGATCCAGCTCTCAAATTCATCTGCACCGGGAAGCTGCGACTTTGCCGCGAGACGGTAAACGTCGCCCTCCGGGATGAAGTTAATCTGCTGGATCTTCCCACTGATAGGGGTAGAACGTTTCGTTATAGCCCTACAATGGTCATTGACTGCCTTGTTCGGGTTGCTATAACCGAGTGCTCTTGCCACATCTGCGCCGCAGAAAAGGGTTTTTCCGTTCTCGGTGATTGTGCGAATGGTGCCAAACTTTTCGCTGTTGAATACGCGCAGGGAATTGTTCATAAGAATCCTCCATCATAAAGAAAGTTATCTTTCTTGACCTTGATGGGGAGGTGTAGTAGAATATTTACACGTTCCTCCATCAGGGAACCGTACAGCGTGGCATCGGAAGGTCGAAATTCTCTGCTGCGCTGTACTCTTTTTTCATTTCTTCAGACCGTCATAGACGATTTTTATGCCCTCACGGATGATCTCGGCCTTGCTTTTTCCCGTGACTTCCACACAGTATTCAAGGCGTTCGATATCTTCTTTGGACATCCTAATCCGGGTGCTAAGCGTCTTAGGATTGTCGGTCGGTCTACCTGTTCGTGGAGACATTCTGCACCTCCTTTTGTGTCCACAAATATATGATATATTATGTGGATACTAAAGTCAAGAGAATTTTGAAGTTTTTACATCGTATATCTCCGGCTTGAAACCGTCGCCCGCGGGCTTGGCTTCACGCAAATTGCTGCAAGCGGAAACGAGGTTGTACGCTGGGAACGAGTCAAAAAATATCTCGCAGAATTGGGCGTCCCCACAAGTGGGGACGGCAATCCCCCCCGATTTTATCCCCGAAAACATCTTCAGCCGAGAAAGACCGCTTATTGGCGGTCTTTTCTCTTTCCCTGCATCAGTCGTCGGGATCAGCGTATGGACACGGGCCCGTGCAGCGGCGGGCAACCAGTTCCAGCGCTTTATGCAGCGCGTCCCGCTTGGAAGCGGCGGAGGCGACGATATAGGCGGGCGGCTCCGAATTGTCGTCCGCCGTGATCGTGATGCGGTAGGTTTTCAACAGCACCTGATTTTTCTGCTTAATCACCGGTGGGTTCCCCTTTCCCTGTAATCAGTTCCGAATAAGGCAAGGTCTCGATCCATGCGCACAGCTCGCGCCACTCGTCGAGCTTGTGGTTCCAGCGGGATTTGTAGATGTTCGCCAGAACCTCGTAGTTCAGCATGATCGTTCGGCGCTGGTTGTAGCTGGACGGCAGAAGCTGGATCATCTGCCACCAGTGCTTTTTGTCTTTTGATTCGAGATATAATTCCCGATAGGAGTTCAGACATTCGATTGTTGTTAACAGCGCCTGCATTGGGCTTATGCGAACCTCAATCTCCTGAGCACCCATGCTTACGGAATTGATAATATGTTCATGGCTGAAATCATCCAGTTCAAATTCCTTCGCATGGATCTTATGCATGGTGCTGCACGAGTCCGTCACCGTGCCGACCTTGTACTGATCGGCCTCCTTCCACCAGTACAGCGGCGCTGTAATATCAAGGTAAACGGCGATCATCCGCATGAATTTACGATGGTCTGTTCCGGCATTGCGAAGGCGAGTCATGAGATCAAGGTCATTGTCCTCGATAAGATACATCTGTTGCATGCTTTTTTCAGATTTGTCGCACATTTTGTCATAAGGGCAATATTCGCAAGAGCCTTCAATTGGAGGATGACCATACTCAGAGCAATATCTGCTGTCACTCTTCTCCCAAGAGTTCTTAGGATTCCGCATCCCCCGGATCGCGGCTTCCCAGCCGAAGGTTTCAACGTTCTCAATCTTTATCATTTTCTTTTCTCCTGTTCTTTTTCTGCTTGATGAGGTAATGGAGAATGGCGATCGCTTCTAACAAAAGCGCAATATCCACCGATACGATCGCCGTAGCGAGGGCTAAGTACAGCGCATCGGGCATATCAAAGCCTCCCGACGGCTCGCGCGGCCATATACTGCCCGTAGG
>ENA-OPJV01000319-OPJV01000319.1-human-gut-metagenome-genome-assembly--contig:-NODE-319-length-19064-cov-1.566942_pt1 | contig 19064 bp, 12 predicted proteins | sample MGYA00241772_ERZ501669 | MGnify/ENA primary metagenome ERZ501669 (study PRJEB25962, sample SAMEA2042290) | human gut metagenome | biome: human gut; feature: human-associated habitat; material: faeces...
CACAGCCGCGAAAAAAATAACCGCCGGCCCGACGACGGCATAAACTTTTTCACCCGCCGCAAATATACGCCTTCCGGCCAAAAAGGCCGCTGCGGGCTGCCTGTTTTTAATATAACGCAAATTCCCGGCAGTAAAGCCTTCAAAATAAAAAACTCCCGTTCCGCTTCTCAGGCGAATAACCGGGAGACAGGCGCCCCCCAAACTGATATTGCCGCAGGCTGCAGCATTCAGCCTCCCGCATTGCAGCCGGTTTCCCTCAATCAGATTTTCCCTGCCCAACTGTCAGAATTTCCATCCTTTAATGAAATTTCCGTATTGGCCGCACAGCAACAAATAACCTTTTTGGAAACGAAAGGCATTACCCGCAACAGCCTGCCCGTTCCCGCTCTGTTTAACGGCGTAACCCGTTGCATTCTTGTCAATAAAAGCTTTTCGGAAGGAGAACGCCTGTTTGCTGCCGCCGATATCGTTTTGACACTCGCAGACAGTCCCCGTACCGCCGGATTACAACGCCTCGCCGCCGAAACATCTTCCTTTTATCCTATCATGCGCGCCCGGGCTGCCGCCGATTGTCCGAACCGCGCCAATACACCGGCTGCCAAGTCGTCAGAAGCTTCCGACAACAAAAATTCCCCGCTGTCCCAAACCGATTTTTGCGCTGCGTTATCCGCCTGTTTTGAGGATGCCGTCGCCAAATACAAATAATTGCCGTTTTTTCTCTGGAAAAGCCCCGCCGTTCCGTCATAACCTCCGGCAGCCAATTTAATCCCTGATAAAACTCGGACTGACCAAACTGAAAAATCCGCCGCAACCTCCGGCGGCTAACTCAATCCCTGATAAGCCCCAGACTAACAAAGCTGAAAAATCCGCTACAGTCTTCAGCGGCTGATTCAATCACCTGCGTCTGGTTCAACCTCCGACAGCTAATTCAAAGCTGCCCCAATAAGCTCCCGTGCATAAGGTGTCTGCGGATTATTAAAAATTTCATCTGCCGTCCCCTGCTCAACAATCCGCCCCCGGCGCATAACTGCCACCTCGTGCGAAATTTCCCGCACCGCCCGCATATCATGCGAAATAAACAGATACGCAATGCCCGTCGCATTCTGTATCCTCTTAAGCAACGCGATAATCTCCGCCTGCACGGTTACGTCCAATGCCGATGTCGGCTCATCTAATATCATAATTTTCGGCTCCACAGCCAATGCGCGCGCAATGGCAATTCTCTGCCGCTGTCCGCCGGAAAACTCATGCGGATATTTTGCTAAGATTTCCTCGCCGGACAGCCCGACCTCTGTCAGAACTTTCTTGACCTTTGCCGTTGTTTCTTCACCGCTCAGCCTCGGAAAATGCACGGCCAGCCCTTCGCCAACAATCTCTTCGATTGTCATCCGTGGGTTAAGGGAATTATACGGATCCTGAAACACAATCTGGACATTTTTGCGAAAGTCCTTTTCGTTGCGAATATGTACCGACTTCGCCGTCAATATTTCCCCCCGGTACTTGGTCAAATCCGCCAGACACATGCCAAGAGTCGTTTTTCCCGAACCGGATTCGCCGACAACGCCGAGCGTCTTGCCCTCGTAAAGTGCAAGCGAAACATTCCGCACCGCATCAATCTTTGTAACCGGTTTCCCCCACAGATTCTTTTTCAGTACAAAGCTGACCGATATGTCCCGCGCTTCCATCAACTTGCGGGATTTAAAATCCTGCCGCGGCGCCGTATGGTGAAACGCTGCCAGCAGTTCCTTTGTATACGGATGGATTGGCGCGTTAAAAATATTGCCGACGCTGCCCTGCTCGACAATAACCCCTTGCCGCATAACCAACACGCGGTTAGCAATTTTCTTGACCACATTCAAATCGTGAGAAATAAACACAACCGCCATGCCGAATTTTTCTTTCAGCCGCAGAATCAGCTCCAAAATCTGTTTCTGCACGGTTACATCCAACGCTGTCGTCGGTTCGTCGGCAATAAGGACTTTGGGATGGTTGGCAACCGCCATCGCAATCATAACGCGCTGTCGCTGTCCTCCGGACAGTTCAAACGGGTACGCCTCCATCCGTTCGTCCGCATGGTCAATTCCTACCAGCCGCAGCAAATAGCGCGCTCTCGCCCGGGCTTTCTTCTCCGACACTCTTTTGTGGACGCGGATAACCTCCGCCACCTGTTCGCCGACTTTCATCAGCGGATTAAGCGAGCTCATCGGTTCCTGAAACACCATGCCGATTTCATTGCCTCTGATGTCCTGCCACTCGTTTTCGCTGAGCGAGGTAAGTTCCCGTCCCTCAAACAATATGGAATTTGTGCTTTTATACAAAACTTTTTTCGGATTAATCAGCCCCAGCAGCGACAACGCCGTTACCGACTTCCCCGAGCCGGATTCGCCGACAATCGCCAACACTTCGCCCTGATTGACCGCAAAACTGCTGTTAAACACCGCCGAAAACAGCCCGCCGTTTTCATCAATAAAACGGACGTTCAGACTTTTGACTTCCAACACCGGCTCCGTCATAATTTCCTCTTATCCATTGCGTCGCGAACGCCTTCGCCGACAAAAATCAATGCCGTCAACAGCAAAGACAGTACAAAAAAGATGCTCAGCCCAATCCACGGTGCCTGCAAATTGTCTTTCCCCTGGCGCACCAAATCGCCGAGCGACGGATATTCATGTCCGAGTCCCAGTCCGAGAAAATCAAGCGCCGTCAATGCCACAATCGCTCCCGCCATAATAAACGGCACAAACGTTACCGTCGCCACCAGAGCGTTAGGCAGAATATGCCGCCGGATAATGCGGAAATTTCCGACGCCGATCGCTTTTGCCGCCTTGACGTACTCAAAATTGCGCGCCCGCAGAAATTCCGCCCGTACCATTCCCGTCAGTTCCGTCCATGAAAACAGCAGCAAAATCGCCAGCAGCGTCCAAAAACTCGGCACAAACACGCTTGCAACAATAATCAGAATAAACATCTGCGGCATCGATTCCCAAATTTCAATCAGCCTTTGCAAGATAATGTCGGTCTTGCCGCCGAAATATCCCTGCACCGCCCCGACAAAAATGCCTATCGCCGACGACAGCAAAGTCAATAAAAAAGCAAACGCAAACGACAGCCGAACCCCGTACAGCAGCCGTGCCGCAATATCGCGCCCCTCTTCGTCGGTCCCGAGCAAATGCCGTGCCGACGGCGGCGCCGGAAACGGCTCATTAAGCTCATAATCAACTGTACTGTACGAGAATTCTATCGGCGGCATAACCATAAAGCCTTCTGCCTCAATATTCCTGCGAATAAGCTCGTCTTTGTAATTTGCTTCGGTCGGAAAATCGCCCCCGAACCGTGCATCCGTATAAACTTTGGCAATCGGAAAAAAATACTCGCCCTGATATTTCAGGATAATCGGTTTGTCATTGACGATAAATTCCGCAAACAAAGACAGGACGAGGATAAAAGCGAGCCCGAACACCGCCGCCTTTCCCCTCTTGTTCTTTATATACCTGTCAAACAGCATCCTGCGGAAACCTCTATCATTCAATCCAATATACTGCGTATTTTATATACGCAAAATATCGCCGCATCAACAGCTAAGTGCATTTATTCCGCAACATTTCCGCTTTCGGGAACTGTCGCAGCCTCCGATGCCTCATTCATTTTCTGAACATCCCCTGCACCCGGCGCAATCATATCCGCCGATACATCCCCTGCGCCCGGCACAACCGTATCTCCCGATACAACATCTGCCCCCGGCGCAACATTAACTCCTGACACATTTTCAACACCCGGAACAACCACTGCTCCGGTGGCATTCTCTGCGCACGGAACAGCCGTATCCCGTGGCACAGCCTCGGCCTCAGATGCCGCATCTTCCTCCGGCGCGTCCGTTCCCGAAATGCCGCTGCTGCCGGGATTAAACGAACGGATTTCCCCGTTATCGTCCATCTCCAAAATCAAATCATCAGTCGGTACAAAAATATTACTGTCATGAATTCGGCTGCCGTTTCTCCTCTGCTCGGCATTCTGTACCGGCTGTTCTCGTACGGCATTCTGCTGACTCAATCGTCGTGCCTGTTCCTGTGCCTTGCGCAGCTTTTCCTGATAAGTGCGGCTCTTTTGCTTATACTCCGCATACCAGTCCTGATAGTTGGCGGCAATGTTGGAAATCTTGCTGCCGCGAATAACCGAATTATTAATCAGGTTTTGCTTCAGGCTCAACGCTTCGTCTGTTTTTAAATTCATATTGTCAATTGAATAACAGTAGTCCTGATACCGGATAAGCGTCTTGGTAAAATCGCTAGCCAGACAAATATTCGCATTAATCAGAAACTTGGGGCGTTTCCCTTTGCGAATAGCCAGGTTGACCAACTGGTCTTTGACAAAGTTTCCGTATCTGCCGCCGGTCATTCCCGCCAATTCGCGGATTGTGCTGACGCCCTGGATGATAATGTCGGTTTTGGCATTTTTATAACTTTCGATAACAATATCCATATACTCCTGAAGTTTCCCAATAGCACATTTCGCCTGATCGGCATACGCCTTACGCTTTTCGTCTATTCCCCCGTTGGCAAGAGAATTGTCTTTCAAAGCGACCCATTCTTTTCTCGGCTTCAGGTTGCAGAATTCGTCATACATATAAATATCTGAGGGCAAATCCACATAAATCATATACACCTGCCCGGCTTTATCCCGGCTGAAATCCTCGCCGGCTTCGTCTACCACCGCCGGTGCCCCTTCCAACGAGACCCTCCGGTTTTCAGCCGTTACCTTAATACCCTTCAGCGGCGACATTCCCGCCAGCATTTTGGCAACAGATTTCAAATCGCGGCTCTTCAGGCTGGGTATCCACTCCGTCAGCAGAGCATAAACGTTCTGTTCCACCGTCCGGTTTTTATCATAAACCGGCACCGTCTTATAGCTCTTAATGACGCAGCGGTCGGTATTCAGGCTCCCGCCTTTGATGCAGGTATTGAATCCCGGCATTGCATAAGTGCTGATGCCGTATCCGTTTTCCCACAGATAATCATACAGCCGGTTCTCCTCCAGACTGAAATAATCTAATCCGCCGTGTATAAAATCCCAGCTGTTGATAAATTCCGAATAAGCGCGGTTGCCGCTGGTCGTGCTCGTATAATCGACCTGATTAAAAATATCAATCATATTGCTGACCGTTTCGTTCTTTTTGACAAACGCGTTCGGATAAATCTCAAAATTGTTCAGGGCATAAAAACCGACCATCAAATCCCGCAGTTCACGGAAATTATGGTCGCGGATGCTGTTCAAAAACTGATATGACGGGAACTTCGGCAGCATAAAATAAACCAGATTGCCTTCCCTTTCCTCGCCGGCTTTCGCCCCCAGCGCCTTTATTTCGCTGTATTCTCCTTTCGGCTGGGGCAGAAATTCGTTTTTCTTAATCCCGATAAGGCCGGCAAACATCAGTACCATCGTAATAAAGAGCATGGCAAACGTCGACCTGAACGCAAAAAAGATAATAACGCCCAGCAGCAGCCCTACCAGCCAAGCCGCCGGAACTATCCCGATAAACGTGAGCCAGCTGGCCTTTTTCTCCAGCCATTCCTCAATAAACGTATCGACGTTAAACAGCGCAAACTGGTTAAAAAATACCACGACAATCAGCATTGTTACCAGCGCGCAAACGCCGTTCTGCAAATCCTTGGAAAAAGACAGCAGCAATATCAGGACAAACGAAAAGGCAAATATGCCGCCCAAAATAAATAACACAGCCTGATTAAAGGTTCCCCCCTCAATCAGCTTGCCGTTTATGGAATAGATAAACATCGCAAAATCTATTGCAAACAGCAAAAAGATATAAAACACCCGCAGCATTTTGTCATAAAAACGGTTGGCATCTCCCGACCAGCTGGCAAAACGGCTGGAACGGCTTTTTTTTCTCAAAACCAAAGGCTGGTTCACCCCTTCGCTCATAGTACCCTCTGCAAAAATTAAACTTTACTCTAAAATACACGCCATTGCTAAACAAAAACTTAACCAAAGAAAAAATCACACTTTTTTTCCAAAAACTTTCTGCTCCACCCCCTCTCCCGCATTTTCTGCCTCCTCGTCTTCCCCCTCCTGCCCTCCTCTGTTTTTACCGCTTCTCCCTTCTCCGTCTTTACCGCTTCGCCCCTCATCTATCTTCACTCCTCCCCCGCCTGTTTTCAGCTCCGGCCGCTCTGTCCCGTCTTTTTACTTCACCCGTTCTGCTCACGTTTCCTGTTTTCCGCACCCCAAAAATCCACCCGTTCCCGTTTTTTCGTCTTAATCGCACCGTAAACCTGACGATAACTCTTGAATTTTTGAAAACAGCTGTTATAATCATAGGCAGTTTGCGGCAATGCTGCAGGCTCTGATACGAAAAGCCGTATGAAATAGATATATTGGACCCGGGGGCGGTACCCGGCACCTCCACCAGTTTTTTTACGGGGGTGAAACAGGTTTGACAGTGTATAGTAAAGATATGTGGGCTGTATTCGGCAAGATACCACCGTTATCGGTTCAAATCAAATAAACGCAAATGATAATTTTGCACCTGTTGCCGTAGCTGCATAAGGCAAAGCAACAAAATCAATTCTCCAGGCTATGGTTAGCCCGGAGTGGGGAAGGAGCCGCCCAGCAACAGAACGGCTCATTTTGTTGTAATTGGCATTAGCGTGGAAAAACCGGAAATGACGGAATTCGTAAACGAAATAAACTATGACAAACTGATTGAAAAAGCTCTCAAACAAGTCGTCGTGGAAGCGTTAAAAATCGCTGAAACACAAGGGCTTCCGGGCGAAAACCATTTCTATATCACTTTCAGGACCAATCACCCCGGTACCATTATTCCGCGAGACCTGCTTATTCAGTACCCTGACAGTATGACGATTGTTCTCCAGCACCAGTATTCGAATTTGGAAGTCGGAACCGATTCGTTTTCGGTAGAACTGAGCTTCGGCGGCCGTCCGCAAACTCTGGTCATTCCTTACGAAGCCATCACCTACTTCGCCGACCCTTATGCCAAATTCGGCTTAAGCTTCTCTTTCTACGAAAATGGCGACGTCCACGCGCTTGATGACATTGAGCCGGAAAAGAAAGTATCCGGCGAAACAGCCCAGATTATCTCCTTTGACAGTTTCCGAAAGAAACAATAATGCGCAAATTTTCCGTAATCATCGCCGGACGCCACGCAACAAGCATCTCGCTGGAAGATGAGTTCTATGCAGCGCTCTGCGCTCTTGCCGCCGAACGCAATATGACGCTTAACAAGCTGGTAACCGAAATTGACGGCACCCGTACGACACCAAACCTCTCATCGGCACTCCGGCTGTATGTCCTGAAAAGCCTGCTCGAAAAGCTCAAATCAGCCCAGGCCTAGCCTCGCCTAAATCATGCGGTTTCCCCGGCAACAGCAATATTCAGTCATCGCAACCCGGTTGCCGCCTCCCTCATCATCAAAATAAAACCACGACGATTCCCGGCTGCGGCAATATCTATTTGCTGCATCCCTGCTTAAAGCTGCAATGCCTTAAAATCTTCATCCGTAAAAATATCAAAATCTCCATCTTCGGTATCGTCATTCCCCGCAATGCCATTCTCCGACGCACCATTATTCTCGGCACCATTATTCGCCGCACCATTCTCCGCTGCATCGCTCTTTTCGGTACCGTTCTTCTCCGCGCGATTACCCGCAGCATCATTCCCCGCTACACCATTATTCACCGCACTATTTTCCACAACATCACTGCCCGAAAATAATACTTCGTCGGCCGGACCATCCGCATTATTTTCCTGCTGTTGATTTAAAAAGCTGGCCAGGCCGCCTGCTGAAGCCCCGCTTTTTTCCAGCATTTCTGTCTGATTTTGCAAAGCGGTGCCGCCGGAGCGCTGTTCAGCTTCAGAAGGCTCCTGCACTGGCACATTCTTCGCCCCGACCCGAGATTCATTCTCCGTTGCCTCAAGCGTCACCTTCCCGGGTTCAGCGGCTGTACCGACTGTTTTATCGGCAGAGGCGCCTTTCCGTTTAAACCCTTTCTTTCTTTTTTTCAAATCTTCTTTCGCCTGCTCGATTTTGACGTCCCTGTCGATTTTTTCATTATAATTTTCACTTTTCGGACGCGCAGCCTCTGCTTTTTCTTCTTCCATCTTTTTCTTTGCCGCCGTTATTTCATCAATAACCGCCTGCGGAATATAATCCGTCTTCCCGCTCTCGACCGCTTTGGTTACAAATTCAAATTTCGCCGCCTTATACTTGGCCTCATACCAGGTCAGAATATCTTCCGGCTTAACGCCCTGGCTTATCGGGTAATACGCCGCCCCGCCCGCAACTGCACATAATAGAAACAATACCCAAAACGGATGCCGCAAAATAAACAGCAGCATAAAAATCGGAAATGTAATAATGGTGAGGATAATATAAAAAAACTTAAATATCCCGCTTCTTTCTTTTGTTTCTGCCATAACACCCCTGCCTTTTTCCGGTCGGCATACAACCGCCGAAATGAATACCATTCACTCTTGAAGAGCCGATTACTGTCTCCGGCTCCTTCTTCCCCAATATAACGTTTTTTGCTTAAAACATCATTAACGCACATAAAAAAACGCCCTTGCCGATAACACTGTCCCCGCCCCTTGTGCCGCAGCAAAACGCAATAATGCAGTTTCAACAGTTGTACGCCTTGCCGGCCCGGATATCATTCATCGGCAAAATGCCACTTGCCGTCAACACCGTCCTTAATGCATTTCCGCTTGTCAAACTCCGGTTTCAGCTGATAGACGGAACCGAAACGGGTCGCGTTATAATAGGCATTAATAATATCCCTGTCCACATAATGCACGACTTCCGGTCGGCCGCTCTCATCGGAAAATTTGTTAAAATAGCTTTTCCCGTAAACAAACTTCGGCCTGAGTTTCAATATCAGAGCGTTAATATCCGGTTTAGGCTTTATTCCCGTCGCATCGCCAACCACGTCAAGCTGGCCGATAAGCTGCCAATAATAAGCCGGATCTTTGCCAAACAGGTTATACATCATTCCGTCGCCGTTAAACACATAATCGCAAGGGCTGATATTGCGGGCAATATAGTCGGGAAGATATTTCCGTTCAGGCTGCATGGCAATAACCTCGCGCTGGAAAATAAGCGTATTGTAGAAAACCCAATACAGCCCCGCAATCACCAGCCAGATAACCGCCCGGCATTTCCGCCGCAAAAGCCCCAAGGCCGGCACGCCGCACAGCGCCGCAAAATATACCAGCATCCAGAAATAATACGAATACGGCGAAAAATAAAACTTGCGCTGTACAAATTCCGTTACAAACAGCAACGCCAGAACTATCCAATAACGGTTTTTGCAAACCACTGCCGCCGCCGCACCAAAAAATCCGAGCCACATCAACACTGCCATATACGGTGGAAAATCGACAATGCGGGTCATCTCAAACCCCTGCACCAAATTCAGATTAAACGTATAGTTTGAAGCATAATACAACGTCACCATATCATAGTAGCACAAATACCCCCAAAACGCCGCCGCACCGGCCAGAGGGAAAACCAGTGCCTTTGCCATATCCGCCGTTTTTATCGCCCTCTTATGCCAGAAATAAAGCCCGGTAACGCCCAAAACGGCCAGCGGGAACAACGCTTTCTGCGCAAACAAAAACGAAATGAAAAACCATGCAAACGCCGCAATCAGATGAAACGGCTTCTGCCCCTTCAGATACCTAAAGTAATAATAAATTCCCGCTGTCAGACAGAAAATCATATAATTGTCGGGGCGAAAATCAACTGCGTAAAGCTTATATCCCGGTGCGGCAATCACTGCCGCCGCTGCCAGCCCCCACAGTTTATCGCTTAAAAATTCAGCGCTGATACGATAAACATAAACCAGCGATTTCAAGAAGACCAACAGCGAAATCAGACAAACCACTTCCGTAACCGTCGCATTATATGCAAACAGATTAACCAGCGGAGCAAACAAATACCACATCAGCGGATTATGATGCTGAAAAAAGTCGCGATACGGCACCTGCCCCTGCGCAATGAGAAAGCTTGAATGAATATGCTCGATATTATCGCCGTTCTGCGTCGGTACATGCGCCGTCATCATCGCATACAATACAGCCACGGCAATCAAGTCTGCCCACAGTGCGGCCTCGGCTCCGTACTGCTTCCAATATGTTACGGCCTTGCCTATTCCGGCTTTGACCTTTTCCTTAAGTTCCATTCCCTGCTCCGTCATTTTCTGTTTCCATTCCGGTTTTCCGGCACCGCCAAATACTGCTGTGTACTCTGCCCCGGCTTTCAGCTATTGTCAAGTGCCCCGTATTCCGCCTTCTTCAGATACCGCAACGGGCAGAAACGCCTGTTCCTGCCCAATATGCCTTAATGCCGGCCATCAGAAAAAGCCGTCTTTTCGTGGTTGACTGCAGCCTTGCAACCGCCCGTCAGCTTACCGCCACTTCTTTACGGCCCTGATATTGCGCTGATAGGCCTCGCTCGATTCCATATCCTCAATATCGACAGGCAGCCGGCTCCGCCAGTTCGGATACTTGTCAATATCCGTTCCCGGCAGGTTCTGTACCTTCATCGACTGGAAAATGTCTTCCGGCTGCAACATAAAGACTTCGCTGTTCGTTTTCGACATATACGCATGAACCGCCTCTTCAATCCCTTCCGGATAACCGTCGCCATACAGATAATCGGATTTCCGCCATCTGTCTTCCGGCCAAACGCCCTCGCTGTCCAAAGCCTGCAGCAGCAAACGGCGTTCATGCTCACGCCAGCGGTAGCCCCCTTGAGCTTCCTCGTCCGTAAACAGCCCTAAATCTTTCATAATGCCGATTTCCGTACCATACCACCAGGCCTTGAGCGGCGGCATATCATGCGTTCCTACCGATGCAAAATATTTGCGTTCGTATTCGGACGGCGTTTTCAGCGTCCCATTATCGTCTTTTCTTTCTACCCACAAAACGCCCAGCGAATAGATGTTGCGTTCTGCCAGCATTTCTTTGAACCCGTCCGCAACATTGCCGATGCATTCGCCGACCACCACGCATTTGTTCAAATAGCTCTCCAGCGCCAGAATATTGAACATATCCTTGACATTATAAGCCAGATAGGTTCCTTCATTGCCGTCGTCCGGAATCAGATACAAACGCGACAATCCCATCACATGGTCGATTCTGACCGCACCGGCATAGCGCATATTCGCCCGCAGAATGCGGATAAAAGGCTTGTAGCAGCGTTCCTTGAGCTCAAACGGATTAAACGCTCCCAACATCCACTTTTGTCCGGTCGGAAAATAATTATCCGGCGGAGCGCCCGCGCCGCTGCCCTGCATATAAAGATACTTGTCGCCCCAGACTTCGGCGCTGTCTTTGGAAACGCCGACCGGAAGGTCGCGGTACAGCCCGAGCGCAAGGTTGCGTTCCTTAATTTTTCGCTCCACCATTTTCAGCTGGCGGTCGGCTTCAAATTGCAAAAACTTAAAGAAATCGATTTCATACAGATGTTCCGCCGCAAACTTTTCCACGCCGCTGCCCAAAGAAGAACTCAACGCATCTTCCCAGTCTTTGGAAGCCTGATTGCAGACCTTGCTCTTTTCTTCGGAAATGGTCTGAAAAACCGCCAGCCGGTGCAGTTCGCCGGTATCCGCCGCCTTAAACGCCTCAAACTCTTTGTAATAATCCGTTCCCTCGTTCGCCTTGAGCCGTGCGAAAATATTGCGCAACGCCTTTATTTTGGCGTTATAAATTGCTGTATAGTCAATATTCTCCTTTTCCTTGGCAAACCAAATCGCCTGGCCGTCCTTGTCGCATTCCTCATAAAACGGAACTTTCTCAACATCAATATAAATCGGGTTCAAAAACAAACGGCTGGTCGAAGCATACGGACTGGCCGATTCCGGACAGTCGTGCAGCAAAACGTTCAGCGGATTAAGCCCGATGACGTCGCCACCGCTGTTGGCCAGAATATCCACCATGCTCTCCAAATCCGTAAAATCGCCGACACCCCAGTTCCGGCGGCTCTTCAGCGAATAAAGCTGGATTGCAAAACCGAACAGTTTTCCTTTGCCTTTCGTATCAAGGCCGTAGCACTCTTTCGGCGCAATTGCCAGCAGCGTTTTGTACTCGCCGCGCGACGTTTTGATTTTAACGTCGTAATATCCCGGCGCCAGCCTGTCCTGCAACGCCGCCGCCAGCCGGACATACGCCGTATGCCCTTCCTCGCGCCGTTCCTGTTCCGAAAAATTCACTGCCAGACAGCTGAAATCTCCGTTCCCTTCCGGCGCATACGACACCTCGATTTCGCCTTTCGCTTCGTCTTCGCTCAAAACGAGGTCAAAACCCTGTTCGTCAACAGTCATGACATAGACGGATTCCGCCGCTTTTTGCCACCGTCTTTTTTCCAGACGCTCCAGCGATTTCCGGATTTCTTCGTCGTTTTTCGCTCCGTATCCCAAACTCTCAATAAAAAAGCGCAAAACGTCGTCGCCGACCACGCTGGTTTTAATTGTGCCGCAGCCATACGTGAAACTGGTGCTGATTCCCAGTTTCTCCGCAAGCTCCTTCAAAAGTTCATTCATTATCGTCTCCCTACTTTTTTATCTCAAAACAAAGTACCGACCACGCCGGAACCCATATCTCCGCCCCCGCCGCAACATCGTCTGCCTCAAACCTGCCGGAGCTGTCCAACAATAAATTCCATTTATAGGATTTTTTGATATTTGGCAACTTCCATTTTAAGTTATTAGCATGCGCATTGAGGATGACCATAAACATTTTGTCACGCGCTGCAACCATATACGACAAAGACTTCCGGCTGATTTGATACCAATCGCCGCTCGTAAACTCGCTGCCTTTTTCCGTAAACCAAGCCAGGTCTTTAATTCCCTGTTTGTTGTCCGCCGCCGTACCGGTAAAAAATCCCTTGCGGTTAAAAATTCCCATTTTCCGCCGCAGCCGGATAAGATTCTTCACAAACCGGACGTTTGCGATTTCCTCATTGCCGATGGCGTCCCAGACCATATATGAAATAATATTGTCCTGGCAGTAAGCATTGTTATTGCCGAACTGCGTATTCAGAAACTCGTCGCCGGAACGGATAATCGGCGTGCCGAAAGAAAGCAACAGCGTACTCATCATCGCCCGCTGGCGCAGCTTGCGGTTTTCCGTAATTTCCTTGTTTTCCGTAAATCCCTCAACCCCGGAATTATAGCTCCAGTTTGCATCAGTCCCGTCCCGGTTGTCTTCGCCGTTCGCATAGTTATGCTTATGGTTGTAACTGACCAAATCGTTCAGCGTCATGCCGTCATGTACGGTCAGATAGTTAACCGTGCTCCATATCGTTCTGTGGCTCGGACCGAAAATGTCGCTTGAACCGGAAAGGCGGCTTGCCAGTTCGCCGACCTGTCTCTCGTCTCCGCGCCAGAAACGCCGGGTAACATCGCGGTAACGGTCGTTCCACTCCATGCTGCCCGGCGGAAAAGCCCCGAGCTGATATCCGCCGATACCGACATCCCACGGTTCTGCCGCAATTTTGACCAGCTGCAGCACTTCGTCCTGACGCAGCGACATCAAAAAGCCGCTGCTCTGGCTGAATTCCTGTTTCACCCGAGCCAGCGACGTCGCCAAATCCAGGCGGAAGCCGTCCACATGCATCTCCTCCACCATATAGCGCATAGAGTCCATAACCAGCGTCAGCACATACGGGTTCTGCAAGTTAAACGAAGCCCCGCAGCCGGTACTGTCATAATAGTAGCGTTTGTTAGTTCCGTCGAGCGTATAATAGCTCTCGTTGTCTATTCCGCGGTAACAAAGCGTCGGCCCCAGATGATTGCCTTCCAGCGTATGGTTGTACACCATATCCAGAATAACCTCCAGCCCGCTTTCGTGAAACCGCTTAACCATTTTCTTAAAATTGTTGATATCGGCACTGACCATATAGCTCGGTTCCAAAGCAAAGAAGTTCAGTGTTTCGTATCCCCAGAAATTGTCTTTCAAACCGGCATTGCGTTCCGCCATAAAAGCATTGACAGGCATCAGTTCCACAGACGTTACGCCCAGCCATTTCAGATACCCGCAGACACTCCTGCTTGCCAGCCCCGAAAATGTGCCCCGCTTGGCATCCTGAACTTTGGGGTGCAGTTTGGTATACCCTTTGACATGCAATTCGTAAAATACTGTCTTTGCCGGGTCAACTTGCGGCGGAACATCGCCTTCCCAATCAAAATCGCCGTTGTCCACAACCACCGACTTCGGAACATACGGTGCGCTGTCAAGCGTCGAAAACGACAGGTCTTTGTCCGGGCTTTCGGTATCATAACCGAAAATCGCCTTATGCCAGATGAGCCTGCCGATAAGTTTTTTCGCATACGGATCAATCAGCAGCTTGTTCGGATTGAACCGCCGCCCTTTTGCCGGCTCATACGGTCCGTAAACGCGGTAGCCGTAAACCTGTCCCGGCGTTACCCCTTCAAGGTAAATATGCCAGATGTTGTTTTCGCGCACCGGAAGTTCGTAGCGAGCCGTTTCCTTAACGCCGCTCTTGTCAAACAGGCACAGTTCAACCTTTGTTGCTCCCGCCGAAAACAGGGCAAAATTAACGCCCCATTCATCAACCGTTGCTCCCAACGGATACGCCCGTCCTTCCCATACTCTGATATCTGGCATTTGCCCTCCCGTATCTTTTCAAAAACACTCTTTCCGCCAGCCCCATAAATCGAAACCGGCGGAAAGAAAACCCGTCACCGGATTAATACCTGATATGCTTCAACACAATGGTCGAAAGCGGCGGCAGCGTCAATTCAATCGAATGCGGGCGCCCGTGCATTCCTTCGTCAGAAGCAATCAGTTCGCCCTCGTTCTTAACGCCGCTTCCCCAGTAGTTCTTATCGTCGCTGTTAAAGATTTCCTGATAAGCGCCGCTGTCCGGAACGCCGATTTTAAACCCGTGCCGCACTACCGGCGTAAAGTTGCTGATAACAATCATATAGTTGTTGTAGTCATGGCCGCGGCGGATATAGGAAATCACGCTGTCGTTCGCATTGGCATGGTCTATCCATTCAAACCCCTTGCCGTCAAAGTCTTCTTCATAAAAGGCGGAATTGCCTTTGTACATCAGGTTCAAATCCCGGACGCAGTTCTGCATTCCCTTATACATCGGATACTGCAAGAGATGCCACCTCAGGCTTTCATTGGCATTCCATTCCCAGTCCTGCCCGAATTCGCATCCCATAAACAAAAGTTTTTTGCCCGGATGCGTCCACATAAAGCCGTAATAAGCGCGAAGATTTGCAAACTTCTGCCACTCGTCTCCCGGCATTTTGCCCAGCATTGACCCTTTGCCGTGGACAACCTCGTCATGCGAAATCGGCAGAATAAAGTTTTCATTAAACGCATACAGCAGGCCAAACGTCAGTTTCCCGTGTTCGTACTTGCGGTAAATCGGATCTTTGCTGATGTAGTTCAGCGTATCGTTCATCCAGCCCATGTTCCATTTATAGCCGAACCCGAGCCCGCCCATAGACGTCGGACGCGAAACCATAGGCCATGCCGTCGATTCTTCTGCACAGGTCATAATCCCCGGGCAGGTGCCGTAACACAGTTCGTTCATCTTGCGAATAAACGCAATCGCTTCCAGATTTTCATTACCGCCGTAGATATTCGGAATCCACTCGCCGGCCTTGCGCGAATAGTCCAGATACAACATTGACGCCACCGCATCAACGCGCAGCCCGTCAATATGATATTCTTTCAGCCAGTACAGTGCGCTGGAGCACAAAACGTTGCTGACTTCCGTTCTGCCGTAATTATAGATTTTCGTTCCCCAGTCTTTATGTTCTCCTTTGCGCGGGTCTGCATGTTCATACAGGTGTGTCCCGTCAAACTCAATCAGCCCGTGCCCGTCTTTCGGAAAATGCGCCGGAACCCAGTCCATAATCACGCCGATATTCGCCTGGTGGAATTTGTCAATCATATATCTGAAGTCGTCGGGCGTACCGAAACGCGATGTTGGCGCAAACAGCCCCGTAACCTGATATCCCCACGACCCGTCAAACGGGTGTTCGCATACCGGCAGAAATTCAACGTGCGTAAAGCCCATGTTCATCACATACGGCACCAGCGTATCGGCCAGCTCGCGATAGGTCAAAAATTCCGAACCGTTTTCCCCTTTTCTGCGCCACGAACCGAGATGAACTTCATAAATGCTCGTCGGACGGTCAAAGCTGTTATAAGCTTCGCGATACTTCATCCACTCCCCGTCATTCCACTTGTAGTGGTTGAGGTCATAAACGACAGACGCCGTCTTCGGGCGTACTTCGGCATAAAATGCCATCGGGTCGCTTTTCGTCAGAATATAGCCTTCCTGCGTTTTAACTTCATACTTATAGAGTTCGCCCTCGCCGATATTCGGAATAAAGATATCCCATACGCCGCAGTTGTAATGTTTGCGCATAACGTTGACGCGGCCGTCCCAGTTGTTAAATGCACCGACAACCGATACCCGTTTCGCGTTCGGCGCCCAAACCGAAAAGCCGACGCCTTTCACCCCGTTGATTTCCATCAGGTGTGCACCCAGTTTTTTATAAAGGTCCAGATGGTTGCCTTCCGCAAACAGATACTCGTCTATATCGCCCAAAATAGACGGGAATGAGTAAATATCCTCTTCAACATACGTTTCGTTTTTATCATTGGTAATTTTAAATTTATGCGTAAAATTGTCCGTATTTGTAACCCCGAGGTTTATTTGGTAAAAACCTCTCTTGTCCAGCTTGGCCATCAGCCCGAGCGAATTGCCGTTTCCGTCCAGCAGTTCGATTGACTTTGTATTCGGCTTGTAAGCGCGGATATAAACTTCTTTGCTCCCCTTGTCCCGATGAATGCCCAACACAGCCATGACGTTTTCATAATCGCCGTTTATAATGCAGTCCATCTCTTTTTTTGAAAGTAAATTTTTCATATTCTCCCCGTTGCAGGAACTCAAAACCGCAAAGCTCTGCGGCTGTCCGTTATTCTCAGATTTGACAGTTTGTTTTTTAACTGTGTCGGCCATAACTATAACTCCAAAATAAAAACAAAAAATAGGTTACGTTTTATGTATAAAAACAAAACAAATAAATTGCAAGAAAATTGTCATTCTTTTTTTACTTTTTCCGTCGGTATTTTTCTTTTAAAATCAATATGGTTATGTTTTAAAATGCATTTCCGGCAAACGGTACGGAAAAAAGTTTTTTCCGCCTGTTTTCGCCCCGTTTCGCCATACATTTTGTCTCTGTTTTTTATATATTTTTCACTCCGTTTTTTTCGTGTTTTTTCTCCTGTTTTTTTATATCGTTTTCCCGGAACGTTTTTCGCGCTTTTCTTCTTCCCGGCCCTCGCCGCCTTGCAATCGGCAGCAGCCCCGCCGGATACAATTTTGCCAGTCTCGCCCGATATAATATTTTTATTTGTTATTGCGAGATTTTTTGCACAAGAGTTTGAAAAAAAATTTTTTGTTTTTTTTATTGCGCCGCACATCGTTTTTTATGTTGTTTTTACTACCATCCGCGCACACTCTGGTAAAAATATTTTATACTTTATTTACAATAGGTTATCATAACTTAAAATTCCTTGTAAAAACCACTTTTTATTGTGTTTTTTCAAGGCTTAAAAAAAAAATTTCTGCCCCCCTTTTTTTAATCATTTTTTAATCTATTTATGTATATACAAACACTAACAACAAAAACGATGAAAATTCGTATTTACAAAATAAAAATTATATTTATACTTAACCTTGTTTTATAACAAAATTATTTGGAGAATTGAAATGACATTCAATGAAAATTTAATCAGAGAAGCTGCTTATTACAACTGGCAGAATGCCGGTTGCCCGTTTGGTCAGGACGAAAAGTTCTGGAACATGGCAATCGAACAGATTTACGGTTCCAAGGCTGCAAAGTCTTGCTGCAGCACTTCTTCTTCTTCCAAGAAGACAGCTTCTTCCAGCAAAAAGACTTCTTCTTCAAAGTCTAAATCCAAGAAGTAAGATTTGCTGAAAAAACAAAAGGCCACCTTGATTAAGGTGGTTTTTTTATGTCTTCTGATACCGGTCATTATCCCTACCACCAATCTCTCCTGCCTGCCTTCCGCCCTGTTTTCGCTCTTCTTTCCCTCTGCTGCCCTCGCTTCTTTTTTCTTTACCGAATTTTAAGCTCTGCCGCATAAAATAAAACATATAATACAAACTGCACAATCTGCAACTTGGGGAGCAAAAGCCGTATAATGAAAATGAAAAAAATAAACCCGCTGAAAAGGCTGGATCTGGCCTGTTTCCTCCGCTCGCAGCTTTATCTTGCGCCGGTGCTGCTGCTCTGTTACCAGCAAAACGGACTGACCATCGCCGACTTTGTCCTGTTTCAGGGAATTTTCCAGCTGACCGGAATCTTGTTTGAGATTCCCTGCGGTTACATCGCCGACGTCATTTCCAAAAAAAAGGTTCTCGTCCTCGCTTTCGTCTGTTTCTTTCTCCGCGCCGCCCTGTGGCTTAGTTTCTCCGGCATGTATATCATTCTGCTCGGCGAACTTTTCAACGCCTTGTCGCGGGCATTTCTTTCCGGCGTTTATGACAGTTATATTTATGATTACCTGAAAAGCGAAAACAAAACCAAACGGATGCTAAAAGAATGCGGACGCACCAATTTCGCCATGTCTTCCGGCGCCATGTTTGCCGCCGTCTTCAGCGCCGTCCTGTACGACCGCTACGGCACTGTCGTTTTGCTGTCGCTGGAATTTGTCCTGACGCTGGTCAGCATTGTCCTGCTCACCACTCTGCCCAACCCGCCATCTGCACGTCCGCATGCCCGCACGTTGAAAGAAAAATTTGTTGAAATCAAAGATACCACCGTCGCCACGATAAAAAATCCCAACATCAACGTCTACATCTTGTATTCGGCACTCCTGTTTTCTACAACCTCCTTATTTTGCTGGTGTTTCCAGCCGCTGTTAAAAATGTCCGCCGCGCCGGTTCTGATGTTTAGTTCCATTTATGTCATCAATCATGCATTGCGCGCCGGCTTTTCCTTTCACGTCAACCGATT
>ENA-OPJV01000324-OPJV01000324.1-human-gut-metagenome-genome-assembly--contig:-NODE-324-length-18968-cov-1.689896_pt1 | contig 18968 bp, 36 predicted proteins | sample MGYA00241772_ERZ501669 | MGnify/ENA primary metagenome ERZ501669 (study PRJEB25962, sample SAMEA2042290) | human gut metagenome | biome: human gut; feature: human-associated habitat; material: faeces...
GAATGCCGAGTGCATCTTCCCGATGCTTTTTCAGGATCAGGGGAATCCACTGCCCGATCTTCTGCGCACCGATCGCGTATTTTTCACCGGCTGTCTGCGGCTTCTCCGCGTCGATCTGTGCTTTCAGACTCTCTCGAAGCTCATCGTCCGTCAGGATGTTGAGCGCGTACACGCTGACCTCGCAAAGAACGTCAGCCGCCCTATCCGTGCTAAGTTCCGAAAATTTCATACTTTCTTCTCCTTACGTTTCAGCCGTACCTGCTTTGATATAAACCTCATACGGCACAACGTCCTGCTTCGACATCGAATAGTGCGCCGTGTACTCAAACGCCATCTGCCCCTTGTTCTTGTCCGCTGTTTTCAGCTGGAATCCGCCGGTCGACAGCGCGTTCATAAGACGAATAGCAATGAAACCGCCATTCGTTGCACCGTTCTTGTCGGAATAATCGCCCACAAGCCAGATGTCCGCAAAGTCAGCCGTCGAAAGATCGCGCCGAGGAACAACCTTCGTTGTATCCGTGCCGTCGATGTCAGCCGCCGCCATGAGAGATTTCGCGGAGGCAGTCGTAGCCGTTACAAATGTACCGGAAAGCTTCACTTCGACATCGTCTAGCCGCTTCATTTCCATTGTGTTCTTGGGGCAATTGTCCACATCCGAGCCGTAGTCGGAATACGTCGGTGTCGCGGAAAACGTAACGCCGCCGGTAGTTGCACCGATCTGGTTCTCCGGTTCAAACGTTCCGGTTGCAGGCGTAAATTCGCTCAAAACAACGCCAGCGTTGATTTGCAGCTGCTTAAACGTATCCGCCGGAATTTTTGTAAATTTCGCCATGAAATCAGTCCTTTCAGTTCGCGGTAATGTATTCGACCGTTACGTTCAAATACCGCCGCTTGATGTATTTGTCGGAATCGTCCGCGATGTTCTGGCACCACGGCGTTCCGCGCTTAATCCAAATTGCGCCGCCGTCGCACGGAACGAACACGCCGCCCAAGCCGATCGCGTCCGAAATTTCCTGCGCTTTGGCATTCGGTTCTGCTTCCTTTTCCGTGTAGTACCACAGATTCACCGTAAGCCCGATTTCTCCGCTGTCCCATGCGCCCGTAATAAGCTCATACGTGAGCCACGGGAAAACAGCATCGTCCGGCACGCTGGACGTAGAATAGGCTGTCAGGAACTGCGAAAACCATTCTTGTAGAGCCTGTCCTTTTGTCATGCCGGTAACGCCTTCTTTTCTGCCGTGAAATACTTGAGCGCGAAACTCGCCGAGCGTGGGGTTTTCTTTGCCATCGGCTCCGATGTTACACGGTACGTCTCGCCGGTCGTTTTATCCCGGAAGAAGTCGTTATACTCAATCGGAACGCTTTGCTGAACCAGAACCGAGTAAACGCTTGTAACGCCCTCTTTTTCGGCTCTCCTTGCCTCCATCGACGTATCAAGTGCCTGATAGTTGTAAAACTCCGCGCCTTCCGCCCACGTCGTGATATAGCCGCTCTCGCCGTCCGGAACACGGCTTTTATCCAAGAGGACACACGGTCTTGCAAAATCGTCAAGTAAGCTCATATCTTCCTCCATTGGTTCAGGCGCGACTTAAAAACAGACTGCCATGTTACCATTCCAGCGCCGGTTGCAGACCCGCTTGTCGTTTTCGAATAGCTGTACCCGCCGAAACTCTCCGACGTGTACGGGCTCGCGGCGATGTCTCCGTTCTTTTTCTGCCACGCCTTGATTTCCTCTCCCAAGCAGAGAAGTGCGGGAGGAACAGACATCGGCCAGATAGAGCCGTCAAATGTCTCGTCTGCCATCGCGTAATCCGGGTATTGGTGAACTCCGTCGTTGAAAACAGAGCCCACCACACGGAAAAACTGTCCGTTTTGCAAAAACGGCAGTGTGATGCTGCCGTTTTCGACCGTGTACGTACCACTGATTCTGTCAGTTTCGAACCAGTTTCGAAGCACGCCACATAATTCAGTCAGCATCACACCGCCACCTCCATTACTTCGCCGTTACCGTCGCGTTGCCGGACTTCTGCGCCTTGTAAGTCGCGTCAGCCTCAACGACTGTGATCTTCTTGCCCGTCGTCGCAGTGATATCGGACTTGCCGTCCCACGTCGACCACGTTCTGACATTCTGACCGTAGGTAACCGTCTCAGCCGACTCACCTACCTTGTACTTGTAGACGTTCCCAGACACTTCCTTTGCCGGGGTAACCGTGATCTTCGTGTCGCCGGTTGCGGTTCCGGCTGCCGAAGTAACGGTCAGTGTGCCGAGCGACGGGGTCTCGTCAATGTCAGCAACGGCAATGCCGTCCTGATACTCCGCGAACAGGGTCATGCCCATGATCGCAAAGGACTCGGAGACCGCCGTGGAGTAGTTGCCCTGCACGTGGAAACCAACCAGGTTCGTTTCGCCATCAGTTCTGTAGTCAAGACCGGCACGGGCGAAATCGCTGTCAGCCGGGTCGATGTAGTATAGGACGATGTTCTCGACCGGAGTCGCAATAACACGACCACGCTTGATTTCTTCGTCAGACAGCAGGAACACGGTGCTGTAGCCCATGAAGTTCTTGATGTACTGGAAGCCGAATTCAGTCTGGATGGTGATATCAGCGCCGCCGAGATAGTCATACAAGTCCATGACGTTCACGAAGCCGACAACGTTTGTCGCGGTTCTGTGCATCTGCTTGAACTTGTTGATAACAGCGCCCTTCGCCATCGCAAGCGCACGCTGCCAGTTGGTTTCGCTGACGCTCAGAAGGCCGGTATTCAGGTAGTCGTAGAACCGGTTCGTGACGTTGGTCTGAAGCTCATACAGGAAAGCTTCGTCGGTCATCGCGACTGCGACATCATAGCCGTATTCCTTGATTGCCTCGATAGAGACCGCCTTCGCGTACTTTTCGACGTTGATGTTCGCATAGTCCTTCTCAATGACCGTCGCTTTGGAGTAGGGAATCTCTTCTCCCTCGCCGACGCTCTGCGCGAGCGTCACGCTTGCGGTCTTGGATTTCAGGACGGTGCCAGGCTGCTTTTTGATGGGGCGCATAATGCCCAGAATGTCGCGCAGGTGCTGCCAGTTCCGCGCAAAGCGGGTTACAAAATCGATTTCACGAGCGGTTACCTGAACGTCGCTCGTCATGGTCAGGTTGTTTTTTGCTGCCATATTATTCTTCCTTTCCGAACAAATTGAGATTTGCGGCAATTGCTGCCTGCCGTTCAGACGCGTCCCTGATCTTAAAGATGTCGTCCCGGCTCATAGCGCCGCCGTTGTTTGCGGGCGGGTCTTTGGTGTCCGCGCCCTTCTGTTTCGTGGTAACGACGAAATCTGCCCACTCTTCCTTGATGGACTTCTTCAAATCATCGGCGTTCTTGATTTTGCCGTCTTCCAATTCAACCGAAGAAAGATCGGTGACCTTCAAAACCGAATCAATGCGCTTTTCGCTGATACCCGCAGACTTCAAAAGTTCCCGATACGCGGATTCCTTCGCGCTCTTGGTTTCCTTCTGCATCTGCTCTCTTTTGTAGTCGTCAAATTCCTGTTTGACCTTGTCGTGCTTATCCTTCCAGCCATCGTCGCCTTTGGCTTTCAGGTTTTCCAACTCCGCCTGTACTCCGGGGAGCTTTTCAGCGTCTGCCTTATACCGCGCGAGATCGCTTTTTAGCCCGTCTACGGTATCGGTGTGCGCCTCAATGATCGTGTCCATCTGCTCTTCCGTCAGCCCCATTCCCTTTAGGAGCTTCCTTGTTAATGCCATGTTCTATCTCCCTTTCCCTTGTCGGCGGTTCTTTGCCGCGACAGAACAAAAAAATGTGGCAACAGTCGTTTCTTCACTGTTACCACATTTATACCGCATATTTTAGGCTCTCTTACGCAAACTTTCAGCCATTTTTGAATTCATCCTCTACGATCTTCCGGTATTCGGATGCATGGTCAGCCGCTGCGGGCTTCAAATACGGCTGTGCTTTATTTCCCGCCGTCCAGTGCCAATTCCCATTTGCGTCCTGATACGCCCACGGCGTAGGTCTTCCGCCCGGATAATACTTACCGGTTCCGAGTTCGACGTATGCGGCATATTCCGTGTCACTTCCGACGTATGCCGCTGGCTCTTCTTCATTCACACGGTGCGTGATGCTGTTCCTCAGATTGCCGGTATCGACCGGGCAAAGCCGCTTTGCATACTTTTCAGCCGTCATGCCGATCTTTTCGAGGGCGCGAATCAGCGCGTCGTGCATAGCGGACTTCACTTGTTCGGAATTGTCGATAAATTCAACGTTCATCTTTGTAAATAGCCTTCCCCACGCTTTGATTTCTCCCACTGTGCAAATGTCATATTCGGCAGAATTCCGTATCTGTCTCGACGTTTCCCATTGGAAGTGTCAATTCCCTCTATCGCAGATACCAGCGTGCAGCGGCAGTTGTATTTTTTTTTCGGTCTTCCTTTCGGGGCTCCTGGGAAACGGCAACCATTAGAAAACTTCTTATCGTTATCCACGATTTCACCATCGATCATCGCGTGAGAATGGCGCGTCCTGCCATCAAACGTTGCCATCCACTCTTTGCGGCATTTAATCCCCATCTTTTCAGCTGCAAAGTAAGAATCCATCCGTCCGGCGTTCTGCGCACCCGTGACTGCCGTTCGAGCTGTTCGGATAGCGGAATCGCGGTTCATGGTGACAATTCTGGATTGTAGATCGTCTGCCATGTGCTTAATGCTCTTGCCCTGCAAAATGGAGCTTGTGACGCTGGCTGTGATCTGCTTTTTGCCCCATGCAAGATCAATTCCACGTTTTAACGCTCTTTTCGGCGGGTAATACGGCATAAGCTCCGGCTGTTCCACGATCAAGCGCTTTACAGTCTGTTCGTCCCATAAATCAAATCCGACATCGCCGGTCACCTGCTCAATGGTGTACGCCGCGAAATTCCGATTCAAACTGTAAATGCCCGGCGTTGCATCGTTGACATACGCAACAGCAGCAGCGTTTGCATTTGTCATGCGCTCTGCGACCTTATCCCGTAGCGCCTCAAAGCGCTTTCCACGCCCGATCTGTGCAAGCCGCCATTGCTTGTATTGTTCCTCTGTGATATCGCCAGCGTCCATCCGTGCCTTTTCGGCTTCGTCACGGTCTGCGAACTTTGTGAAATACTCCTTGATGATGTCCGTCAGACCGTCATACGCTTCTTTGTAAGAATCATATATCCGCTTTTCGAGCGCCTTTAACTCTTTTTCGGTGAGGTCGTATCCCTTATCAGGTCTCATCGTTCACCATCTCCGGCGGCTCGAAGCTGCGCTCAATATCCTCTGCCGCTTTTCTTTTCAGAATTTCGGCGACTTCTTCCTGCGTCAGCCACGGGAGCTTGTTCAAAATTGTCTCATCGTCTAGGTAGTTTGCCGCAAGAAGCACCATCTGCGTTTGTTCCAGCTGATTTGTTACCTTAGAGCGAGTAAAAGACGGGTCATCTTCAATCCCGACGATTTTGAAAAGTGCCTGTAAGAAATCAATTACGCAGTATTCGAATTGATCGACCTTGTTATCCATCGACTGATATGCCGCATTGATCTCCGTCGCTGTTTTCTGCCCGCCTTGCAGTTTTGTAACGTCCAACATCTGAAAATCTCGGTACAGATCGTCGCTGATTCTGGAAAGAAGCGCTTCCCGAGCTTCAACCGGGATTGTGAGCGTATGAGCCTCTGCCTTCGCGCCGTCATCGTCCACAAGACCTACGCCAATTCTCCGCATGGACTCTTTGAACCGTGCCATACCGATCTCGTCCATGCCGCCAGCATTGGAAATTGTCCAGTAAATAACGGATGCATCATCAACCGTATTCGCAAAGCCGGATTTGATCAAATCGTAGCAGTCAATCGCCTCGCGCTGTCCGACCAGTTCAGACTGCTTTGCGCGGTTCCCGTACATGGGAATAATAGGGAAGCCCGGATAATTCTGATACGCCAGAAGTTCGGTCCCGTCAATCTCAGAAGTCGCTTCCACAGCCACATAGCCGCGCTTCGGCTCCAAAATCATCATTTCTTCCCCGCTCCGTCGGATGTACTGTGTAAATCCGTCAGGTTCGAAGAGAGTAGCACGCAGCGGCTTGCTTGTGCATACTTGCCAGAAACGAATGCCCGACCGAAGCGCTCCGTTTTCCTCATCCAGAAGCGGAACAAATTCTGTCACATCAAACACTTCAAGGTGATCGAGATTCCAGAAACCATAGGAAACGCCGCCGACAAGCGCGTCGTGCGCTGCGTCTTGGAGCCGTGTGTCAAACCCAGCGCCCAACTTCGCTTTGTTTTCCTCTTTTTTCAGTGTCACGCCGTTTCCAAGCAAATACTGCGTTTCCTGCGTGATGAAATTTGCAAAGAAATTGCTCCGAAGCTTATAGTTCGGACTGTAGTTGTCCGGAATGACTTTCCCGTTGAGCGTATAAAGCAGCTTTTGAAAATTGGCAATTGTCACATTCCGGTGCGCGTCATACTCCTTCGCAATAACCGCCTGTTTGTATAAATCCGAGTCTTTGTGATTATTTATCGCGGACAAAATAAATTCCATCCGTTCCCGGTCAGACTTTTCCGCAACCTCTAAAAAATCCTGATATGTTTTCATCTTTTACCTCACCGCGCCAGTTCAGGCACGAACGAATGCTCTTTGAACGCCTTTTTCAGTACCGTCATAGCCATATACCGAATATCGTCCATCGCGTGGTCGTTGTCCTTTATAACTTGATCTTCTCTTGCTTTGTCGTCCCACCGGTACAGCCCAAATTCACGTATGGAGTTCTCGCAGCTTTCGTGTATTTTTATTTTCCCATTTTTGAGAAAAGCAGACACGGTTCGGATTCCGTTCATTACATCGTTATCCGCGTGCCTAACTTTGAACCGCCCGCGTCTCCGCAAGGCTTCGATAAACGACGCTGCCGAAGGGTCTACGACGACCGCCGATATTGTTCTGTCTCCCGCCAACTGTTCCACCATGTCGCAGTACTCTTCGTCGGTCTTCTGGTGGTGTTCGGCTCGACCGGAATAATATACTTCCGCCACTCGAACCGCGCATTTTTTCGTGACCCTCCAAAGCCCAGCGGAAAACGGGTTTCTCGTTCCGTAGTCGATGGAAATGTAAAAGTCCCCGTCATCCGGGCCATCATGCACGATGCAGTTTTCTCCAAACATCGGATACACAAGCCCTTCTGCGATTACCCAACGCCCGAGAATGTATCTGTCGTAGAATACGCCGGAATACATTCCTTTCGTCCGCTCGATCATCTGCGGAGTAAGAATTGGATTGTCTTCCAGCAGGAAGTGGATGTGCTGCGTGTTCTCGCGCGGACGCTCAATCCACTCTTTGTAGAACCAATGGCTCGGGCTTTCCGGATTGCAGTTGAAGAAGTATTTCGGATGTTCAAACGAAATCGCACGGGAAAGCGCCTGCTCCACAAACGAACGCGGCATAAGTGCCACTTCGTCGAACAGCACACCCGCAAGTGTAATGCCCTGAATGAGCATATACGAGCTTTCGTCCTTGCCGCCGAACAGATAAAACCAGTTTGTCTTGTTTCCGCTTCGTACCGTGAGAATCCTCGTCGAAACTTTATAACTCATCGACAAAGCCGCGCCTAACCCATCGACCTCCATCAATGGCTTTAATATGTTTCTTTCCGCCGCCTGAACCGTCTTCCCGCAAATGGCGAAATTCGTATGATCGTAGTTATTCATCGCCCATAAGACGAACGTCAACGCCATAATTGTTGTTTTTCCGGAACGGACAGAGCCATCACAGATCAGCGCCATATCCTCCGACTGTGCAAACTCCATGATCTGCCGTTGCTTTTTCGATAATGGATTAATCTGCATTTCCGTTGCCCTTGAGCGCCAGAATCAAAGCCGCCAAAGCTGCCGGGTCTCCGCTCTTTTCGCTTGCTCCGTCTGTCTGGTCTAGGTACTGTTTTCCTAGCCAGATTGCCATATTTGCATTCTTTTCCGCAAGCTTCCATTGGCTTCTTCGTAAGGAAATTTTCCCTGCTCCGCGCTTTTGCCTGAAAACTTCGGAGAAAAGTGCGCCATATGTCCGTTTACACCATGAATCCAGCGTTTTGTCCGTGATTCCGAACCACCCGCAGATTTCCTCGAGTGTGCATTGGAGTGCGCACAGGTTCTCGAACTGCTTCATGTCTATTTCTTTTCTCGGTCTCCCCATAACCGCCCTCCTTTCTCCTCTGGCGTTTGATAAACTTCTCCATGTCCCGCTTCAAATACGGGCTGTTTGTTTTGTCAATAATTCCCTGTGCCTCTTCAACCGTCACTCAGAAGCACCGCCTTATCCCCTGTGAACTTCTCCCAACGATCAATGATTACATCGGCATACTTTGGGTCAAACTCCATGCAATATGCATGCCTCCCGTTCTGCTCCGCTGCCATGATCGTTGTGCCAGAGCCAGCGAACAGATCAAGAACATTCTCTCCCGGCTTGCTGGAACATTGCATCTGGTAGTCGAACAGTTTAATCGGCTTCATGGTCGGGTGCTCCGCAGACTTTACCGGCTTATCAAAATTAAGCACCGTTGTCTGCTTTCGGTTTTTGAAGAAGTAATGCTTCTTGCCTTCCGTCCATCCGTAAAGGCACGGTTCATGCCCTTCCTCTTCGATTTCGCTCTCGCCATAGAGGCAAGGTTCATGCTTCCACTGGAAATCCTGTCTCCCCATCACAAGGGAGTTCTTCACCCAGATCAGGCACTGTCTGACGCGCAGCATCGCGTCTTTACACGCACCGCGAAAGTTATACCCTTCACTGTCTGCGTGCCAGATGTAGAACGGGGCACCTGGTTTCATGACCATTGCTGCATTGGAGAAGGCATCCGTCAAAAATCGCCTGAATGCTGTATCTTCCATGTTGTCGTTTTTGATTTTACCGGCGGCGCCCTGATAGTCCACATTGTACGGCGGGTCCGTGAGAAGCAAGTCCATCTGTGCCCCCCCTACGAGCTTCTGTACGTCTGTCAAAGACGTGCTATCCCCGCACATAAGGCGATGATCTCCAAGCTGATATACATCGCCAAGTCTGCTCTTAGGCTCTGCCGGAAGAACAGGATCATAATCATCCTCCACAACGGAATCGTTCAGCTCGTCGCGAAGTCCCCAGTCAAAGTCAAAAGCCGACAGGTCAAGCCCCGGCAGTTCGACCGACAGCAGGTCAAAGTCCCAGTCGCTCTCGTTGCTTTTGTTATCTACCAGCCGCAGGGCGTTCACTTGCTCCGGTGTCAGATCATCTACGCAGACGCACGGCACTTCTTCCATGCCCAGCTTCTTTGCCGCCAGAGCGCGGCAATGACCGATTACAATCACACCGTCCCGATCAACTACAATCGGCTGAACAAAGCCGTACTGCTTGATGCTTTCTGCAACGTTGTTGATCTGCCGTTTATCGTGTTTCTTTGCATTCTTCCCATAAGGCGTAATGCTATCTAGTTTCAAACTCTTTACTTCCATTTCATCCCTCCTTATTCACCCTTCCAATCTTCCTTTTCACGCTCCACCGGATTGCGGTTTCCGGTGGAGCTCATAAAAAGGAGGTTCCGCAGTACGCTGCGTAGCCGTAAGAAGGATGAAAGCGCAGAGGATACACCTCTACGCTCTCAACGATACACTATGTTTAAGGCTCTCTTACGCAAACTTTTGAATATAAACCACGTTTTTCTGCCACCAAGTAGATAAACTGCCTATGCCATTCCTGAGCGGTACGCTCCGAAACATATACCACCATAGCAGCGCCCTGTAGGGTATGTGTACGCTTCCAGAGGACCAGATCAATAAGCTTCAGCCGTTCCGCGCCATCTGGAAGCTGCTTTGTTTCTTCGACAGCAGCATCTACCGCGTCGATTTCCTCGCGCGTCATAAGCGTACCGCCCTTGTAGCTTCGTACCATCCATTTTGCGTAGCCCCACCACCCATAGCGCGGTTTGCTCACCACATCAACCTCCTATCTACCTCCTATCTCCCCGAACTCCCGAACCCATTGTCCTCGCGTTCCGTCTTCTCGAGTGAGCTGACCACTTCCAGCTCCGGAAGGATACAGGGCAGTATAACAAGCTGCGAGATCTTATCGCCCCTACAGACCTTGTAAGGCTTGCTTCCGTGGTTGTAGAGCTTGACCATGATGCTTCCGGTGTAGCCGACGTCTATGACCCCTTCGCTTGTGATTCCGTGCTTGACGTTCAGACCGCTTTTGCTCTTGAGAAATCCCACGGTGTTTTTGGGCAGCTGGACATGCACGCCGGTATCAAACAATTCGCTTTCTCCGGGATAGATGTAAACATCGTCGTTCGCGGAATACAGGTCTAATCCCGCATCGTATTCATGCGCCCTTGTGGGCATGAACGCCAACAGATCTAAAACAATTTTCATTTGTCCCACCAATCCTTGATTGTATCGTTCCGTTCGAAAAACGGCTGAAAGAACGGGCCGCAGAGCTTCTTAAGGCTCGAGTCCAGCCGGTGAATTGCATCGTCGGATTCCTTCTTTCCCTGCCATGCCACGCCGTACTCTACGTCCAGCTGCTCCATTTTGTCCAGAAGTTCCTTTGCCTTCGCCGGGCTTTTGAGCATGCCCAGTTCATGCGCCGCCACAAAGAAAAGGTCCACCACTTTCTGCTTTCCGGCTTCCATACCGGCGGCAAAATAAGCCTTGTTGCTTCTGCGAATACGCTTTGCCAGATCATTCGTTGTGCTCATAGCTGTATCCCCCTTATGTACTTATCGAAATACGTCACAGCCACCGCCATAGCCGCCCACATGTCGGCGGCGAACCCGTAAAAGAAACCGGGGTTCTTCTTTGTGCCCTTGCCGAAGTTCGGCTCTCCGGGCGCGTAGCGGTCGACGAGGGCTTGTCTGATGTTCGCATCCTTCGCCGACGCTCTGCCGCAAAGGTAGAGCTTTTCTTCCCGGCGGAAGATCTTCTGTATCTGGTACCCCTTCCGGTAAAGCTCGGCATATTCCCAGAACCGCCCAATCCAGAAGCAGGTGTCAAACACCTCTTGCCCGACTGGCATTCCCATACCGGCAACCATTTCGATTGCCAAGTGCTGATACTCCCGGCAGAGAACGGGGAATATCTCCCCGTTCGGAACTTTCCCAACGTCCAGCACCTTCCGGATTTCCTTCCCGTCGTGCTCCGCCAGCACATAGCCGGATTGAATGTTGCCGGGGTCAATCGCAAGAATTGTTCCCACCTTGCAGCCTCCTTCCGGTCTCGCACGGCTTCATCTCGTCGCAATCACCGTATTTCGCGCAATGTGCTGCAAACAGCCCCTTGAACTCCGGCAATTTGTCGATTACAAGGCAGCACATCATTTTCACAGCCTCGCGCGTCTCCTTTGCCGCCAGCCTGCAAAGCCGCTTTTCTGCAATGGTCATCAGCTCTTCGGCATTCATGTACCAGATCATGTCTACCGGCGCGTCCTGCCGCGCTGCGTTCCGATCGTATTCGTCCTGCCGGTCGTTGCGCTGGCTGCGGATAAACGGCTGTGCGTGGACGTGGCGGGCTAAATGAGTGCTTACCCAGTACGGCACGCCCTCAAGATAAAACGCAAACTGTAACGTCCGAATGGGGCTATGCCGCGCCCGGAGAATGGCGTGTTTCCACTCCATGTCCGGTGCTGTTTTCATCTCTTTGCCGATGGTAACCAAAGCGCACTGTTTTGCAAGCGCCCAGTCCTCATCGGTTGGATATTTCAAAAGTGTAATGTTCATTCTTACCTCCGTTCTCCGTAGCTGCAATACCCGTCAGGCTCCGGGTCTGAAAGCCCTCTCCGATCTGCGCAGTACGGGTCATTTTCTTCGTTCCGACGGAAATTCTTGCAATCTTGGCAACGCACGACCGGTTCAGCGTCTACCGAGGGTGCATATGCAATCAGCTCCTGAATTTTCTGTCGCGCTTGGCTCAACATTACGCGCGTGATAACATTCTCGGTTTTGCTCCGATCTTCCATGTACTTTTCTTCTGCTGCGTCGTATAGCCGGTTCGCATCAATCAGCCACATTATTGCTACCTCCTGTATTTGTCTGATACTCGCCGTGGCTGCAAAAATCATCAGGTCTGCAATACGGCAGCATATATTTTTTGCAATCGTAGCATCCGCCAGAAAGGGGTGCCCCAAGGTGTCTACAGTATTTGCAACGCACCACCTCCGCAACGTCGGCGGCGTTCAGTCTCTTGATAACGTCCATCGCTGCGTAAGCATAGTTGTTGCATAGAACTTTCAACGCATCCTCGCGCCGGATAAAATCAGCCATAAAGCATACCTCCTGCAATAACTTCGTCCATCCCATCCGGCAAGGCGTGGAATGGGTCGATTGTTCGTATAATTTTCAGCCGCAAGAGCCTTTCTGCCTGCCGTTTGGTCAGCCGCTGCTCCCGCTTCTTCGGCGGCAGCTCGCCTTTTGCCGCCGCAATGGCGGTCGGGTTGTGCTTATGTTGACCCATCGCTTACCATCCTTTCCAGCATCGACCTTGTTTCACACATCGCCGTGATATACCCTTTGCAAAAGCTCATCATCATTAGGTTGTTGGTACTTTCGTGCCGCCTGTATCTTCCTTCTGCATCTTCTATATGGTCTTTTACCATCTTTAGATGCACTTCCAGCGCGATGTTTTTTGCTGCAAGAAGCTTGTTTCCCAGCTTGCGCGGTCCGATACTCGGTGCGCCTTTTACTTTGTTTTCCACGACCTCCAGCACACGCGTGATCGTTTCTGCATCCAAGACATCGGTATTCCAGCAGCTGATGTTCTTGTAATCTTCTATCGTTTCAAGCAGCCACGCGCTGCTGATATACTTTTCAGTCATCCTTCTTGCCCTCCTCTACACGCGACTTAAGCCATTCTTTGATTTGCATCGCGCACGAACAGCAAAGCTCAATATCAGGTGATTCTTCATGGAACGCGCTTCGCACGTTTACATACGTCGCAGAACTCACGGGGTTTATCTCCGCCCCGCAGCGGTCACATACTCGTTTCGTTGCCATCCTTCTTGTCCTCCTCATCCTTGAGAATCACCATCGCGGAGTAATAATGTTCGTGGGATCTGCCATCAATCGCGGAGCTGTACTTAATGTCCACCACGCGTTCCGGCGTAAATTTCTCGATAGCACCGTTGACTAACGTCTCAAGTCTGCCGATGAGGTCGCTCTCGACAAGAATTACCTTCATGCCTTGTCCTCCATTTCCTGCAAAGCCTTCTCGGCTTCTTCGCGAGTGAAGAAAACGGTTCTGCCGATATCCTCACGATATTCCGGCGTAAACCATGTGGTTGTAATTTCCGGCTCCGGTTTTCCCGGGTAATCAACAATTTTGTAGCGGATTCGATAGACTTTTGTACCCAGCTTGCACGGCAGAATCAGGACGCGCCCGTCCTTGTCGGCTTTCATCAGCTCCACCCTTCGTGAGATGGAGCAACCACAGCCGGAAAGTGTTTCCTCAATTTCCCGAGCCTCTGCGCACGCCTGCGGGGATAATCTAGAATCTTCATATGCTTTGAGCCTTTCCCATACCTCCTTCTGCGTGCAGCTTCCATCATACTTACACGGCAGTTCGCGGCACTGCGCGATGTCGCAGAAATTGCCCTCAAACGTTAATCGCTCCAAAATTTCATCTCCTTCCCGATGTATTCACAATATGCTTTCTCAAGGCGCGCGCCTGCGCTTTCTTTTGCGTTCGGCAGGAAAACAACCGCGTCCGCCACGTCGATCATCGCCATACAAATGCGCATATAGTCCGCAGCCTCCATCCCCTCCGGCAGATCCGCCGGATTCAGCACGATGTTCCCACACATCCGCAACCCCGTTGCCGCTCTTTGAAATTTCGCCTGATACCCCTGATCGCCCGTGATTTTACCGGCTATGTAAATCTTCACGGCAATTCCTCCACATACCGCCAGCTCTGCGGCGGGCGGGTGACCGGCTTGGGTTTTGCCTTGAGCGCTACCTCTACCTCATTTGGCACAGCGTAAAATTCCCGCAGTTCTCGCGGCGTATCGTAAATTCTGAGGTTGGAAATGTGCCATCCGTAGCCGACGCCGCCGTCCAGATACTTCTCCAGCTCGTCTTTTGTCAGGCAGGCATCCGCAAGAAGCGTATCAAGTGGGGTGCAGTCCATGTTCCAATCGCAGATGCAATATTTCGGCGGTTCACAGCTTGTTCCTACTCTGACGATCCTTTCAAAAATGTCGTCGCATACAAACTCGCCGATGACCTTTTGCCGCTTATCCCATAAGCCAGTGGTCGGCGCTTTTTCCGTCTTTATGAAAACCGGCTTGCCGTGATACGTCTCTCCATAATTCTCATCGCCGTCTTTCATAATGGTGATTAGCTTTTCCTCCGGTTTTGTGCAGTAGATGTAGCACTTAAACGGCGTATCCATCTTCGGGCGCGTCTTGCGCACCTCGATCGTTTTCTCTCCGCTTATGATCTTCTCGCACCACTCCGGGCGAATGCTGATCAAAACAGCTATCATGCCTTTTCTCCTTCCTCCGGTTCTTCCGGCAAGCCGCGCCATTCCCAGTTGCTTCGTCCAAGGCTGCAACTCCCACACTTGCAATTTTTCTTTTTTGTGCAATCGCAGCACGTAAGCAGCAGCGACTCTTGATGGTCACGGCGGTGGTTGCAGCAGTGTCTGCATGCGGAACATCCGGCAAATATCTTCAGATCTACAATTGCCGCGTCCCTCTCGGCTTCTGCCTCCGCCTGCTTTCTCTGGGCGAGGGCAATAACCATGCCCTTCCACTCAAGTTCTTTGCGCAGGTCTGCGTTCTCGGCGGTCAGGCGCTCGATGAGGTCAGCTGCGTCCAGACCGACCTTATCAATGTCGCAGCTTGTCCATGTATCCGTTCCCAACTTCTCTTTGAGCCGCCCGTTCAGCTGTTCTTTCTTCCAGTATGGGCACTGCTCGCAGTTGCTTGTATGGTCGCCCGGTGTAGACGTGCACCGCAGCGCCTGCACTATTTCCTTTTCTGTCATAGTTTTACATTTCCCCTCCTATCTTCCGTTTCCCTTTTGCCGCTCTACGGCAGTTTCTCGCCCCGCCATCAGTCATCTGGTTTATGTCGATGATCTCGGCGCGTTTGCCGTAAACTTTGAGCCGTCTTTCCTTCTCAGCCTGCCACGCCACGCAGGATGCGCTGCAACCGGCTTTCCGGTTGGGGCAGTCCTGCGTACACGGTCCGAAATTATTCATGTCTTCCTCCTGACCTGCACCGTCACTTCCGCCTCCCAGCATTCCGGTTCCCGGACGGTTATAATCTTCCGCCGCCCGTCCTCCGGGTCCCGGACGCTGACGAGGTAAAACGTCTTGTTCTGCATCTTCTGCGGATACTTCCGCGCCCTTAAAGGCGTTCTGAGCTTCGGCATGAGCCGGGGGTAAATCGGCAGCGGTTCCGGTATGACAATCCAAACCTCGATTCCCTGCTTCATCATGCCTACTCCCCCAACATCCGCTGAATCGCCGCTTTCTGTAAGTCGCTCAGATCGCCGTCGTGATGCTGCACGTTGTAGCCCGGCTTCTTGACAGGCGTAGCTTTTGCGTCACTGCTTCGCTCCCAGTTCCTCACAGCGGCTTTCCAGTCTTTCATCTTCGTTTTGCCGACCATCCAACCCTTCGAGCTGTAAAAATCGACAAAGCGCGATGCATCCACGCCGTTTCCCCGTTCCCGGCAATAAGCCGCCACTTCCTCGACGCTCGGGGGCGTGAAGCGCGCCGCGCGCGCGTCTACACCTAGATTCGTATTCGGATTAGGATTCGGATTAGGATTCGGATTAAGGCCGCAATCCGCCGCATCTTGCGGCAACTCGCCGCAACTCGCCGCAGAATTCTTCGCATCGCCGCAAGCGTCCGCATTTTCCGGTCCGGGGAACTTCGGTTTGCATTCTCGGATTCTCTGATGTCTTGCCCAGCTTGGGAACAAAAAGTAGGGCTTCCCGCCTACCGTGTAGAGGGCAACGCAGCCTTTTGCCGCCAGCGCGTGGAGCGCAGACTCAATATCCTTTGCAGTGACCCGTTCTCTGAATGGGAAAACGTGGCCTTTTATGTATGCAGGGCGGGCGTCTCCCCGCCCTGCATCGTCCGCTTGCGTGATCAATCCAACCCAAAGACGAAACTCAAAGTCCGTCAAAGACGCGATCCGCTCCGAATCACATAAGCTTTCTTTGATGATCCTGTTCGGCATATCTCAGCCCCCCCTAGAACGGAGGGTCCGAATCGTCGTCCATCATCGTAAACCCGCCGGGGTTTTCCGGGTTCTGTGGCTCCGAAGATTTCTTCCCTTCGCCGAAATAAACGCGGTTCGCCACGACCTCAGCAGACCGGCGCTTGTTTCCGTCCTTGTCCTTCCAGTCGCGCAGCTGCAGCCGTCCGGAAACGACCGCCATGCTGCCCTTGAAGAAGTATCCGCTGACAAAATCAGCGGTTCCCTTCCAAGCGACGCAGTCGATAAAGTCCGTCTCTTTCTCTCCGCCCTCCGGCGTAAAATCTCGGTCAACCGCCAGCGTGAAGGATGCAACGGACGTTCCGCTCTGCGTCTTTCTCAGTTCCGGGTCTCGAGTCATTCTGCCCATGATAACAATGTGGTTCAGCATTCTTTGTTCTCCTTTTCGGCAGTTTCCCGCGTTCCAAAGTAGACTTCCAGGACGTCATCGAAACGATATGAGGGCATCTTCTTGTACGATTCAACGAGCATATCGAGCATCAGGCACTTCTTTGCCAATTCCTCATACTTTTCCGTGCTCAGTTTCACATAAGATTCCATGTTTACATTCCTTTCTTATAAACCAGTTTCGTTTCCTCCCAATTGGGATATTTCATCTTGAGATACCACCTGATGTACGCTTTCATGTGATCTCTCTTTGCCGTCTGGTCAAAGTCTTCGTGGCACTTATTGCATAACGTCACAATGTTCTGCTCGATTCCAAGCCCGCCCTGCGAGCGTGGGATGAAGTGGCACCACGGATTGCCGGGGCGGAGGCAGACGATGCAGCGCCCTCCGTCACGCTCCCAGACGGCTTTCTTGACCTTCTCTGGGATCTTTGTTTTGCTCGTTTCCCTACGCATCGTACCTCCATATATAACCCTTGTGGGTGCTCCGTTTCCCTTTGCAGCAATTACTTACGCAGCTTGGCTGGAATCCAGCATTTTTGCAATCATTCAATGCAGAAAAACGAATTATCTCACCCGTGGTTATGTTCTTTCCGATTACCGGCTTTGCAAATTTAGAATCTAATGTCCTCTTAAGCCGTGACAGCCATTCTTCTGTCCGTACATACCTCCCATGATTTGCAGAATAAGCATAATTCCCGTAAATAGTCGTGTATTCGAGATTGTCGGCATGATTGTTCAATGGGTTAAAATCTTTGTGGTTTACGACATCGCCGTTACCGGGGCACTCAAATGCATCAGCTACAAGCCTATGTACAAAATGGCGCTTTTTATGCCCGCCCATGTCGGACAGCGGTACACGCATATATCCTTTGCTGTTTGGATTTTGCTTTAGTTCCTTTCCGAAATAGTGAAACGTCCGGCCATTCTTCCTTGTTAAGCAACGTGCGACGGAACGAACTCCCCCGAAGTTGCTCACTTCATAAAGCCCTTCGTAACCTTTAACTGGTCTCCATTCTTCCGTTTTTTTCACCCCATTCTAAATTCATCCGTGCCAGTTCTCCCGGCGTAAGCGTTTCAATACCTAAGTTCTGCGCCTCTTGCACGGCTCCTTCAATTAAGCGCGACATTTCCCTGCTATCCATCAAATGGGTCTGTTTGAAAACGATATAGCAGTTAAAGGTTACGCCACCCTCGGTTCGCGTGTCGAAGCACTTTACATAGCGGTAAATCCGGCTGACATCCACAGAAACCGGCAGCTTGAAGCCAACCTTCATACCGTCGTTGTCCCGTTCAATGGTTCCGTATTCCGTGACAAGGTTCGTTTTGACATCCTCGAACCCTATGTGCGTCACATCCGAGATTTTCCCGACAAGGAGATGAAAATAAGCGTTGGCGTCCAGGCTCCGCTTCTTGCGAAATTCCTTGATCGTGACTATGTGTTTCTTTTGTGGGTCAAGTTCCCCGGCAACCATCCGGGCTTGCGCCGGAAATTCAGGCTTGAGCTTCAGCCAGCTCCCCGAAGCGTCCACGCTCCACGAGACTTCAACGATGTTCAGTTCTATCATGCCTTACTCGCGCAGTTCCAGCAAAGGCACCTGCCAAAGCGCTTTCTCGTCTTCTCTGCGACCTGCAAAGCGGTAAACTGTGTGCCACCTTCTACGATCTGCGTGATCTCGCCTTTACAGTCCGCGCAGACAAGGCGCGGGGTGCTCGGTGTCTCAGCTTTCCCACCGTGTCCGAAGGTGTAGACCGGCTTTCCCTTCGATGCAAGCGTCAGCGTTTTGATTCGCTCCTGCTCGTCGTAGGTGATCTCCGTCACGTCAAACTGGTCAGAGCATTGCCAGCGACCCGTCTTGTCGTTCTTTTTAAGTCTCTGGCACTTCGTCGCGTCAATCCAGATAAACGGTGCAGAGTAAAGTTCTCTGCCAATGCCGTGCTTGAAACCGGCGCGTTTGAATGCGTCCGAAGCTCGCCCCTTCTCAGCCTCTGTGTTGCTCTCTGTGCCTGCGTCCCATTTCCAAATGGGATGACCGTTTGTGTTGTAGTCCACGCCGATGCCGCCGTACAGAACGCCATCGACCAGCTTAAAATCATTCTCCCAGTTCTGCGCGCCTACCGTCTCGTCAAGCAAGTCCGCATCCGTTCTTGCCGTCTTGTACAGCAGAATCGACGCGCCCTTTTCGTTGCACTGTGCCACACGGCACTCGATCTCATCCGGTCGCAGCAGCCTGAATTGCTTCATTTTCATCCATCCTTTCAAACGGGCATTCCCGCCCAACATATCTGCCAGCCCACAAAATCGGTTCGTCTGTCAATGCGCATCTTCTGGCGCTCTGGCGG
>ENA-OPJV01000336-OPJV01000336.1-human-gut-metagenome-genome-assembly--contig:-NODE-336-length-18645-cov-3.348521_pt1 | contig 18645 bp, 17 predicted proteins | sample MGYA00241772_ERZ501669 | MGnify/ENA primary metagenome ERZ501669 (study PRJEB25962, sample SAMEA2042290) | human gut metagenome | biome: human gut; feature: human-associated habitat; material: faeces...
CCTGTATCCGGATTTGTACCTACAACATTCGGCGTATCCAACGGAGAAGGCAAGAACGCACAAACATAATCCAACAACGTCTGTACGCCCTTATTCTTGAACGAAGAACCGCAAAGCATAGGAGTCACTTCCATCGCTACGGTTGCGGCACGCAAAGCCCGGAGAATTTCCTCTTCGGTAATCGTGGAAGGATCGTCGAAGTACTTGTTCATCAGCTCATCGTCGAACTCAGCCACTTTCTCCAACATCTTATCTCTCCACTCTTCTGCTTCAGCCTGCAAGTCTGCGGGGATTTCCTCTACGGAATAATCCGCTCCCATCGTCTCGTCATGCCACAAGATAGCCTTCATCTTAATCAAATCGACTACCCCTTTGAAGTTTTCCTCCGCACCGATAGGAATCACAACCGGACAAGGATTAGCACCCAAGACGTCCTTCATCTGGCGTACAACCTCAAAGAAGTCAGCACCAGAACGGTCCATCTTGTTGACATACCCCATACGCGGTACATTATACTTGTCAGCCTGACGCCATACCGTTTCAGACTGCGGTTCAACACCACCTACAGCACAGTATGCAGCCACGGCACCATCCAACACACGCAACGAACGTTCTACCTCTGCAGTAAAGTCCACGTGTCCCGGAGTATCGATCAAGTTAATTTTATATGTTTGACCATTCCATTTCCAACGAGTTGTCGTAGCAGCCGAAGTAATAGTAATACCGCGCTCCTGCTCCTGAGCCATCCAGTCCATCGTAGCAGTACCATCGTGAGTTTCACCGATCTTGTGGTTTACACCAGTATAGAACAGGATACGCTCGGTCGTAGTTGTCTTACCTGCGTCGATGTGAGCCATGATACCAATATTACGGGTCATTTCAAGAGTTACGTCTCTAGCCATATTTCCTCCGTTTTATTGATTACCACTTGTAATGTGCGAAAGCTCTGTTAGCTTCAGCCATTCTGTGTGTATCATCGCGCTTCTTGCAAGCTCCGCCCTGACCGTTCATAGCGTCGAGGATCTCGTTTGCAAGTCTTTCCTTCATTGTCTTTTCGTTTCTCTGTCTTGCGTACAGAGTAATCCATCTCAGACCTAAAGTTCTTCTTCTTTCGGGACGAACTTCCATAGGAACCTGATATGTGGCACCGCCGACACGGCGTGCCTTTACCTCTAACTGAGGCATGATATTTTCCATAGCTTCTTCAAAAGCTTCAAGTGCGCCCTTACCTGACTTCTCGGCTACGATGTCAAATGCACCGTATACGATCTTCTGAGCAACACCCTTCTTGCCGTCGAGCATGATATTGTTTACGAGTCTTGTTACGAGCTCTGAGCCGTACATAGGATCGGGTAATACATCACGCTTAGGAACATTACCTCTTCTTGGCACTTTACTTCCCTCCTTCATAAATAATGAAAATCATCGGTACTCGAAAGCGATTAACTCCCGCCGTCCAATTGCAGAGGTAATATAATATATTACTCCACAAAAGTGGCTAAAAGTCATCAGTTACGCTTTTTTCGCACCAGCCTTCGGACGCTTAGCTCCGTACTTTGATCTGCCCTGCATTCTTCCGTCAACACCCTGAGCATCAAGTGTGCCTCTGACGATGTGGTAACGTACACCGGGGAGATCCTTAACACGGCCGCCACGGATCAGTACAACGCTGTGTTCCTGCAGTTTGTGTCCGATACCCGGAATATAAGCAGTAACTTCATAACCGTTGGAAAGTCTTACTCTGGCAATCTTTCTCATAGCAGAGTTAGGCTTCTTAGGGGTAGCAGTACGAACAGCTGTGCATACGCCTCTCTTCTGGGGAGAAGACATATCTACTGTTTCCTTCTTCAGAGTGTTCATGCTCTTCTGCAGTGCGGGAGCCTTAGACTTCTTTTCTGCAACTGCTCTGCCCTTACGAACGAGCTGGTTAAAGGTTGGCAAATGTTACACCTCCTTGCAAAATTATTAAAAATTTATGCCACAGAATAACGCTTTTACGCATTTATTCTGCACACATTTAAATATTATATACAAAAAGGCGGCGATTGTCAAGCCTTTTCATTTTACCGAAAAAACTTTGTAACAATCGTCGCCTTTGGACTGAATTACAACTTAATTTTGTGCAGTTTCGCCAACTTCTTCACTGTCTGATTCGTTTTCATCCGATTCAGCAACAGCTTCGGCAGCCTTTTCTCTTTCTTCTTTTTCCTTCTCCATTGCCTCAAGACCTGTGCCTGCGGGAATAAGCTTACCTATGATAACATTTTCCTTCAGACCGAGCAGCGGATCTACCTTGCCGTGAATTGCAGCGTCGGTAAGAACTCTTGTGGTTTCCTGGAATGAAGCAGCAGACATAAAGCTGTCTGTTGCAAGTGCAGCCTTTGTGATACCGAGAAGAACAGCTTCGCACTCTACGGGTTCAATCTGTTCGCCGGCTTCCTTACGCTGTTCAAGCTCATTGTTTACCTTGACAAGCTCATTCTTGTCAATAACCGAGCCGGGAAGCAGATAACTGCTGCCGGGGTTGGTTACACGAGCCTTTCTCATCATCTGACGAACAATAACTTCGATATGCTTATCGTTGATGTCAACACCCTGTAAGCGATATACCTTCTGTACCTCGGCGATAATGTAGTTCTGAACTGCTTCCTCGCCCTTTACCTCAAGTACATCGTGAGGATTTACGCTACCTTCTGTAAGTGTTTCACCGGCTTCGATGAAATCACCATCCTGTATTTTCAGCTTGTAACCGAAAGGTACGGGATAAGGATGCTCCTCGCCGTCAGCTGTTGTAATTATAACGTGTCTGGTTTTCTTTATCTCGTCGATTCTCGTCTTTCCGGAATGCTTAGCCATAATTGCGGCATTCTTGGGGCGACGTGACTCGAACAGTTCTTCTACTCTGGGAAGACCCTGTGTAATATCTTCAGCCGATGCAATACCACCGGTATGGAACGTTCTCATAGTAAGCTGTGTACCGGGCTCACCGATAGACTGTGCGGCTATGATACCAACTGCTTCGCCGATTGTAATCTTCTTGCCGTTAGCAAGTGAAGAACCGTAGCACTTTGCGCAGACTCCGTGTTCTGCATGACAGGTAAGAACTGAACGAATTTTAACGGTCTTTACGCCCGATGCAACTATCATCTTGGCGTCAGCTTCCGTTATCAGCTTATCCTTTGAAACGAGGACTTCACCGTTGTCATCGGTGAAATCTTCGGCAAGGTATCTGCCTGTAAGACGTTCTTCAAGCGACTCGATAAGCTCCTTGCCTTCACGAATCTCGTAAATGTCGATACCGTCTGTAGTACCGCAGTCATCGGTTCTTACGATAACTTCCTGTGATACGTCAACAAGACGTCTTGTAAGGTAACCTGAGTCGGCTGTTCTAAGCGCTGTATCTGTAAGACCTTTACGAGCGCCTCGGGATGAAATAAAGTATTCCATAATGTTAAGGCCTTCACGGTAGTTAGCCTTGATAGGAATTTCGATTGTTTTACCTGATGTATTGGCAATAAGACCACGCATACCTGCAAGCTGACGAATCTGGCTCATACTACCACGGGCACCTGAATCGGCCATCATGAAGATTGGGTTGTAGCGGTCAAGGTTCTTCTGGAGGGCATCGGTTACATCGTTTGTAGCCTTCTCCCAAATCTTAAGAACTTCCTCGTAACGCTCCTCATCGGAACGAAGACCCATCATATAGTCCTCACGAACTGCATCGACATCAGCCTCTGCCTTTTTGATGATTTCTTTCTTGGCAGGAGGAATAACGGCGTCACATACGGCAACAGTAATAGCGCCTCTTGTTGAGTATTTATAGCCCTGTGCCTTGATGTGGTCAAGAACATGGCTTGTAATCTCTGTGCCGTTTATCTTAATACATTTATCAATAATCTTCTTAAGTTTAGACTTACCTACAAGGAAGTCAACCTCAAGTTTAAAGCGGTTTTCAGGCTTGCTTCTGTCAACAAAACCAAGGTTCTGCGGAATCGGGTTGTTAAAGATAATCTTACCGATTGTTGTATCAACAAGGTCGGAATACTTAACGCCGTCAATTACCTTTTCGTATCTTACCTTAATCTTTGAGTGAAGCTGGATAACACCGGTCTGATAAGCCATCATAGCTTCATCAACATCACGGAACACCTTGCCCTCGCCACGCTCGCCGTCCTTATCAAGTGTAAGGTAGTACGAACCGAGGATCATATCCTGTGTAGGAACTGTTACAGGCTGACCATCTGACGGTTTAAGGAGGTTGCCTGCTGCAAGCATAAGGAATCTTGCCTCTGCCTGTGCCTCTGCGGAAAGCGGTACATGGACAGCCATCTGGTCGCCGTCAAAGTCGGCGTTGTACGCTGTACAAGCAAGCGGGTGAAGCTTAAGTGCTCTGCCCTCAACAAGTACAGGCTCAAATGCCTGAATACCGAGTCTGTGAAGTGTAGGCGCACGGTTGAGAAGAACAGGGTGACCCTTGATTACAACTTCAAGTGCATCCCAAACCTCGTCCTTTGCACGCTCAACTGCTTTTCTTGCAGCCTTAATATTGATAACAGCCTTAGTTTCTACAAGGCGTTTCATAACAAACGGTTTGAAAAGCTCGATAGCCATTTCCTTAGGAAGACCGCACTGGTACATCTTAAGTTCAGGGCCTACAACGATAACCGAACGACCCGAATAGTCAACACGCTTACCGAGAAGGTTCTGACGGAAACGGCCCTGCTTACCTTTAAGCATATCGGAAAGTGACTTGAGCGGACGGTTGTTAGGGCCTGTAACAGGTCTGCCTCTTCTGCCGTTGTCAATGAGAGCGTCTACAGATTCCTGCAGCATTCTCTTCTCGTTTCTGATGATGATTTCAGGAGCGTTAAGCTCAAGGAGCTTTTTAAGACGGTTGTTTCTGTTAATAACTCTTCTGTAAAGGTCGTTAAGGTCAGATGTAGCAAATCTGCCGCCGTCAAGCTGAACCATAGGGCGGATATCAGGCGGAATTACAGGAATAACATCCATAATCATCCATTCGGGGCGGTTGCCCGAAAGGCGGAAACTCTCAACAACATCAAGGCGCTTGAGAATACGAACTCTCTTCTGACCCGATGCTGTTTCAAGCTCTTCTTTAAGCTGTGCAGAGAGCTGCTCTAGGTCAATTTCCTTGAGTAACTTCTTAATAGACTCTGCACCCATACCTGCCTCAAAGTCGTTGTCATACTTTTCACGCATTTCAGCGTACTCTTTTTCGCTCAGGCACTGATTTTTTTCAAGATCACGGCAGTTGCCGGGATCTGTAACAATATATCTTGAGAAATAAAGAACATTTTCAAGTGTTCTCGGAGAAATATCGAGCATAAGAGAAATTCTTGAAGGAATACCCTTGAAGTACCAGATATGAGAAACAGGAGCGGCAAGCTCAATGTGACCCATTCTCTCTCTTCTTACTTTTGCTCTTGTAACCTCAACACCGCAACGGTCACAAATTTTACCCTTAAAACGGATTCTCTTGTATTTACCGCAGTGGCACTCCCAGTCCTTTGTAGGTCCGAAAATACGCTCGCAGAACAAGCCGTCACGCTCAGGTTTTAATGTACGGTAGTTGATTGTTTCGGGCTTTTTAACCTCGCCGTAAGACCAGGCTCTAATTTGCTCAGGGGAAGCAAGTCCGATTTTAATTGAATCAAATGCGTTATTATCTATCATTTTTATACTTCCTCCTTACATATCATTCTTGTTTAAGTCGTCAAAGTCGAAGTAGTCGCTGTCATCGTCATCTGCTGCAAGACCCGAATCGTCAAACATATTGCCCTCTTCGCCTTCTTCATCGAGGTTGTAACCGTCCATTGACTCGGTCATTACGCTCTCCTCGTTGAACTCGGTTGTAGCTGCATCTGTAATGTCTTCGTCCTCATCAAACTTCTGCTTAATGTCAATTTCCTCGCCCTGTGCGTCAAGAACACGAACATCAAGAGCAAGTGACTGCAATTCTTTAATAAGAACTCTGAATGATTCAGGGATACCCGGTGCAGGAATGTTCTGACCCTTAACGATTGCCTCATAAGTCTTAACTCTGCCGATAACATCGTCAGACTTAACGGTAAGAATTTCCTGAAGTGTATAGGCCGCACCGTAAGCCTCAAGTGCCCAAACTTCCATCTCACCGAAACGCTGACCGCCGAACTGTGCTTTACCGCCGAGAGGCTGCTGTGTAACGAGTGAGTAAGGACCTGTACTTCTTGCGTGAATCTTCTCGTCAACAAGGTGATGGAGCTTAAGGTAATACATATAACCAACGGTTACAGGGTTGTCAAAACGCTCGCCTGTTCTGCCGTCGATAAGCCATGTCTTACCGTCCTCGCTGTAACCTGCATCTTTAAGTGCCTGGAAAATATCGTCTTCGTGAGCGCCGTCAAATACAGGTGTCATAATCTTCCAGCCAAGTGCCTTAGCCGCATAGCCGAGGTGAACCTCGAGCACCTGACCGATGTTCATACGAGAAGGTACGCCCAACGGGTTAAGTACAATGTCAAGCGGTGTGCCGTCAGGAAGGAATGGCATATCCTCTACAGGAAGAATTCTTGAAACGACACCCTTATTACCGTGACGACCCGCCATCTTGTCGCCAACGCTGATTTTACGCTTTAATGCAAGATAAACTCTGACAACCTTATTTACACCCGGCTGGAGTTCGTTACGGCTGTCGGCTCTTGTAAATACCTTAACATCTACAACTGTACCGCTCTCACCGTGAGGTACTCTGAGTGAAGTATCTCTTACTTCTCTTGCCTTTTCGCCAAAGATAGCTCTCAAAAGTCTTTCTTCGGCAGTAAGCTCGGTTTCACCCTTTGGTGTAACCTTACCTACAAGAATATCGCCTGCGTGAACCTCTGCACCTACCTGAATAATACCGTCTTCATTAAGGTACTTGAGCATATCTTCGCCGACATTAGGAATATCTCTTGTGATTTCTTCGGGGCCAAGCTTTGTATCTCTTGCCTCTGTATCGTATTCCTCAATATGAATAGATGTATAAACATCATCTCTTACGATTTTTTCGTTAAGGAGAACCGCATCCTCGTAGTTATAACCTTCCCAGGTCATAAAGCCGATAAGTGCGTTCTTACCGATAGCAACTTCACCGTGGTCTGTAGCAGGACCGTCAGCGAGAACTTCGCCTTTCTTAACTCTCTGTCCTCTTTCAACAATAGGACGTTGGTTGATACATGTACCCTGGTTAGAACGCAAGAACTTGATAACCTCAAAGTCCTGAATTCTGCCCGAATCGTACTGTACACGAATGTTGCGGGCATCAACGCTTAATACAACGCCGTCCTCTTCCGCAAGAATACATACGCCTGAGTCTGTACCTGCCTTGTACTCCATACCTGTACCTACGATAGGTGCTTCTGTTCTGAGGAGAGGCACTGCCTGACGCTGCATGTTCGCACCCATAAGAGCACGGTTTGCGTCATCGTTTTCGAGGAACGGAATCATAGCTGTAGCAACCGAAAGTACCTGCTTAGGCGATACGTCCATAAAGTCAAACTCGTCTGCAGGAAGATCTACGAATTCATCTCTTCTTCTGCCGACAACTCTGGTATGAACAAATCTGCCGTTCTCGTCAAGCGGCTCATTTGCCTGTGCTACGGTGTAGTTGTCTTCAACATCGGCTGTCATATAAACAACTTCGTTTGTAACAACGCCTGTTTCTTTATTAATCTTACGGTACGGTGATTCGATAAAGCCGTACTTGTTGATTCTTGCAAATGATGTAAGGTATGAAATAAGACCGATGTTAGGTCCTTCAGGAGTTTCGATAGGACACATTCTGCCGTAGTGGGTGTAGTGTACATCTCGAACTTCAAAGCCTGCACGATCTCTTGAAAGACCGCCCGGGCCGAGTGCTGACAAACGACGCTTGTGAGTAAGCTCTGCGAGTGGGTTTGTCTGGTCCATGAACTGTGAAAGCGGAGAAGAACCGAAGAACTCTCTGATTGCGGCAGTTACCGGACGAATATTGATAAGTGAGTTAGGAGAAAGCGAGTCCATATCCTGTGACTGTGTAGCCATTCTTTCTCTTACAACTCTGTCAAGTCTTGAAAAACCGATTCTTACCTGGTTCTGTAAAAGCTCGCCTACGCAACGGATTCTTCTGTTGCCGAGGTGGTCGATATCGTCTGTTCTGCCGACACCGTGAGCCACGCAGTTAAGGTAGTTGATTGTAGCAAAAATATCATCTTTTGTGATATGGTTAGGAGTAAGCTCGTCTGCTCTGTCTGTGAGCATTTCCTTAAGCTCTTCCTCGTTCTGTGCTGCGTCAAGAATTTCGCAAAGAACATCAAAACGAACATTCTCACGGATTCCGCATTCAGCCTCTGCATCAAAGTCAACATAAGCCTTGATGTCAACCATACCGTTAGAAATAACTTTAACGATTTTTTCGTCCTGTGCTTTTACATAAGCAATCTGAACGCCGGCATTTTCGATTTCTAAAGCCTTTTCTTTAGTAATTTTCTCATCTCTGAAAGCCATAACCTCGCCTGTGCGTGGGTTAGAGATAGGCTCTGCAATAACCTGGCCTTCAAGTCTGTCGGCAATGCCGAGTTTTTTGTTGTACTTGTATCTGCCTACTCTTGACATATCATATCTGCCGGGGTCAAAGAAAAGATTATGGATATGCTGTTGAGAGCTGTCTACTGTAGGAGGCTCTGACGGACGGAGCTTTCTGTAAACTTCGATAAGACCTTCTTCAACACTGCTTGTCTGGTCTTTTTCAATAGTAGCTTTCATTCTCTCGTCGTCGCCGAAGAAGTCGAGAATTTCAGCGTCTGTGCCAAGACCTAAAGATCTGATGAACGCTGTAACAGGAAGCTTACGGTTTTTATCGATACGAACATAGAAAACATCGTTGATGTCTGTTTCGTACTCAAGCCATGCACCACGGTTAGGAATAACGGTAGCGCTGTAAAGCTCTTTACCTGTTTTATCGTGGTCCATCTTATAATAAACGCCCGGGCTTCTTACAAGCTGAGATACAATAACACGCTCTGCACCGTTGATGATGAATGTGCCGCTCGGTGTCATAAGCGGGAAATCGCCCATAAACACATTGCTCTCTTTAATCTCACCTGTAGCTCTGTTTAAAAGTCTTGCTGTAACACGCAAAGCGGCAGAGAATGTAGCATCTCTTGACTTACATTCTACAATGCTGTAATTTGGGTGATCAACATCAATAGAGTAATCAATAAAATCAAGCACAAGATTATTTTGATAATCGGTAATTCCCGACACATCCTTAAATACTTCTTTAAGACCTTCGTCAAGGAACCACTGATAAGACTGCTTCTGGACATCAATAAGGTTAGGCATATCAATAACTTCATTGATTTTGCCAAAGCTCATTCGTTCACGATTGCCGAGCTTAACGGGTTTGACATTAACCATAGGCGTATCACTCCTTAATAAATTTGAGGGCAATGCCCCTGTCAAAAAAACCTCTTGACACTTTGGAGATTTTGTGATAATATCCCCCTGTAAGATAAATTTTTTTGACGATTTGTCCGACTGTGTCGGTACATAACCCCATTATGGTACATTGTACTATTTTACGCTACCAAAGGGAGGTTGTCAAGGGCTTTTTTCTAAAAAAGCAAAAATTTTTCAGAAATTTTGATTTTTAGGCAAATAAAATTCTCCACAGGAAAATAAATCCTGTGGAGATTATTTTTGCCCTAAAATGCAACACCCGACAGCGTGTAAAGAAATATCAATGCCGATTTTGAGGTAAAAAGGTGTTGAGATTTTATCAACAGCTGATAATCGCAATTTATAAGTTTTCAAAATCCGCTGCAATATTTGCAATGTCCTGCCCTCCGTAAAAAATACGGATAACCGTAACGGTCAAACTGCGGGTGTCTACCGTATAAAAAGCAATATAAGTATAAATTTCTTTTAAATCGTCCTTTGCTTTCGGAGAGTACACAACCGAATATAACTTATTCATATACCGAATTCCTTTGCAAGTTCAGCGTCCACCTCATCTGCCGTATAGGTTTTTCCTGCTTTTATAGATTCTTCACCCTTTATTAATTCGGCATTTAATTCAGATTGAGTCATTGAACCGATAGCAGTCGGTTTAACCACAGGAAGTTGAAGATTTAAGGGTAGACTTCTTGTAAGTACAATCTGACTGTAAAGCATCTGAATTGCACTTGACGGAGTAATACCAAGCTGTGCAAGTATATTTTCCGCATTTTCTTTCAAGCCTGTATCAATACGGGCATAAACTGCTGAAGTATTTGCCATATAAATCACGCTCCTTTAACTATATTATATTCACCTATGACGGCAAATGCAAGCAATTGCTTGCAAATTATTTTAATTTTTAAAAATTGTAAATGTAAGTAAATCTCGAAAATATTTTATAAACGGTTCTTTATTAAGAATTGGAGGAAATTATGGTATAGCAGGCGGGTTAAGCAAAATAATTTAAAAATTCAGGTCAAGCCTTTTTAAAGGTTGACCAACCTTTTATAATTGTTTAGCAACCGTTAAAAATCGCACAAAAAACAGTCTGACAAACGCACTGTTTATCAGACTGTCATATTGTTTATTTAATTAAAAAACCTTTGACAAAAATTCCTTTAATCTGTCATTCTTAGGGTTCGTAAAGAATTCCTGCGGCGGTGCTTGCTCTACGATTACGCCCTTATCAACGAATACAACATTTGTACCTACTTCACGGGCAAAACCCATTTCGTGAGTTACAACCACCATTGTCATTCCGTCTTTTGCAAGCCTTTTCATTACTTCAAGAACTTCGCCTACCATTTCGGGGTCAAGTGCGGAAGTAGGCTCGTCAAAAAGCATTACCTCCGGATTCATACAAAGCGCACGGACAATTGCCACACGCTGTTTTTGACCGCCCGAAAGCTGTGACGGATAGTCATTTGCTCTGTCTGCAAGCCCTACTCTTTCAAGCAGCTCCATTGCCTCTTTGGTAGCCTCTTCCTTACTCTTTTTAAGAAGTTTTACAGGGCCGAGAATCATATTCTTAAGCACTGTCATATGAGGGAAAAGGTTAAACTGCTGAAACACCATACCCATTTTTCTGCGGTGGAGGTTTATATCTACATTTCTGTCGTTAATATCAATGCCGTCAAAAATGATTTTTCCGTCTGTCGGCTCTTCAAGCAGGTTAAGGCAACGCAAAAAAGTTGATTTACCCGAACCAGACGCACCGATAACCACCATTACATCGCCCTTGTGAATTTCGGCATTAATGCCCTTGAGCACTTCGTTATTGCCAAAATACTTTTTCAGTCCCTCGACCTTAATTAAAATATCATTATTAGTGGTCACTGCTGCGCAACCTCCTTTCAAGTTTTTTGAGGAAGTATGTCAGAATCAATACTATAACAAGGTAGATTGCCGCAACCGAAATAAGCGGGAAAAATGCCTCGTAAGTTCTTGAACGAATAAGATTGCCCACATAAGTAAGATCCTGGAGTGCAACATAACCGGCAACCGAAGTTTCCTTTACAAGCACAATAAACTCGTTGCCGAGTGCAGGCAAAACATTTTTGAAAGCCTGCGGAAGAATTACATGGAGCATTGTGCTGCTGTAATTAAATCCGAGCGAACGGCTTGCCTCAAACTGACCTTTGTCGATTGACATAATACCCGAACGCACAATTTCGGCTACATATGCGCCTGAATTGATACCGAATGCGAGTACCGCTGCGATAATTCCGTTTCTTGACGATGAAAATATGATGTAATACATAATCATAAGCTGAATTACAACAGGAGTACCTCTGATTACCGTAATATAGATATTGCAGAGAACATTTAAAAACTTGAGTAAATAATCACTCGGCTTTCTGCATTTTTTACCGGTAAGGTTCTTGTCGTAAGTCGAACGAACCATCGCGATTAAAAAACCGAGGATAATACCTATAACGGCAGCAACGACTGTGATTTCAATCGTTACTCCAAGACCTCTTAAAAACTGCATCCAACGGTCGTCATTAATAAAAGTTCTCTGAAAGCTCGCAGCTATTTCTTGAAAAAACTTATCCATATGTTAAATTCCTTTATATATCAGAAAAGCAGCTTTTATGCTGCCTTTCCGGAAAAATCTTTAATTATTCTTTAACTATAATTACCTGAGTAGCTGTTGTATAGCTGTCAGAGAAGTTGATTGACTGTAATCTTTCATCTGTTACTGTCATACCTGCCATACCGAAATCAGCCTTGCCTGTCTGAACAGATGTTATGATAGAATCAAAGTCCATATCGTCAATAACAAGCTTGTATCCGAGTTTGTCGCAGATAGCCTGTGCCATAGATGCGTCAATACCTACTACTGTGTCGCCGTCATAATACTCGTAAGGCTCAAAGAAAGCGTTTGTTGCCATATGAAGCTCGCCGTTCGGATAATCTGTTCCTGCAGGAGTTACATAAGGTGTTTTTCCCTTTGTATCGTCGCCGATGAAGTTCTTTTCGATTGACTCTGTTGTACCGTCAGCTTTGAGCTCTGCAAGAGCTGTGTTGATTTTGCCGAGGAGGTCTGTATTGTCCTTAGCTACGCAGATTGCATATTCTTCTTCCGCAAACGGTTCGTCAAGAATCTTAAGACCGTCATTAGCGGCAACAAAAGCCTTAGCAGGCTCGCTGTCAATGATAACGCAGTCAATCTTGCCCTGTGTAAGAGCCAAAACAGCGTCTGCACCCTTGTTAAAGCGTTCTACCGTTGAACCCTTTTCCTCGTAATCACTTGCATAAATGTCGCCTGTTGTACCGAGCTGAACGCCGATTTTTGCGCCCTCAAGGTCATCAACAGTTGCAATGGTTTTTGTTGTGCTGCCACCACAAGCGGCAAGGAGCATTGAAGCCGAACAAATTACGGCCGCAAGCGCCAATGAAATAACTTTTTTCATAGAGATCCCCTTTTCTTTTTAAAAAAATCATACATCTATTATAGTAATACAAAAACCAAAATAAATCAAGTAAAAAAGGTAAGATAAATTTGCTAATTCCTACAAAATATCCGTAAAAATTCTGTAATTTTTACATTACGGGAAAAGATATTGAAATTTAGGCTTTTAATGCACTGTTTAAGACAAATTTTTACAATAAAAGAAGACAGCCTTGTCACCCAATTGTTACTTTGCCAAATCATTCACCCGTCACTTAAAAAAGCAAAAACAAAAGCAGGGCGATATTTACACCGATACCGCTCTGCAAAACCGTAAATTATAATTTAACCTTAAGGTTATTGTCTTTTAAATGGTCCTCGCTGAGTTTTTAATTACATTTTATGAAACACAAAAAGATATTCGTGCGCAATGAATAAAAAGTTATATTTTACACTGTTTGTTTTCCAATAGCCCGTTGCTCTGCAATTATGCTGTTCTTTGATTATGAGTTCTTTTAAAGTAAAACCTGCATCCTGAAATATTTTCATAACTTCAAAACTCATCGGAATCATATGTCCTTTTGTCTTGTATCTCCCATAAGAATTGCTCAAAATTTTTCTTTTTTAATACTCTGTAACATTCTTTTGCAACAGGTTTCATTTGTTCAAGAAAGTCTTTTACTTTTAACTGTGATAAATCATTTTCAAGTCCGTCACTATATTTAATTATGTTAGCATACGGTGGATACATATTACAAATTTATTTTTCTATAATGTCCTCTTTCTAAAAATTCTATATATCCTTTATCTCGTAACAGCTGTAATTGTTGTCTAATTTTTGCCTCAATGTGATTATTATTAATATGTTTTTCTTTTAGTACCTCAATAAACCTATAAACATCGTTTAGTTTGAACTCTTTATCGGGTATCTCGTTTATACAATTAAGCACATCAAATAGCCAACCTCTGTTATTAATGTTGTTGGTCTGCATATTTTTAATTAATTTATAATCATTGATAACATCTTCTTTGTTTCGCAAATGTTGACGGTCAACAATAAATATTTTTCCCTGCTTTGGTATATCGCTAATAAGTATATTACACCCAATCCAACCCGCTCTTCTTGCATTTTCAGAAAGCGGTTTTCTTTTTTCAATTATCTCCGGCGTGAAAAAGAATTTTGGTACAACTAAAAGATTTAAGACTTGGTACTCCTTTGTGTATTGCATAACAAATAAATCCGGATTAGAAATACTTGTTATTCTTTCAATCATCGTTGAATAAGCCCCATCGGTTATTTTTTTGCCTATATTATTCTCTTTTGCTTTTAATTCAAATACTTCTCCACAAGAGTCACAATAAAAATCTGCCACCGGTTTATTGTTAGCAAATTTACTTAAGTGTGAATTGCCACAATAAGGGCAATAAACATTTTCTGCAAGCCAAGTTTCACTCATTACTCTTATTTTTTGAGAATTACTTTTATAGTTTTCAATAAGTGATAAGTTAAAATTATAATTCATTAAAACTCAACCCATTCACAATTTTTACCATTTAAAACAGCTATCCTTTTTTCTAATAAATTGCCCGGCTCTAAAACATATTCGCCATTATTATATTTTTCTTTTGCAATACTTATAGCTTCATTATAAGTGTTTGCTTCAATATTGAAATTTTGTGAAATTACTTCTTCTATTGTTATATTAAAAATCAAAATATTCCCCTCTTTCTTCCAGAATATAAAAATGGATTCAACGAAAATATATAAATTCATAAAAGCAGAGCAGTATTTTGTTAAATACCGCTCTGCAAAACCGTAAATTATAATTTAACCTTAAGGTTATTGTCTTTTAAATGGTCCTCGCTGACTTTTTGATAAAGTCTGTTTCCGCTCCAACGGCTGTTGTCGGGAGTGAGGGCGCAAATCAGAGGCATTTTATTTATGCCGTGGCTTTCAAGTTTTTTAAGCATAACATTAAATGTAAGGTGCGGAAAATCCTTGATAACCATAAGCTCATCGTCAAAGTTCGGAGAATCGTCGGGCAACGGTTCAATATCCTTTAATCCGAACAATGTTCCTATAGGCTTTGAAAAGTCCTTTTTCGCCGCTGTTTTTACAGGTATTTTCATAGACAAAAGCGTATTTCTTACGGCTTTCAGTCTGTCGCCTTTATAATTATAAAGAAGTACAGCCTCGTTCACGGCAAAACACCTCTGTTTTATTAATTGTATTTTTCAAGAGAAACTTCAATGATTTTTTCGCAAAGTGACGGATAGTCAATACCCTCTGCCGCTGCCTCCTGTGGGAGCAAGCTTGTCGGAGTCATACCGGGAAGTGAGTTTGCCTCAAGACAATAAGCCTCACCCGATACTTTATCAAGAATAAAGTCAATTCTTGCATAGCTCTGCAAGTTGAGAGCCTTAAACGCAGCCTCGGCAGCTTTACGAAGAACATCATCCTCGCTTGCAGTAATGTCAGCAGGGCAAATTTCGTCTGTTGCGCCTGCCTGATACTTTGCCACATAATCGTAGAAACCTGTCTTAGGAATAATCTCAATCGGAGGCAATGCTCTGCCGCCGATAACGCCTACGGAGAACTCTCTGCCCTCTACGAACTGCTCAACTACGATTTCTTTTTCATATTTGAAAGCCTCTTTTACAGACTCTAAATACTCCGCTCTGTTTTCTGCCTTTGTAATGCCTACGCTTGAACCGCCCGAACACGGCTTTACAACGCAAGGATAGTAACTCCAATCCTCTGCGTCTTGGGCTGACTTGTAAACTCTGCCCGCAGGGGTTGTAACTCTGTTCTGAATAAGTACGCTCTTTGTAAGCGCCTTATTCATAGCAAGCGCAGAGCCGAGATAACCCGAACCCGTGTATTTGATGCCGAAAAGGTCAAGTGTAGCCTGAATCTGACCGTTCTCGCCCTCACCGCCGTGAAGAGCAAGATATGTAATATCTGCCTCGGCGCAGATTTCAATAACATTCATACCGATAAATTTTGATGATTTATCAAGGCGGTTCTCCTTGACTGTCTTAATGTCGGGAATTTCCGTGCCGACACCGAGGCTGTCCGTAAAGCTGTAATTGTGCTTGAAGAGTGCGTCAATGTCGCAGAAATTCTCTTCGTAACCCATAAATACATCAAGCAAAACTACTTCGTTACCTTTTTCACGCAAAGCAGACGCTACCTTAATACCCGAAGATATTGATACATCACGCTCTGTACTTAATCCGCCTGCAAGAACAACAATTCTCATAATAACTCTTTCTCCCGTAAAATATATAGATAATTATTCGGTAAATAACAGTCTGTTTTCAGAACATAAAGCTGTCCATACCCCAATGCTCTACTTCATCGTACTTAACATAGCAACGCTTGCCCGCAATGCCGTTTGTCTGCATAATATTGCAGATATTCTCGGTAACTTTGGCATAGCCGTCTTTTGTGCCCTTGCCCAGAAGTTTTACTTCAACTATTGCCGCAGGCTCGTCACTGCTGCCCTGAAAACTCATTTTTAATCCGTCATTAACGGCGCACATAACATACGCCTCGCTCTTGCCGATTGCCTTAAGCGAACCGGAAAGCTCTTTCATAAGTTCGTCTGCTTTCTCCTTTGAGAAAGTCACATTAGTTTTAACATCTATAAAAGGCATAAAATCTGTCCTTTCGTAAATCATAAGCCAAATAACTATCCTATATTATAATACGCATAAGTTTTTAAAGCAAGGATTTTTTGATGTTGTAATAAAGTTTATAAAAAGCGTTTTTTATACATCTTAAAAAGCAAAATATTTTTGTCATTTTGCATATTAAAACATTAAAATACTATTGAAAACAACGAAGTACAATTGCCGAATACACAATAATACTTTATAAACATTTTATATTATTCACAAAATGCCGTCTTATTTACAGGCTCAGAAAATTCGTTATAAAAATTTTAAAAACTGCAAATTATCTGTTGCACTTGAGTGAATTATTTGATATAATAAAATTTAATAATAAACAATTATGAGAAAAGGAAAATGGAGGATAGTTTATGTTGAATACAGATTACAATCAGAAATTCGGCAAAGAAGGTCTTACCTTTGATGATGTTCTTCTCATCCCCGGTGAGTCTGATGTAGAACCTAAGAATGTTGATATTTCATCAAATCTTACAAAAAATATTAAGCTTAACACTCCTGTTGTTACTGCTGCAATGGACACTGTAACCGAAACCGCAATGGCTATTGCTATTGCCAGAGAGGGCGGTATCGGTGCTATTCATAAGAATATGAGCATTGAAAAGCAGGCTGACCAGGTTGACCGTGTTAAGAGAAGTGAAAACGGTGTTATTGTAAATCCGTTCTTCCTTTCTCCTGAAAATACAGTCCGTGACGCTAACGACCTTATGGGCAAATATAAAATTTCCGGTGTTCCGATCTGCCGTGACGGCAAACTTGTAGGTATTATCACAAACCGTGACCTTCGCTTTATGACCGGCGCTGACTTTAACCAGCCTATCGCAAATGTTATGACTTACGAAAGCCTTGTTACCGCTCCTGTAGGCACAACATTAAAGCAGGCACAGGAAATTCTCCGTAAACACAGAATTGAAAAGCTCCCGCTTGTAGGCTCTGACGGCAGCCTTAAGGGACTTATTACAATTAAAGATATTGAAAAGTCGGTTCAGTATCCTAATTCAGCCCGTGATGACAAAGGCAGACTCCTCTGCGGTGCGGCTATCGGCGCTACAGCAGATGTTCTCGACAGAGTTGCCGCTCTTGTTGAGTCACAGGTCGATGTACTCTTCCTCGACTCCGCTCACGGTCACAACTCAAACATTATAAAAACAGTTGCCAAAGTTAAAAAGGCTTATCCTAATGTTCCGCTCGTTGCCGGAAACATTGCTACAGCAGAGGCTGCCAAGGCTCTTATTGAGGCAGGCGCAGACACAGTAAAGGTTGGTATCGGTCCGGGTTCTATCTGTACAACAAGAATTGTTGCAGGTATCGGCGTACCGCAGATTACAGCAATTTACGATGCGGCTTGTGAGGCATCTAAGTACGGTGTACCGGTTATTGCAGACGGCGGTATCAAGTACAGCGGTGATATAGTTAAGGCTCTTGCGGCAGGCGGCAGCGTAGTTATGGTCGGCTCACTTGTTGCAGGCTGCGAAGAAAGCCCGGGAGAAAAAGAGATTTATCAGGGCAGACAGTTCAAGGTTTACCGTGGTATGGGCAGCCTTGGCGCTATGGGCAAAGGCAGCTCCGACAGATACTTCCAGGCAAGCAACAACAAGTTTGTTCCGGAAGGTGTTGAAGGCAGAGTACCTTACAAGGGAACTCTCGGCGACACAATTTATCAGCTTATGGGCGGTCTTAAGTCCGGTATGGGTTACACAGGTTGTGCAACTATTTCTGACCTTCATCAGAAAGCACAGTTTGTAAGAATTTCAGGTGCAGGTCTTCGTGAAAGCCACCCACACGACATTCAGATTACAAAGGAAGCTCCAAACTATTCTTTTAACGGCTGATTTTAAATAAAAAATATTTAACCGCTTGGTGTTTTATGCATCAAGCGGTTTTTTGCGGTTATTATTAAAGTTTTTTTAGGTTCTTTATTAAAAGTTGGGGTAAATTGTGGTTTAGCGGATTGCTTTATCAAGGAATTATAAGAGTTTGGTCGACCTTTTCAAAAGGTCGTGGGTGTGGGCAAAGCCCACAAATACTTTCCGTTTATG
>ENA-OPJV01000397-OPJV01000397.1-human-gut-metagenome-genome-assembly--contig:-NODE-397-length-17091-cov-1.366577_pt1 | contig 17091 bp, 6 predicted proteins | sample MGYA00241772_ERZ501669 | MGnify/ENA primary metagenome ERZ501669 (study PRJEB25962, sample SAMEA2042290) | human gut metagenome | biome: human gut; feature: human-associated habitat; material: faeces...
GCGCGCTCGCGTACTTGGGAGACAAGAGCTCCGGCGCCTGGCTGGCCAAGCCTGAGGAGACATTCCGCCTTCATGAGGAGGATTTCGGAATATCTGAAAACCGGGAAGTCGGTCCCCATCGCGCTGGTTCCTGGCTTAACCTCGAATTTTTTCATACGATAGCCTTCCCATTCAAGGGTGAAGTTGCCGCTTTGTATATCATTGACGTAGCATAAGTCCGGATAGGCTCCGTCTTTGGTGTCATAGATGCACTTGATAGGATTTGTCGTACCATACTCATACTGAGTGCCATGAACCCAAGTGTCGTCAAGACGGGAGTCGTCCTTGTCATAGGTCTCGATGAATTGAGGAACACCCATGGCCGAACCTGCCCCCCAAGGGCTGTCTTTGGTGTTGAAAGCATCCTTCAATGGAGCTCCCCACGAGAAGTAGTACATTTGGTATGAGCCAAGATTGGAGTCGAACGGAATATTGAGGATTATCTCCTTGTTTGATGCCGCGAATGCGTCATCGTCCACGAAGTTGTCCTTGTAGTTCGCTGAAAGCTCGAACTTCTTGCTGTTTATGACCGTGTTGCAGGCATCAAGAGCGGCCTGCCAGTCAGGAGTGCCGGTGTACACGCCGGCGTTGAGGTACATCTTGGCGAGAAGGGTTGTGGCCGCCCACTTGTTAAAAAGTCCGTATTCCGCCCCTCCGACATCCTCGGAGAGATTAGGGATAGCCTCCAGAAGCTCTTTGACCACGAAGCTGTAGATGTCTGTCCGTTTGCTGTTCAACGGAAGTTCCTGAGTCGGCTGGGTCACGAGAGGGGCGTCGCCCCAATTGTCAACGATGATCGAGTAGTAATATGCGCGGATCGCGCGTACCTCCGCGATGGCGGCATTGTTGGCGTCAGACTCAAGATTGAGGTCATTGTTGTTGAGCTGGGCAAGGAGGTTGTTGCAAAGCCCGATGCCCTGCCATGTGGTGTTCCAAGCCGCCGCGATGTGGCTCTGCTCGGAATTCCACTTGTGGTAATGCATTCGGCGATAGATGCCTCCGTCGTCCCAACCAGTGGAGTTAGGCGGCATCACGATCTCATCGGAAGTCGTGCAGTCCATGGCCCAAAGCTGTCCATGGCCGATATAACTTCTCATTGGTGTATAGCATGCGCCAATAACCTTACGGACATCGTCCTGAGAGTATTTATAGGAGGAGGATGTCAACGAACTGTAAACCTGCTCGGTCAAATCCGTACAAGCGGAGAGGACAAGCGCGCAAACTGTAAGCGCTGATATGATTCGTTTCATGTTGTCTGATCAATTAGAACTTTAAAGATACGCCGATTGTGTAAGACCTTGTGGCCGGATAACGTGTGTAACTATCCACTCCCGGGGCAAGACCGGTGACCGACAGCTCCGGATCGATTCCCGAATATCCGGTAAACGTGGCGGCGTTGCGGATGGTCGTAAAGAGCCTGAGGCTCTTGAAACAAGGCTTGTTGAAATCAAATGTATAGCCAAGGGTGATGTTGTCGATCTTGACATAGTCTCCCTTCTCAACATAATAGCTTACATACTGGCAAGGCTGGTCGTCAGCGAGAACCGCTTTTCCGTAAACCTTGTCAAACGCGCTCTTGAGCACGTTGCCACGCGTCAACATTGTCGGAGTTCCCCATTTCGCGGCGGTGAGGTTAAGTATTTCAAATCCAAACGCTCCTCTGATCTGGATTCCAAGGTCGAATCCTTTCCAACGGAGATTGTTGTTCCAGTTCAGATAGTGCGACGGAATACCGTTACCCAGAATCTGCTTGTCGGTAGGCTGCTGGTCAAGGCATGGCTTAGGATTGCCGTCTTCGCCTTCAATGATCCAGTGACCTGTCTCGTCGATGTCAATACTTTTGAAACCGTAGAAATTGCCGAGTGGCTGTCCGACCTGAAGACGGTGGGTGCTTTGCTGCATAGGCTCACCGGTGCTGCCCTGATCCGAATAGTCCGCGGCCATGAACTGATCATTTGACAGGCTGAGGAGAACGTTCTTGTTGTGGGAGTAATTGACGGAAGTCGTCCATCCGAAGTCTTTTTTGTCAAAGACAACACCTGTGATCCCGATCTCTATACCTGTATTCTTGATTGATCCCGCGTTGGCGGTCATTGAGGAATAGATGTAAGGAGGACACGGTACCGAATAGTCCCAAAGAAGGTCGATTGTCTTACGATGATACCAGTCGATTGTACCATAGACACGCTCCCCGAGGAAACCATAGTCCACACCTACGTTCCATTCATGTTTGCGTTCCCAACGAAGGTTAGGGTTGGCGTTCTTTGAAGGCTTTAGGGTTTGGATGTAAGATCCGTCGTAGTAGGCGTTTGAGCTGAATGACAGCGTGTTCAATGACATATAGCGGGAAGAAGGCTCAGTACCGGTCTCGCCATAACCCGCGCGCAGCTTCAAGGTGGAGACCGCGTCTATGTTCTTGAGGAAGGACTCATCCTTGATGTTCCACGCCGCGGAGACAGAATAAAAGTTTCCCCATTTATTGTTCTCTCCAAACTTTGTGGATCCCTCCCGGCGGATCGAGGCCGCGAACATGTATCTGCCCTTGTAATTGTAATTCACACGAGCGAAGAAACCGATGAGAGAGTCTTCCCCCTTGTCTGACGAGAGGTCCATCTGGCCGCCTTTGTAGCCATCGTTTTTCTGGGTACCGGCGCCCATATTGTTGTACTCGTAGTCATCAACCGCGAAACCGGAATTCTGCATCCAGTAGTTTTCACTGACATTGTTGAGGTAAGAATATCCGGCGAGGAGGGTGTAGTTGTGGTCCTGAAGAAATGTGCTCTTCCATTGGGCGGTAAATTCGAGCATGTCCTGCTGGCTTCTGTATGTGCCACGCGACGCGAAACCATTCTTCGGCGTTCTTGCCTCGTAAGAATGATTATGGGTCTCATAGTGTCCCTGGGTCTGGTTGTATATATTTCTGGAGACAACAGCCTTGAGATCAAGACCGACGACAGGGGTGTAGGTGACATCACCGAGCATACGCAGCATGGTGGCGTCGGTACCGCCCTTGGTCTCATTGAGCAACGACACAGGATTGTAGTAATCTGTGATACCAGTGTTCTCTGAGTAAGACCCGTCAGGTTGGCGGACAGGAGTCGTAGGGTTGTAGTTGAGGCCATTCCAAACCGCAGAGTTGAAAGGTCCTCCGTCAGATCCATTGTGGTACTTCATTGTGAAGCCGTTTATGGATCCATGAAGCTTTACTTTGCTGTCGAACATCCGGTGGGTAATGTCGATGCGGGGGAACATCATATTGTTGTTGGAGAGCTTCATCACACCCTGCAGGCCTCTGTATTCGAATGACGCCACGTAGTTGGTCTGCTTGGAACCGCCGCGCAGACTGATGTTATAGATCTGTGAGAGAGGCGTTCTGGTGATCTCGTCAAGCCAGTTTACCGAAGCTCCGTCATCGTGGAAACCGACATGGCCTTTCGCCAACTGCCGATACTCGTCAGCGGTCAGATAGTCGAGTGTCTTGGTGATCTGCTGGGTGGAAACGTAAGCGTTGAAATCTACGGATGTCGGCGCTTCACCTTGAGTGTTCTTAGTGGTGATGATGATGACGCCATTTGTTCCACGAGTACCATAAATGGCCGCGGCAGAGCCGTCCTTAAGCACATCAATCTGCTCGATATCATCCGGAGAAACCTGGGAAAGCGAGCCAGGTACACCGTCGATGAGCACAAGAGGCGCCGTCCCGGCCTTGAGGGTAGTGGCTCCACGAAGGGAGATCTGAGTGCTGGAGACAGGGTTCCCGTCAGGTGTGTTCACAATAAGTCCAGGAACCTTGCCCTTGATAAGTTCGGCCGCGTTCGCCCCCGGAGTCTTCAGGAAATCTCCGCTCTTGACCGTTGAGATCGCACTCGCGACCTCACCTTTCTTCATTGTGCCGTAACCGACAACAACTGTCTCGGTAAGCATGAGGGTATCCTCTGAAAGAACAACATCATATTTGCTGGAGGATCCAACAGAGATGTTTTGTGTCGTGTAGCCGATACATGATACCTCAAGGACTTTTGTTCCATTAGGTACGACAAGTGAATAACGTCCGTTGGCATCGGTAACGGTACCTGTAGAGGTTCCAGGAACTGCGATGGCAGCTCCGATGACAGGAACGCCGGATTTGTCAGTGACGACACCTGAGACCTGCTTTTTCTGGCTCTGCTGAGACTTGGCAGGAGTGACAGTCGTTTCGGCTATGGCAGCGATTGGTGCGGCCATAACCAAGACGAGAAACATTGATAAGACACGTTCATGTGTAATTGGTTTTAATTAGTAATATGATTGGTTATTAAAGTGTAAACCTAACATGTTATGTTACTTATACTTAAAGCAGTCCGCCGTGACAACATCATAAAAGAGTGGACATCATCACTACGATTGTTTTCGATATTGTTAAACGTTAGATTTGGTGAATTTTATCTGAGAATAAAGGTGCGTGTTTTCGTGGCCGAATCACCTGCATAGAAGTCCAAGGTTATGTGCTTGGGCCCCACATTGAGTTTGAATGATCCAGCTGTGTTTGAGTGGATGTACCGTGTGAGCCCCGGTCTGTATTCCTCAAACAGGGCACTCTCATCCACAATCGGCGAGCCGTTAGGCATAGTCTTCATATTCATTCTCATCATGCCGTAGTCTCCCGTTTTGTCCGTGATGATTTTGTATGTTCCCCTCTCCTCATTTGACCATACGCTGTTCATCTCCATCTGAGTGATGATGCCGCCATCGCCTTTCCATTCAGTCAGTGTCGTGCAATGGGAGTGTCCACAGAGGACGATCGCATCGCGTCTTGCGAATTCCTCCCGGAAGTGCCTTCTGGCTTCCGTGTCTTTCTTGTTGCCATGGAAGAACCATCGGCAGCTTTGGTCGTCCATAGGAAACACAGGTCCATGCGTGATGATGAAAGTGTGCCTCGCATCTTTTGTCTCAATAAGCATTTTCTCGATCTCGGCGTCAACGCCACGTATGTCATGATTGCCGACAACAGTGACGAAAGGCAGTCCCTTGAACTCTTTCTTGAATGCATCCATGACATCATTCAGCATTTTCTGATGGACCTCGCCTTTACCACAGTCCCCTTGTATGAGGTCGCCCATTTGGAATGCCATCATTGTGCTGTCATCCACCAGAGCGGCGCATCGTTTCAAAAGTCTTGGGCACCTGTCACGCCACATCTCCCCATTTCTGGCGAACTCCGCGCGCTGTACTCTGTTGAGCCATTCAACAGGTTCGTTGTAGAATGAATGATAGACACTTGCCGGCTCTGTGTCAAAATGGGTGTCACCGAGTATCACGACAGAGTATTTCCGCGGATTCTTTGACGATGTCCTCGCAAAGGCTGAATCCGGAATACCAAATAAAGCAAATCCCGCCAATGAGGCGGCCGAGACTGAAAGAAATTCTCTTCTGTCCATGACAATTATATGGTTATCAATATTACTTAAACTTGAAAAGCCAAGTGGCTTATCATTACGACAAGCATTGCCCTGGTTTTGTTATTGCGAGCTAATGTTAGTTCAGGCACAAATATATTCGATTTTTATCGTTTTACCAAATCTAACGTTTAACAAAAAAACAGCATGAAACGGTTAATCGCATTGGCGCTTACAGTCGCCATGGTCTTTGTGTCTGGAGTACAGTCATGGACTGCTTCCGCGGCAAGCTCCGCTCTCCAGCAAGACAGTAAAAAACAGATTTCAGGTGTTGTTACAGACAAGACCGGAGGGCCAGTGGTCGGAGCGTCTGTAATGATTCCCAAGTCCACTATCGGCATCATGACCGATGTTGACGGAAGATACTTCCTTGAGGTTCCATCAGGGACCACCACCATTGAGGTGTCCTGCATCGGTTACAAGACTCAGACAATCACCCTCGGGACAAGTGACCAGTACAATATTTCCCTTGCCGACGACACCGAGATGCTTGAGGAGACAGTCGTCGTCGGATACGGCGTGCAGAAGAAAGTGAACATGACCGGTTCCGTCTCAGCGGTTGATTTCCAGACCGTGGCGGCGAAATCACGCCCGATCACCAATGCGGCCCAGGCCCTGACAAACGTGACACCTGGTCTTCAGGTAATGCAGTCATCAGGCCAACCGAACAACGAAAGCTTCGGAATGACAATCCGTGGTACCGGCACCCTCAACTCGTCATCCCCTCTGGTGCTTGTCGATGGCATGGAGCAAAGCATCTCGATGGTGAACCCCGCTGACATCGCGTCCGTGTCGATCCTCAAGGATGCGGCGTCATGCGCCATATACGGTAACAGAGGCGCCAACGGTGTCATTCTCATCACCACAAAGAGCGGCTCGAACGACGGAAACATCACTGTGAATGTAGATGCGTCACTCGCCTACAGCGAACCGTTCAAGATCATACACACGGTTTCCGACTATGCGAGATATATGGAACTCTTCAACGAGTCCCAAACCAACATCGGCAACAGCCCGCAGTTCGCCCCGAGCATCATCACCACTTGGAGAGAGGCCGCGAAGGATCCTGATGGTCTGTCAGCGTCAGGCTATCCTAACTATGTGGCTTATCCTAACACTGACTGGTGGTCAGAAATCTACAACAAGTCACTCCAGCAGACCTACAACGTCTCCATCAGCGGAAAGGAGAAGAAGTCCGGCTACACCATGAGCTTTGGCTATGTTGATAATCCAGGCATCATAGACAACTCCGGCTACAACCGCTACCAAGGACGTATCAACCTTTACTCCGATGTCACCAAGTGGCTTCGCGTAGGCGCGCGCATCTGGGGAAATGTCACAAACCAGGATGTCCTCAGCCTAGATCTCGGAGGTCTTACCACCACCAAGATGCTGGCCTGCACGTACCCTTACTACGACGGCAAGTACGGAGCCCCTGAGAACAGCGCGGACGACCCTCAGTCTCACAATCCGCTTTGGGACTTCGCAAGCTCCACCGGACACGACAAGCGCACACAACTTTACACAGACTGGTACGCGCAAGTCAAGTTCCTAAAACACTTCACTTACAGTTTTGACTATTACTACAACGACCTCAGGCGCGAGAAGAAGACAGTTGACACCGCCATAGGCAAATACTCATTCTCTCAGGGCGCGTTCACCACAGGCGCCGCAGACCCGGCCACCCTCTATACTTATATGTATTATACCCGCGACAATACATACAAACTCAACCACCTGCTCAACTACAGCCAGTCTTTCGGCAGACACGACATCTCGGCTATGCTCGGCTACGAGCAGCAGCACTATGAATATCGCGAGTCAGACATGAGCAAGCTCGGCCTCACCGACGCCAACGTCAATGACTTCAACGCAGCCGTCACACCATATTCAACAAAAGGTTACGGCACGGAATGGACCTCACAGTCATATTTCGGCCGTGTCAACTACGCTTTCGCCGGGAAATATCTCTTCGAAGCGAACTTCCGTTATGATGGTTCCTCACGCTTCGCTCCAAGCTATCGCTGGGGCTTCTTTCCATCAGCCTCTGCCGCATGGCGTGTCAGCGAGGAGCCTTTCATGAAGAGCGTTCCGGCACTCTCCGACCTCAAGCTTCGTGTGTCGTACGGTGAGCTCGGAAACAACTCCATCGGCAACTACGATTGGCAGTCTATCTACTCTTCGGCCAACTACGCAGGCGGAAGCGACCTTCTGTCAGGAATCGCCATCACATCCATCGCCAACAACGCTCTCCGCTGGGAGTCCACGGCTGTGGCCAACATCGGTCTCGACTATGCCTTCCTCAACGACAGGCTCACCGGCACGATCGACGCCTACAACAAACTCACAAGCGGCATCCTCTATACTCCGGACATGTTCATGGCCATGGGTAACGCTTCCGCGCCTAAGCAGAACATCGCGGAGGTAACCAACCGTGGTATCGAGCTTGAGCTTGGCTGGAGAGACAACATCGGAGACCTCAGCTACAGCGTGAAAGGCAATTTCTCCTACAACAAGAACTGGGTAAGCAAATACAAAGGCAAACTCAATGATGACAAATCCAACATAGGAGATGTCTCCACCGGAAGCACGACACGTGTCCTCGAAGGCCACATGATCAACGAATGGTACCTTCCTAACGTTTACAAGGGAACTGGCAACGGCTATGCCGCTGACGGAATCAACGGAGGTCCTGTCGATGGCATGATCCGCACGGAGACAGACATGGAGTGGCTTCTGGCGATGCAGGAGAATGGATATTCATTCCAACCTACCAACAAGGTTGGACAGAACACTCTCTGGTATGGTGAATATATCTACGCAGACACGAACAATGACGGTGTCTATGGCAACGCCGGAGACTCCGAGTTCCAGAACATATCCACGACTCCTAAATACAACTTCGGACTTGAGGCTTCCCTCAACTGGAAGAACCTTGATTTCGCAATGTCTTGGGGCGGTTCCGCCGGATTCGCCATATATTACTACGCCACAGGGCGTAACGCTTCCACCACGGTCTATGGTTACGCTATTCCTGAGAAGATAGCCAACGACCATTATTTCTACGATCCTACAAACCCAAGCGACCCAAGGACCAATCTTACCTCAAAGAATCCTCGCCTCGCCTACAACAGCAGCGCGCCTTCTTCCGCAAACTCGTCTCTCCATCTTGAGAAGGGCAATTTCCTGAAACTCCGCAACCTTCAGATAGGTTACACCCTTCCGGCCAAACTCAGCCAGAAGTTTATGGTTCAGAGACTTCGCTTCTATCTTTCCGGGGAGAACCTCTTCGCCATCACCGGATTCTCTGGTCAGGATCCAGAACAGCGCGCGACCGTCGCTTACTCAACAATGCGTCAATATTCAGCAGGAGTCAACATTACATTCTAATTGATTTTGAATATCATGAAAAATATTTTCAGAAAATCTTTAATAACAGTGGCGTCAGCCGCCATGGTTCTTGGGACCTACGGATGCAAGGAGGACTTTCTCGACACTGTACCATCATACAGTTTCGCGAACTCAACGGTATGGCAGTCACCTATCCTCGCGCGCGCGGCTCTCAACGGAGTTTACAACGCCCTCTACCAGCACTTCTCAATGAATTACAGCGGTGCGGCCCTTGGAATGTCATTCGACTCATATTCTTCAGTGATGGATGTCGATGCCAACTGGAAAGGGAACAACTGCATGAGTCCTGGAAACCTTACCTCCTCATCGGGCACGGTAGCCAACTTCTACAAGTACTTCTACACAATCGTGTACAGGGCGAACGATGTGATCAACCACATTGAGTCAGTCCCTGACATGGACAATGAGGAGAAAGCCCGCATCAAGGCCGAGGCACTTGTTCTCCGTGCGTATGGATATTACAACCTCAATGTTCTTTGGGGCGGTGTTCCAATCTACACAGAGAATGTGGAGGCCAATGACGCGACTAAGCCTCGCAACACCAAGGATGAGGTCTGGAAACAGATCATCGAGGATTGCACGGCTGCCATACCTGCTCTTCCAAAGATCGTCGCCGGAGGTGAGACTGTCTCACAGACAACCGCCTACGCCATCCGTGGCTTCGTGTACGAGTTCATGAAAGATTACAAATCCGCCCTCGCCGACTTCAAGGCGATCGAGGAATGCGGAGCCGCCCTCTATTCCCCAAGCAATGGAGCGAAGGGCAACAAGGACTTCTTCCAGCTCTTCAAGCCGGCCAACGAGAAGAACAACGAGATCCTTTTCGCTGTCGCCTGTGTAAGTTCCACCAATCAAGGCAACCCACGAGCCATCAACTATGGCAACCGTGTCACCGGCGGCTCGGCCTGGAACAACTACCTTCCGAACCCTGCTTACGTGGAAAGGTTCGAAGAGGCCGACGGCTCTCCTTTCAACTGGGAGGACTATATTCCTGGCTACACCAAGATGACCCCGAATGAAAGATCCGTGTTCTTCCTCCGCGACGGACTCGAATCAGGGAATGGGGAGTTCGGCAAGTATGACTACAAAGAGAAGAAAAACCAGATGGTTGAATTCGGTTCCGATTTCTCAAAGTACCTTGACCAAGGCAACGAGGAGCGTATAAAGAAAGTTTACGAGAATCGTGACCCGCGTCTCATGATGGCGATCATAACCCCTTACTCCGTTTACAACGGAAACGTAGGTGGCATAGGCAACTACACATGGACACTCCGCTGGCCGTACTGCCTTGACGCCGGGGCGCCTTACGACATCCGTACCGACACCAACTCCATGTTCTACTACCTCTGGAGGAAATATGTTCCTGAAAACGACGAGTGCACCACCCGTTGGGTCTATGACCAGAACATCTACCTTATCCGCTACGCCGAAATCCTTCTCCACCGGGCCGAATGCGAGGCGCAACTCGGAAATCTCTCCGAGGCAAAGGATTGCATCGACCAAGTACGCAAGCGTGCGGGACATATCCTCCTGAGCGACCCTGCCTGCAAGACGGTCCAGGCCACCAAGGAAGATGTCATCAACCTTGCGCGCAACGAGATGTATGTAGAACTCGGAGGCGAGGATTCGATGTACTTCAACGAACTCCGCTGGGGCACATGGCACAACGAGAAGTACTTCAACAACACTCTCCGCGCCCAGGGCATGCCTTACAAGACACAGTCCAACGGTCTTATGGAGATGTGGGGAACAACCAAGTACACCCACGTGTCAGTGGGCACATACTGTGCGACATGGCCTATTCCTCAGAAGGAGAGGGAGATGAATCCTGACCTGACACAAAACGACGGATACATCGACTAATTAATTCTGCACACAGAGAAGGGCGGTCATAACGGCCGCCCTTTTTTCATTTCAGTGGAACAGAAAACCGGAATCAATGCTCCGGCATATCCGTCCGCATATTCATTATTCATTGAATATCAAAGTTTCTGCATCAGGATGTTCTCGTAGGTCTTATCGCCGACGGCGTAGCCGGTGTAGGAGGTTCCGTCGAAGAGTAGGAACTTGTAGCCGGTCAGGCTCATCTCCGAGCCTGCGGTCGTGCGCCAGCGCAGAAGGCCGTCATCGCAGAAACCGAATTCCATACTGCTGGACTGACCCCAGATTCCGGTATAAAGGTTGGCGACGAAGCCGAAGACCACGTTCAGGTAGCTGAACTCACCGAGATTCTGAGACTGCAAACGGATGCAATGCTCCTCCGGGATGTAAGTTCCGGTGATCGCCGGAGAGTACGAGCTGTAGTTGCACAAACCCTTGATCATCACGGTGTTCTCTCCAGTCTTGATGATGTCCACACGGAAGGATTCCGTGCTCGCCTGATTGCTGTCGGAAGTCTTGACATCCGCATTCACTATGTAGGCCCCGACAAAATCATCCAGACTCACGGCTTTGAACTTGTCCGCATGTGATGCCAGAACGGTTGAATCCGTGACATAGACCTTGTCTCCGTACCTGTTGGTAACCTCAGCGAGGACTCGATAGGCTCCACCTTCCGAAAGTCCCTGATAATAAAGGGTAAGCCCGTCCGGTCCTTCACTTGCGGCAAGGTTATCCGCGTCTAATTTAGATCCTATTCCAAGAATCTGGTCAAGAGGATAGTTCTCCTCATAATAATCAAGCACATCCTTATCCATCATAATGTAACGCACAGACGCGGCGTTCCTCGTACGAATTTTCCAGACCATAGTGGAATACGGGTCAACACTGTAAGGGCTGATGCTGAACTCCAGAACCTCTGGAGCTATCGTGCCGTCCGGATCGTAGGTGAAGCGTATGGCAATCATCTCGCCAGGCTTGCCTTCCGCATCAAAAGGCACGGCTATCAACGTGTTGGACGGAACCGACGGAGTCCACTGCTGTGTGTTGTCGGAGAATGTCCGGATGTCATCCCGCTGGCCAAGACAGATCTGCTTGTAAACTTTGTTCAGTTCCGCGGTGTCTCCGGTGACGTCACCTTCCACAACCACGGCTTTGCATGAAGAAGTGAAGCTGTTGAACTCAAAGGAGAATTTTCCGTCACCCTCGTAAGTCGCCGCGACAACCGGATCGTTGTCGTGGTCACCGGCGAAGACGATCTTCTCGGGACCGTAGCCGAACATTCCGTCCGTGACATAATAGGCCAGGTTAAGGGTGAAAGTCTGCTTGCCGTCGAACGTGCAAGGGAAACGGTCATAATAGGCTTCGTCACCGAGGTACTGGGCGATGTCTGAGACATAGACATATTCATCGCTGCCGCTGTAGTAGTAGCCTATCGACTGCCCCGGCACAACCACGGAATTGTCGCTGTTCACCTTGAAGAAGAAGTTGACACCGGCTCCCCAATCCAGAAGTCTGAATATGTTGGTGGTGCCTTTTGCGCGCTCCACCAGCATTCCACGCTGATAGCCTTCGTAGAACTGGGAGTAGTAATATGTCGCTGTCTGCTGCACCTGCTCGCCGCTTTCGGTGGTTCTCATATATGGTTCCCACTCCAGGGTGAACGATGCGGTAAGATCAAGGAAATCACTGTACTGTGTGATATAGGCCGGATCATCGCCGAGTTCCGCGTCCCTGCCGATTATGCAGAGGGAGGCGGTGACACTGGATCCAAGCACCACAGCGTTCATGTTCACGGTCACAGGGACCTCAACGCTGTACTGCCCGTCAGGAATGACCACCGTGTCACGTACAGAGAACAGGGACGCGTTCTTGCCGCTCTTCTGGAGCAACACACGGTAAGTGCCCTTGTTGCCGTTTCTGGCAAGCACAACGGTGAACTCACCTTCCTTCGTTCCCTGCTCGAACTCTTTCACAAGGCTTTTCTGGACAAAATGGATCTCCTTGTTGTCCGAATCATTGGGAGAGGACATCTCGCCGATCTGCTCCTGATCGCAGGCGACCAAGGAAAGCAGCGCGGCGGAGGCGCACAACAATATTCTTAAAAACTTTTCCATTATGGATTCTGGTCTTCTTCGTTAATGTTAGGGTTGTTGTTGATCTCATCCTGAGGGATGGTCATCACCCAGTCGTAGGTGTCAGGGTTGGTGAGGTTGATGCCGTTGCCGGACATCGTGGAGATGCACTCCTCGGCGAATCCGTCGGAGGTCTTCCTATCGATTCCCTGGCCGAGACGGCGCACATCGACAAGACGGCCGAACTCACCCCAAAGCTCGATCCTCTTCTGCACGAGAATATTCTCAAGCAGGGAGCCGGTCCAGGATGTCGTGAGCGAGCCGAGCATCGTTCCGTCAAGGTTGGAGGCGTCGAAGGTGGCGTCCCTCTTCTGCATCACGGCGTTGAGGTAGCGTACAGCCTTGTCCTTGTCCCCGAGACGGAGGGCGGCCTCGGCAGCGTCAAAGTAGAACTCTTCGACCCTCATATAGATGTAGTCCCCAAGCCAGGCGGCAACATTCGTGAACTTGAACTTCTTGGAGATGTACGGAGACTCCTTGTCGTCCGGATCCCACCAGGCCCGGCGGATGTCTCCCGGACGGATCTGCTTGTACAGGCTGGAGTTGATCAGCTTAGGGGCGGACTGGGCGTAGGCACCGTCAACATTGTCCATGTGAGCGAAGAAACTGGCGTAGCCTCCGGCCTGCTCGGTGTTCTCGATCCCGGCGCCCCACATCACGTTGGAAGCGGAGAGGGAGTTCATTCCGTTCATCAGCTCGGAAGTCCCGCCGATCGAATATTCCTCGGACTTTATGATCTTCTCCGAAGCGGCCAAAGCGGTCTCCCAATTTCCCGCAGCCAAAGCTACACGAGCCTTGATGCCGAGGGCGACATAATAGGAAATATGGGATTTTGTGCCTCCGAGGACAGACGCGTCACCTTTTTCGAGCAGATCGATGGCCGTGTCAAGGTCTGAGTTGATCTGTGCGAAGACTGTCTCAAGGTTCTCACGCTTCTTGCCGACGAAATCCTTGCCGGTAGGCTCGGTGTAGATCGGCACGCAAGGGTCTGACCAACGGAACTTTTCCTGCAATGCACTGTAAGGCGGACGGGCGAACCAGTTCGCCAGATTGAAATATGACAGGGCACGGATCGCATAGGCGTTGCCGAGCACATAGTCCACATCGACCTCGCTTCCGGTCATCGTCTTCTCGGCGGAGATCACATAGTTGGCGTTGGAGATCCAAGTGTAGTTGGCGTTCCACACGTCATACGGACGGAAACTGTCCGAAGTGTAGAACGACTTCACGTTGTAGCAGTGGTCGTACCAGAACCACCCGTTGCCCTGGCTCTGCATAATGAAGTCATCGGCCATCGACTCAAGTGCGATGTTGTAGGCGGAGATTCCGAAGCACTGGTGGGCGTTTCCACCGGTTGACCAACCAGCGGTCCACATTGTCCTGTAGATTCCGTCCACGATGGTCACGGCCGTGGTCGCCGACTTCAGGAGATCCTCTCCGGAGCCGGAATCCGTAGGTTGGAACTCCAGGTTGCAGGAAACGGCGCAAATGGCCGCCGACATTATTGATAGTATCTTTTTCATTCCGTTAGAAGTTTATGTCAATTCCCGCTGCCACAACCCTTGACGGGGTGTAGGTGTAGGAGACTGTTCCGGTAAAGTTGTACTGAGGATCCATTCCGTTCATATTGCAGAACAGAGCCAGATTGTCAGCGGTGACGAACACCCTGCAGGCCCCGATCCCGGCCTTCTTTGTCAATGAGGAAGGAAGGGTGTAGCCGAGGGTGATGTTCTTGATGGCGAAATAGGAAGCGTCGATCAGTTCCTCTCCGGTGCTGGAGCGGCTGCCTCCGATCTCAACGAGAGGGACATCCGTGATGTCACCCGGCTGCTGCCAGCGCCTGAGCACGTTCTTGTGCCAGTTGTTTCCGGCGTAGGTGACATTCATCGCGCCGCCGTACAGACTGTCGTAGATCTTTCCGCCGACCGAGAACGTGGTCAGGAACGAGAAGTCGAAGTTCTTGAAGAAGGTGAAGTTGGACGAGAAGCTGCCTGAGAACAAAGCCTGGCGGCTGCCGTAGTAGTACTTGCTCAAAGAAGCCAGACCAACATTGTCGGTGACATATTCATCACACTTCTCGGTCACTATGGAACCCGTCTTGTCCACGGCGTAGCGGTAGTAGGCATAGTAGAGCTGACGGCCGGTCGAAGGTGAGACTCCGGCTGACTTGGACATATAGAATGTGTAGATCGGCTTACCCTTCTCGATCACGACGCTGCCATAGTTGATGACATCCTGCGAAGAAGTGAGTTCCGTCACCTTGTTCCTGTTCATCGAAAGCATCAAAGAGGCGTCCCAATGGAAGTTGGAACGATCGAATATCACTCCTCTGAACGAAGTTTCCAATCCCCTGTTCACCATCGAGCCGACATTGTCGTCATAGCCTGAAAATCCGGATGAGATGGCGAGAGGGTTGTTAAGAAGCATATCCCGGGTTCTGCGGGAATAATATTCAATGGTGCTTGTGAGCCTTCCGCCGAACATGCTGGCCTCGATACCGGTGTTCAGGTTACCGTTCTTCTCCCAGGTGACGAGTTTGTTCTCAATGGAAGAGGCGGTCGAGCCCGGACGGGTCCCGTTGGCCCAACCATAGCTGAAACGGCCCTGCCAAACGTAGTACGAGCCAAGGTTGTCGTTACCCTGCACTCCGTACGAAGCCTTGAGTGTCAGATTGTTGAGCCAGTCGGAAGTGGATTTCATAAAGTTCTCCTCGGAGATTCTCCACGAGGCTCCGACTGACCAGAAGTTACCCCACTGGTTGGACTTGTGGAAGCGGGACGAACCGTCGGTACGCCAGGAAGCGTCGAAATAGTAGCGGTCACGGAAACCGTAGTTCAGACGCGCGAGCACCGACTCGATGGCATAGTCATTTGAATATGACGTGTTGCTGAGCGTGGTCACCGCCGAGCCGAGCTCATCGATGCCGTCCACGATGCCGCTCTTGGACCCCAGCTGGTAGTTGTAATTGTAGCGATAGTACTCGTGGCCCGCGAGAAGGTCAACGGAATGTTCCCCGAACTTCCTGCGGTATGTCAGCAGTTCGTTGAGCGTGTAGCTCATCGTCCTGGTGTTGTACTTGCTGACGGTTCCGCCCTGTGAGGCGGCGTTTCCGTGGTACTTGTCGTTGGTCGTCGTGCGGCCGTAGTCAGTGAAGTCCACACCGAGATTGATGTCGAGATTGAGGCCGTACAGCAAAGCGTCCTTATTGATTGTTCCCAATTTCACGAACGTTCTGGCGGACACGGAGTTGCGCTTGTAGTAAGCCTTGTTGTCGTACAGCTCGGCCTTGGAGTTGAATCCCTGCGCGGTGACACGGTTGGCGTAGCCGTTGTCCTCCTCGGAGCCATATTCATACTGCCTGTTCCCGGCCGCGTCAAGCACATCGTTTCCGTCCATATCCTTCAGGTAAACAGGATAGACAGGAGCCATAAACTGGGCTGTGTACCAGACGTTCGAGGTCGCGCTTCCGGTGGCGTCCTGGAAATCGGACACCGCGTGCGCGAGGTTGGCGCTCATTCCCATCTTGAACCAGTCCGTGGCCTGCACGTCCCCGCTGATCCTGCCGGTGAAACGGTCGAAGTCAGTGTTCTGAAGAGTACCGTTCTCCTTGTAGTAACCCAAGGAATATAAATAGGTTGTCTTCTCGGTTCCGCCGCTGACCGAAAGCACGTGCTCGGTACGGAAAGCCTTGTCGTTGCTGATCTCGTCCATCCAGTTCTCGTTCCAGGCCGCCACAGCGTCCTCCTGGATCTTCCCGGACTCCTTGTTGACCAACTCCGACCAAGAGTAATTCTTGTAAGGGTTGTAATATTCAGGATTCTTCAGTCCGCCGATAGTCTGGCCAAGGTTGTCGGCGGCATAGACGCTCGCGGCCTCGAAATCCATTCCGGTGCCGTACTGGGCGGAGTTGCGCAGGGCCTCGTAGGTCAGTTCGACATAGTCGCTCATCCCGACAAGGTCATAGCGTTTCAAAGCTCTGGAGGCCACGCCGAAGTTACCCTTGTAGCTTACGTTCACCCTGTCCTTGCTTCCTTTCCTGGTGGTGATCACGATGACACCGTTCGCTCCACGGGCTCCGTAAAGGGCACCTGCCGAAGCGTCCTTCAGCACTGTCATCGTCTCGATGTCCGCAGGGTTGATGGCGCTGATGGCTCCATCGTAAGGCACACCGTCCACAACATACAGAGGGCTGG
>ENA-OPJV01000420-OPJV01000420.1-human-gut-metagenome-genome-assembly--contig:-NODE-420-length-16606-cov-1.756691_pt1 | contig 16606 bp, 15 predicted proteins | sample MGYA00241772_ERZ501669 | MGnify/ENA primary metagenome ERZ501669 (study PRJEB25962, sample SAMEA2042290) | human gut metagenome | biome: human gut; feature: human-associated habitat; material: faeces...
GAACATGCCGTTAGAAATGCCGCAGTAAGCAAAACAATCATAAGGCTGCATTTCCCGAAAATAAAAACAGGTGATTTCATGGTATTTAGTTTTAATAATTACATTTTTTAAATGCACGTTTTGCGTTATGCCCTTTGCTCTGTTCCTGTGATAACAAGGACTTAAACGCATTCTTCGCAAATATAATAAGTTTCCAATAAAAACCAAAAACTTTTGGATTATATTTATTATGTTAATTTCTGGCTAAGCCTGCAGGGTCGTTTGTCAGTAATGGCAAAGCCTTCATCTCATACGGTTTTGCGCCTTTTTGCGGCTGCTGTATGAACGGCCGCAATGTTCGTGTGCGGCGCATGGAAACAGACATTCCGGGTACGAAAAGACATGCCAGGAAAATGGGATATTTTGAAGCAAAAAAATGAAAACTGATTTTCAGCGCTTAAACCCTACATTGTAGCAAAGAAAAAATTAGTGGCTCGGATTTTAAAATTAGTGGCTTGCTTTTAGAAAAGCAAGCCACTAATTTTTTGCCCTTTGAAAACCCGTTCCGGAAATGCCCGGAAAATGTAGACAATGGCGGACGCTGTATTAGCGCATGGTAAATGCGCCCCGAAATATGTAGGCCCGGTGTTATTCCATGTGGTCGAACTCATGCTTCATCTTCATGAGTTCCTCGCGCACGGCCTTCAGGCGTTCCACAACCTCTGACGTGCGCTGCTCGCCCTGCTTGTTCTTGCGCAGGGCTTCGCGGGCGGCGGCGAGTTTCATGCCGCGCACCTTGACAAGGTTGTATACAAGGCGCACTTCCTCGATGTCTTCCTTGCTGTATTGCCTTATGTTGCGCCCGCTCTTGCGGGGCGAAATCTGCGGGAACTGCTTTTCCCAGAAGCGAAGCAATGTCTCGCTTACGTTGAACATCTTCGCTACTTCACCTATGGAATAGTAAAGTTTAAGTTCCTTATTGGTTGCCAACGCCATTAGATTGATATTTTTGGGTGTGTACACTATTGCAAAGTTAGCGAAAAGGCTGTAACTTTGCAAACAAATACTAAAAAATCAAACTTTATGACAGCTAACGAGATAAGAGAATCATTCAAGCAATTCTTTGCCTCGAAAGGGCACACCATAGTGCCGTCCGCCCCCATGGTGATAAAGGACGACCCCACGCTTATGTTCACAAACGCCGGCATGAACCAATGGAAAGACATCATACTCGGCACACGCGACCCCGAACCGCGCCGCCGCGCCGATTCGCAAAAGTGCCTGCGCGTGAGCGGCAAGCACAACGACCTTGAAGAGGTTGGACACGATCCCTACCACCACACCATGTTCGAAATGCTCGGCAACTGGAGCTTCGGCGACTATTTCAAGCGTGAAGCCATTGCCTGGGCCTGGGAACTGCTCACGAAGGTTTATAAGCTTCCGGCCGAACGCCTCTGGGTGACGGTCTATATCGAAGACGACGAAGCCTACGACATCTGGAACAAAGAAATCGGCGTGCCTGCGGAGCGCATTGTGCGCATCGGAGACAATAAGGGTGCCCGCTACATGTCCGACAATTTCTGGATGATGGGCGACACCGGCCCCTGTGGTCCCTGCTCGGAGATTTTTTACGACCACGGACCGGAAGTCTGGGGCGGGCTGCCGGGAACACCGGAAGAAGACGGCGACCGTTTTATTGAGATTTGGAATCTGGTGTTTGACCAATTTGAAGATTTGCCAGACGGTTCCAGAATTAATCTGAAAAAGCCGTCTATTGATACTGGTATGGGGCTGGAGCGAATCGCCGCCATTCTGCAGGGTGTGCATTCCAATTTTGATATTGACACGTTCCAGCATCTGATTAAGGCGATTGCGGATATGGCCAACACCGACCCGAAAGGACCGCTACAGGCATCGCACAACGTGATTGCCGACCACCTGCGGGCAATGAGCTTTTTGATTGCCGACGGCGTACTGCCTTCCAACGAAGGACGCGGTTATGTTCTGCGGCGGATTATGCGGCGGGCGATGCGCCATGTTTATATGCTCGGAGTAAAAGAGCCGATGATTTACAAGCTGCTGCCGGTTTTGCAGAAAGAAATGGGCGAGGCCTATCCGGAACTTTACCGCTTTGATAAACTGATTACGGAAACCATCAAGGCAGAAGAAACCCGTTTCGGCAAGACGCTGGACAAAGGCATGCGCCTGCTGGACGACGAAACCTCGCAGCTAACCAAAGGCGACACGCTCAACGGCGAAACGGCATTTAAACTGTATGATACCTATGGCTTCCCGCTTGATTTGACGCAAGATGCGTTAAAAGGCAAAGGAATTGAAGTTGACGTTGCCGGGTTTGATGCAGCAATGGCCAAGCAGAAAGAAGAAGCACGCAAGAACTGGGCCGGGTCGGGCGATGCCGGCACCGAAAAAATTTGGTTCGAAGTTAAAGAAAAAATCGGCGGAACAGAATTTTTAGGCTATAAGACGACCAAGAGCGATGGCATTGTCAAAGTTCTGGTTCAGGACGGCAAAGATGTTGACAGCGTGAAAAGCGGCGAATTTTATCTGGTTGCGAACCAGACGCCTTTTTACGGCGAATGCGGCGGACAGGTCGGCGATACCGGCATTATCTGCGGCAAAAGCTTCAAAGCGGAAGTTTATGACACCAAGCGTAAGCTGGATACGGTTTTCGTTCATTGCTGCCGCATGATTGAAGGCGAAGTTAAAGTTGAAGACTTTGCATCTTTTGAAGTCAACGAAACGAATCGGAAACAGATTTGCGCTAACCATTCGGTTACGCATTTGGTACACAAAGCGTTGCGGACGATTTTAGGCGAACATGTTACGCAAAAAGGATCGCTGGTTGCGGCGGACAGAATGCGGTTTGACATTTCACACCCGAAGCAAATCACCGCAGACGAACTAAAGCTGGCCGAAGATATGGTTAATGCGGCCATCCGTGCCAATTATCATGTCAACACGGTATTGATGAATCAGGATGAAGCCGTTAAAACCGGCGCAATGGCATTGTTCGGCGAAAAATACGGCGAAGAGGTTCGCGTGGTTACGATGGAAAAAGACGGAGAAGTTTATTCGCGCGAGCTGTGCGGCGGAACGCACGTTTGCGACACCGGAGAAATCGGCTATTTCAACATCATTTCCGAATCCGCGGTATCGGCCGGCGTACGGCGTATTGAATGCGTTACCGGCAAAGGCGCGGAAGAATATGTCGATGCGATGGAAGATAAACTGCATTGTGCCTGCAACACGCTGAAAACCAACATCAACGATTTGGAAGCACGTATCGGCAACCTGCTGGAAGAAAAGAAAAAGCTGGAAGCGGAAGTGTTTAACCTCAAGAAAACGCTGGCCAGCGGCGGTGTGGCAAAGAGCAGCGAAACGGAAGTTGTCAACGGCGTGAAATTTATCGGCAAGGTTATCCCGGACGTTCATCCGAAGGAATTGAAAGCCTTTATTGACGAGATGAGCCAAAACATCGGTTCGGGCGTTATGGTTCTGGCAACCGATAAAGACGGCAAAGCATCTATTGTCGTTGGTGTTACGAAAGACCTGACAAACAAATATTCTGCGGTTGACCTGGTGCGAATTGCCTCGGCAGCAGTCGGCGGACAAGGCGGCGGCGGCAGACCGGACATGGCTCAGGCGGGAGGCCCTGATGCCAGCAAATTGTTTCTGGCCTTTGAAGAAGTCAAAAAGGCTATTTAAACGGTTAACAAGCGGGGAAGGCGCCAATGTCGGCGCTTTTTCCGGATATTCGGCGTGGCAATAATTTACAGCCATGAATGCCCAAGAAGGTTAAACAACATGAAAATCGGAATAAGAAAACCGTCGCTAAAAAAGATGATTGCGGCACGTATTTCGCCGAAGCGTTTTATACGGCACAATCTTGGAATAAAAGCTCCGCGCGGCTGGGGCTGGCTGACCAATCCGAAAAAAGCACTTTATAACCGAATTTACAATCGAACGACGATTGATATTTTTTCGGTTTTAAAGAAATTGTTTAAGTAATGACACGCAAATCAGCTCGTGAAAAGCGCCCTTCAAAGGGCGCTTCGGAACAAAGTACCTGTTGCTATATCAAATTGTGCGCCAATTCCGCCTCGGTATTTGACTTTTCTATGATTTGATGCAGTTCTTGATTATTTTTTCCAGTCAATGCAGCCAGAGCCTGCATATATTCTTGATTTTCTATTTTGATTTCCGGATAATTAAACAAAGCAAATGCTTTTATTTTTGCTTCTTTGTTAAATTTTTTCTCTTCAGCATATCTCATTCCTTGAGGACGCATATTTATATATACCCCGCTCCTATTGTATTTCCACATAGAATCGGTGGCAAAATCGGTTGTCCAACTATACGGACTTAATAAATTCCACCATGATACCGTATTTATTTTAGATTTTATCTGACTAACAGCATCTTCATAACCACGAGCTTTTGCCATTACTATCAATGCTGACGAGCCTCTGTCTATATCTACGGTACACGGCGTTGTTGTACAAACCAACGCACCATTAGCATAAATATTGATATTTTTAACGTTCGAGTCAAATGTCAGCTGTTGTGTCGAACCACTAAAAATAGTTCCGCACGCGGTCAAGACCAATACGGACAATAACACCGATTTTTTCATATTTGCATCCTTTTATATAGTTCAAACAAAAAACCCGCTTTAGAAAGCTAAAGGCGGGCGGATGCTAGAAAACCGTATACAAGTTAAGACGGCTCGGCTTATTGGGGCAGAGCCTTATTCACCGACATCCACCCCATACGGAGGTATGACGTCGGCACTATTTTTAAAGTCGTGTGCGCACGACTAACTTGTATTTATAAAGGGTTTTCTAGGCCCTCGGATTTATCCTTTTCTAGAGAACAAATCCTATTTTGAGGTTAGTTTATTTTTTTGAATTAAGCAAGAAAATTATTGCAAAACAGGATAATTTCCGGCATTTTGAAAAAATCCCGTAAAAATGCGGAAATATCCGGCTATTGTAACCAAAAGATATAAGTTGCCAAAGCCTATATGATAAAGAAAGGATAAGAAAATGGCATTTTGTTTTAATCACTTCAATTTTAACGTTACGAATCTGGAAACAAGCCTTGCCTTTTATGAGAAAGCACTGGGGTTAAAAGAAAACGGACGGATTGAGGCCGAAGACGGCTCTTATGTCATCGTTTATCTCGGCGACGGCAAAACCGGATTCCGGCTGGAACTGACCTGGCTGAAAGACCATCCGCAGAAATACGATTTGGGCGAGTGCGAATTTCACTTGGCAATAACGGCAGACAATTATCAGGAAGCATTGAAATTTCATCAGAAAAAGGCAGGGTTTGTTTTGTCAACGAGGCGATGGGAATTTATTTCATTGAGGATCCGGACGGTTATTGGATTGAAATTCTGCCGCCGCAAAAATAAATCGCAGCATAAATTCCGGAGGCTTTCCCTTGACGTCTGAAAATACAGAAAAAGCGGGGGCATTCCCCGCTCTATTTTTTCTGCTCCAATTGACATCAGCATACTAAAAGAAATAATATCGGATGCCGACGGTGAATTCCTGGATATTCTTCTTAAACGTATCGTCTTCCGGGAATACATAACGGTACATAGCGCGGATACCAATGTTATCGGTCGGATTAAACTGTGCACCGAAACCGGCACGATAGGCGGTGCCTTCAAAATCTTCCATTTTTTTGTTCAGGTTACCGCCGTCCAATGTATATTTACCATATCCCACGGTCGTTAACAGCTCTACTACGCCGAGATTCAACGTATCGGAAACCAAATCTATGCCGTATGCCGCAGGTTTTGTTTTGCTGCCGCCGAAAGCATCGGTTGACGCATACTGCTGATAATATCCTTCTACGGATAAAAAGCCTAAAACTTTTACGCCGGCACTGACTGCGCCGCCGTTCAGGCTGTCAATATCGCCAAATCCGTTCGGCGTGGCGGAAACATAATCCAAACCGACATGCGGCGAAATAATAAAAGCATGGGCATTAAACGAAATCAGCATAGCGACAAGCGCCAAATATATTTTTTTCATTACAAGTTCCTTTTAACAGTTAATATATATTATATTTTTTCTTAGAAGAGCGGCAATTAAGACAACTCTTTTATTACAATGTCCCGGGAAGCCGCATCGTAAACGATTCCCAGTTTTCCCTTGCGAAATTCTTCGGCCGTTTTGCCAAAGACTTCATAACGCCAGCCTTTGAGAATCTGATTTTTAGCTTTTGGATTTTTGATGTATTCGCGCAGATTCTTTTCCGACGTTATCAATCGCGATACGACACCGCAGTCGTTACTTTTTATCTTCAGCAAAAGTTTCAGGACTTCACAAAGGGAATGCTGACTTGGCGGCAGAGTAACATCGCGTTCACGGTCTACACGTCCCAGTGTGCGGTCAAATTTGTCTTCGGTCAGCGATGCCAGAATTTCCGTCATTTCTTTAGCAAGGCGGCTTTTGGCAACATCCGGACGCACCCCGCGAACCCTTTTCATCTCTTCCATATCTTTCGGGAAGGCTGTCGCAATGTTTACCAGCGTTTCATCCTTGATAATATTCTGTCGGGAAACGTTGCGTTCTATCGCCATTTTTTCACGCCATTCCGCCAAAGCTTTCAACGCATTCAAGAATGACAAAGAGTGCCCATTGTGACGAATCCGCAGCCAAGCGTTTTCCGGATTTTGTTCATAATGCGCCGTATCGGCAAAATCTTCCATTTCTTCCGCAATCCAGCTTTCCCGTTTATTTTCTTTCAGATACGAGGCAATTTCGTTATAACATTTAATCAGATGCGTTACATCGCCCGCGGCATATTCCAACTGCTCGGCACTCAGCGGGCGCAGCTGCCAGTTGGTCAAACGGCAGGATTTATCCAGATCCACCCCGCAGTAGGCTCTAACCAGATTTTCATAACTGACACATTCGCCCAGACCGCAGGCCTGCGCCGCTATCTGGGTGTCAAAAACCGGCGTCGGCACCGCACCGGAAAGGTTGTACAGAATCTCAATATCCTGACGGCCGGAATGAAAAACTTTCAGCACTTTTTTATTTTGCAACAGGGCAAAGAAATCGCCGAAGTCCATATTTTCTGCCAACGGGTCTATCAAAAAAGCGCCGTCTTCATAACCGACCTGAATCAGGCAGGGAATGGGGAAAAATGTCTTTTCACGGATAAATTCGCAATCTATGGCTATAACTTTTTGTTTTTTTAATATCTTACAGGCGTCCTGCAGTTCTTGTGTCTTATCTATTAAATTCATTTGGGCGTTCCCTTGTCTTTTGGTTGCAGTTTACGGGGGATTGTTTAAGATTTTTTTAATTTTAGCTTGCATTTATGCCAATTTGGGATAAAAATGGCGGCATTGACGTTGAAACAATTTTTCAGGGGTACTTATGATTGAATACAGAACTCATACCTGCGGCGAACTGAGAGCCGCCAACGCCGGCCAAAAGGTCAAGCTTTCGGGCTGGATCCACCGCAAACGCAATTTAGGCAACCTGTGCTTTGTCGATTTGCGCGACCACTACGGCATTACCCAGTGCGTAGTTGACAGCTCCAGCGATTTGTTTAAGAAGCTGGAAGATATCCGGGTGGAAAGCGTCATTACCGTTGACGGCAAGGTTGTGATGCGCGAGAGCGTCAATAAAAACATGCCGACCGGCGACATTGAGGTCAAAGTCAGCGATGTCGTTCTGCATTCCATGGCCGACGTTCTGCCGATACAGGTTTTCGGGGAAGACAACTCGCCGGAAGAGCTGCGCCTGAAGTATCGTTTTCTGGATTTGCGGCGCGAGAAAATCCACAACAATATCATTCTGCGCTGCAAAGTTATCAAACGCATGCGCGAGTTGATGAACGAGCAGGGTTTTCTGGAATATCAGACGCCGATTTTGACGGCTTCATCTCCGGAGGGCGCACGCGACTTTCTGGTTCCATCCCGCTTAAATCCGGGAAAGTTTTATGCTTTGCCGCAATCGCCGCAGCAATTTAAACAGCTGTTGATGGTTTCGGGCTTTGACAAATATTTTCAGATTGCACCGTGTTTCCGTGATGAAGATCCGCGTGCCGACCGCAGCCCGGGCGAATTTTACCAGCTGGATATGGAAATGTCTTTTGCCACGCAGGATGATGTGTTTGCGGTAATGGAAAAGACTATGGGTTCTATTTTCAACGAATTCGGCGAAGGAAAAAAAGTTGACCAGGCGCCATTTCAGCGTATTGCTTTTAAAGACGCCATGCTGAAATACGGCTCCGACAAGCCGGATTTACGCAATCCGTTGATTATTCAGGATGCAACCGCTTTCTTCAACAATTCCGGGTTCGGCGTTTATGACGGCAAGGCAGCCAACGGCGAGGGACTGCGTGCCATTGTTATCCCCGGCGCAGGAGAGAAACCACGTTCGTTCTTTGACAAGCTGGACGGTTTTGCCAAAGAAGAAGGGTTCGGCGGCATGGCATATGTCGCGCTGTCAGCAAACGGCGCCAAGGGCATTGCCAAATTTTTCTCTGAAGAAAAAATGGCTGAACTTAAAAATATGTTTGGGGTTAAGGACGGTGATGCGGTTGTCTTTATGGGCGGCAATAAAAAACTTATCAGCAAATTTGCAGGAAAAGTCCGCACAAAACTCGGCGAAGAGCTGGATTTGATTGAGAAAGACGCGTTCCGTATCTGCTGGATTGTCGATTTTCCGTTTTACGAGGAAAACGAAGAAACAGGCGCAGTTGAATTTTCGCACAATCCGTTTTCCATGCCACAGGGCGGAATGGACGCGCTGTTGAACAAGAATCCGTTTGAGATACTGGCTTATCAGTACGACATGGTCTGCAACGGCGTGGAATTGGCTTCCGGCGCAGTCCGAAACCACAAACCGGAAATCATGTACAAGGCATTTGAGCTGGCGGGATATGACCACAGCGTCGTGGACAACAAATTCGGCGGTATGATTAACGCATTCAAGTACGGCGCGCCGCCGCACGCAGGATGCGCTCCGGGGATTGACCGCACGGTCATGCTGCTTTTGGACGAACCGATTATCCGCGACGTCATCTTGTTCCCGTTAAACGGCAAAGCGCAGGATTTGCTGATGCAGGCGCCGAATACGGTTTCCGAGCAGCAGTTGAAAGACTTGCATCTGGATATTAAGTCCGACGCATTGGCCTAATATAGCAGACGGCGGCAACCAGACGGCTGCCGCCTTTTCTTTTCTCAGGTGTTTAAAATGCGCTACGGCATCTCTCCGGAAACATATATAGCAAAAGTCTCCGCGGCGGTTATTTGGTTCTGTTTCACTGCCTTTTCTTTATATATTGCCCCGTTTCATGAAATATGGGCTGACGAAGTTCAGGCTTTTTTGATTGCACGCGATGCCAGTTTCAGCGAAATTTTGACAGTTATCCCGCATCAGGAGGGGCAGCCGGTATTATGGCATTTACTGCTGAAATTGCTTATTGCCATATTTGGCGAAGAATTAAACATTACCTATGTTTCAATTGTGGTTATGTCCATAACGGTCGGTATATTTTTATTCTGCTGTTGGGTTCCGTTGATTTATAAAATACTGTTGCCGTTCGGGCATTATTTCCTTTACCAGTACAATATCATTTCACGCAACTACTGTCTGGCATATCTGGCAATGGTTTTGCTTGCCGTGCTTTATGAAAAGAGGCATCGGTATATTTGGAGATATGCACTATCATTGCTGCTGTTTGCAGAATCTGCCGCTTTTTTGGCACCAGTTGCCGCTGTTCTCGGGCTGTTTTGGTTTTCGGAAGCCTATCGGCGGACTTCGGGAAAGCCGTTTCAATATATTGCCCCTGTGTGTCTGTTGGGCGGATGCGGCTTGCTTATGCTATGGCAGATCCTGCCGGTCAATATGGTGCAGTACAATATGCGAATCGAGCATATTGAAAATTATCCATACAATGTGCTGGCTCATTTTCCCGAAGCATTTTTTGCCGGTGAAAATACGATGCTGAATCTGACTTTTTTGTTTATCACCGCTTTTTATGCGGTAAAAACGGCAATGAGCACATCTTTTTATGTTAATATGCGGAATAATTTGCCGGTCGTATTGCGTTTTACAACAGTTTGGAGCGTTTTCATTGCCGCTTATTTTGCTGTCCGCCCGATGTACTATCACCAAGGGCTTATATGGGGACTTTTTCTCTGTTCGGTTTATATGTTTTTTCCGAACTATGCCCAAAGCAGAAAGCATTATTTGTTTCTGGCATGTGCCGTTATGCAGATATACTGGAGTGCCGTTTCTGCCGATTATGAGATAAAACACCCCTACTCTTCGCAGAATCAGGTTTTGGGAATGCTGGCCAAACATAACGTTTTCGAAAATCCCGAAGCAAAAGTTCAGGCTGTCGGCTTTCACACTCTGCCTCTGCAATTAATTCTCGGCAGAGATAAATTATATATTGCAGACAAAGCTCCGATGTATTGGCTCTGGACCGAAGAAGACATGGCCGTTAAAGGCGACAATATGCAGGAGCTTATTGACCGCCATCATGATATTGCCGTTATAGACGAAGACGATGCTGCGGGAGCCGATTTCAGCTATTATGAAAATCAGGCCGAATTTAACGGCTACAAAATCCCGGCAGCCGCCGTTTATAAGGGATATCTTTTTTATGAGCAGGGAGTGCGCCTTTTTATTCGCAAAATGGGCACAGGTCCCAAAGTCAAGCCGGATATGGAAAAGAAAAAACAGGACAAAGATAGAATTAATCAGGACAACAGACTGGTAAATAATTATTAATTTTAAATTAAAAAAACTCTTTACAAATAAAAATATTGCGGTATACATTGGTACGAATAACAGAGAGGGCTAACGGCATGCCTTCCTGTTATGTGTGAATCCAACTTAAATTTTTGAAAGGGATTGAAATGCCTAAATTAAAAACGAAAAGTTCGGCGAAAAAGCGCTTCAGCGTTACCGGAACCGGCAAACTGAAAAGAAATTTTGCGAAAAAGAGACACTGCCTCTTCTGCAAAACCCAGAAAATGAAAAGACAAGCCCGCGGCACGACTTTGCTTTCAGAAGTCGATGTCCAGATTGTTAAGAAATTTTTACCTTATTTGTAGTTGTAGGAGGATATGTAAATGTCTCGTGTAAAAAGAGGTGTTACGGCTCATGCCCGTCATAAAAAAATTTTGGATATGGCGAAAGGCTACAGAGGCCGCAATAAAAACGTTTTCAGAGTAGCTGTTGAAAAAGTTGAAAAAGGTTTGCAGTATGCTTACCGTGACAGAAGAGCGAAGAAAAGAAATTTCCGTTCTTTGTGGATTCAGCGTATCAATGCTGCTACGCGCTTGAATGATATGACTTATTCTCGATTTATCAGCGGGCTCAACAAGGCAGGTATTGAGCTTGACCGTAAAGTGCTGGCTGATATCGCTTACAGAGAGCCCCAAGCTTTTGCTAAGTTAGTAGAAACTGCCAAAGCGGCTCTGGCTAAATAATTTTTAGATTTAGTATAGTTTATATCAGATAGGAAAGAGTCGTCTTGGGCAACCAAGAGGACTCTTTTATATTTAAAATTGTTATGAACTTCCGCGGCATTTTTTACGGCAGCGGAAAAAAGACAAACAACAGCCGGCCTTTGGGAGCGGCAAAAGGGTGATTTCAGGAAACACTCCTGTTGTTTCTGGGAAATATCCTTCTTATAAGGTGAACAAATGAGTGATATTGAAGTTATAAAAACAAGCCTGTTGGAACAGATTGCCAATGCAGAAGACGCAAAAGCCCTTGACGAGGCAAGAGTTGCGGCATTAGGCAAAAAAGGACAGATTACCGAACTGTTAAAAACACTGGGCAGCATGCCGATGGAAGAAAGAGTTTCTTTCGGAAAGAAGATTAATGTTGTCAAAGCGGAAATTGAAGCAAAAATTACCGAAAAAAAACAGGAATTGGAAACCAAACAGCTGAATGAAAAACTGAAAAAGGAAGTTATTGACGTTACCCTTCCCTGCCGGCCGGAAACGCAAGGACGAATCCATCCGGTTTCCAAAGTTTATGAAGAAATTGTCGCTATTTTTGCCCAGATGGGATTTGAAGTGGCTGAAGGCCCGGACATTGAAGACCAGTTCCATAACTTTAACGCACTCAATATGCCGCCGAACCACCCTGCCCGCCAAATGCAGGACACGTTCTACATCAATAATGATGCTAATAAGGAATTTGATATGGACTCTGCTTATGTGGTCAGGACGCATACGTCCGGCGTACAAATCCGTACCATGGAAAAGAAGCAGCCGCCAATCCGCATTATAGCGCCGGGCAGAACATACCGTTCCGACTACGATGCGACGCACACGCCGATGTTCCATCAGGTAGAAGGTTTGGTTATTGACAAGAAAACGACTATGGCCGATTTAAAGGGCTGCCTGTATGATTTTATGAAAGAATTTTTTGAAGTTGACGAACTGCCTATCCGATTCCGCCCGTCGTTCTTCCCGTTTACGGAACCGTCTGCCGAAGTTGATATCGGCTGCCTCAAGACTAAAACCGATTTAATTATCGGAGCAGGAACAGACTGGCTGGAAGTTTTGGGGTGCGGCATGGTACATCCGAACGTCCTGCGCGCTGGAGGCATCAATCCAGATGAATATCAGGGATTTGCCTTCGGGGTCGGCATTGACAGGCTTGCAATGTTAAAATACGGCATTCCGGATTTGAGGACTTTCTTTGAATCTGACGTACGCTGGATTAAAAATTACGGATTTACCCCGCTCGACTTTTCATCAATGACAAGCGGACTGAGCAACAACGGAGGACTGGCACGATGAAATTTACATTATCCTGGTTAAAAGAACATCTGGATACAACAGCAGGCGTTGACGAAATCAGCGAAACACTGACTCGCATCGGCCTTGAAGTCGAGGAGGTCGTTAATCCGGCTGCGGCACTGGATGGCTTTATCACGGCACGCATTGACAAAGTTGACATGCATCCGGATTCCGACCATCTGCACATATTAGCCGTCAATACAGGCAAGGAAATACTGCAAGTCGTCTGCGGCGCGCCAAACGTCCATGAAGGGCTGGTTGGCATTTATGCTCCGACCGGAGCACTGATTCCTGCATACGGAGAACGCTTAAAAGTTGCAAAAATCCGCGGCGTGGAAAGCATGGGCATGATGTGCTCGGAAAAAGAATTACTTGTTGGCGACGACCATAACGGCATTATCGAGCTGCCGGCAGAGACCAAGGCCGGCATTCCGGCGGCGGAAGTTTTGAATATTGATCCGGTTTTTGAAGTTTCGATAACCCCAAACCGCGCCGAATGTTTAGGCGTACAGGGAATTGCCCGGGATTTGGCCGCTGCGGGGCTCGGCAGGCTGAAACCGTTGGATATTCCTGCAATCAGAGGGACGTTCAAAAGCCCGGTTAAAGTAACTGTTTCATGCCCTGAAGCCTGCCCGACATATACGGCACGCTACATCAGAAACGTCAACAACAAAGCGGAGACGCCAAAGTGGATGAAAGACCGTCTGACGGCTATCGGGCTGCGTCCTATTTCCGCCCTGGTGGATATTACCAATTATATCAACTATGATTTAGCACGTCCGCTGCACGTTTTTGATGCAGACAAGCTTAAAGGCGACATCCAGGTCAGGATGGCTCATGACGGTGAAGAATTTCTGGCGCTGAACGAAAAAAGCTATATACTGGACAACAAAGCACTCGGCATTTGCGACGACGAAGGCGTACAGTGTCTTGGCGGCATCATGGGCGGATTAAACAAAGGCAGCTATGAAGACACAAAGAATGTTCTGCTGGAGTGTGCATTGTTTACGCCGGCCTGCATTGCCAGAACCGGACGCAAGCTTCAGCTTGACTCCGATTCACGTGCCCGGTACGAACGCTGGGTCGACCCGATGTCAAATATCAGCGGTAACAATTATGCCACGAAAATGATTTTGGATATCTGCGGCGGCGAAGCTTCGGAGATAGAAATTGCCGGAGAAGAAAAATCTGTCGCCAAACCGGTATATCTGCGGCCGGAACGAATGAAAACTTTTATCGGTATGGAGGTTGCCAAAGAAACTTGTGAAGAAATTCTCCACAATCTCGGATTTGAAATCAGCGAAGAAAACGGCAATATCAAGGCGATTTCTCCGTCATGGCGCGGCGATATTGAATGCGAGCAGGATTTGATTGAAGAGGTCGTACGGATGATTGGGCTTGATAACATTCCGGCAACTTCAATGAAAACGGCCGAATTTCCGAAACCGGTTTTAACGCCGTTGCAGAATAATATTGTCATGGTCAAGCATGAGCTTGCTTCACGCGGTATGTACGAAACGGTTACATTCAGCTTTACCGACAGCAACATTGCAAAATATTTCCGCAGAGGGCCGGAAGCGGTATTTATTCAAAATCCGATTATCAATGAGCTTGACGAAATGCGGCCGTCACTGTTGCCGAATCTGCTTATCGGCGCCAAAAACAATATTGCGCGCGGATACGGCAATTTGGCATTGTTTGAGGCAGCACCCGAATTTTTCGGCCGTAATCCCGGTGAACAGCGGGCTATGGCTTCCGGCATCCGGGTCGGAAAGACCGCGAAAAAGGACTGGACAAACTCCATGCGCGCTTCTGGCGTATTTGACGTCAAGGCTGACGCGCTGGCAGTTATTGCCGCGGCGAAAGGCCCGATTGAGGCACCACAGATTACGACCGACGCACCGTCTTACTACCACCCGGGGCGCAGCGGCGTTATTCGACTCGGCAAAAACGTCCTCGCGTATTTTGGTGAACTGCACCCGGCGATTCTCAAAGCGCTTGACATCAAAACCAATGTTATGGCTTTTGAGGTTTTCCTTGACAATATTCCGCTGCCGAGGGATGCAAAATCCAAAGCTAAAAAGAAGCTGGAACTTTCTCCTTTGCAAGCAGTTGACAAGGATTTGGCATTCGTCGTTGCCCGTAACGTTTCGGCCATCAGCATAGCGGCGGCTGCTAAAAATGCAGACCGCAGCAATATTGCCGATGTACGGATTTTTGATGTTTACGAAGGCGAGAATCTGCCCGAAGACAAGAAATCTGTTGCTATCAGCGTTACGTTCCAGCCGAAAGACAAGACCTATACCGATGCCGAACTGGAAGCATTGATGAACAAGGTCATTCTGGAAGTCGGCAAAAAGACCGGTGCAGTTTTGCGATAGACCGTTTTTTAATAATCGGTATAAAGACAGCCGCCGGATTATTCCGACGGCTGTTGTTGTAATCTGAAGAATTACTGTCTGGGTCGCCGGGCTGTTTTTGGGAGATTTTGTCTTTGAATGAAATTTCTTATATTGTCCCTTGCGACTGTTTTATTTTGCTTTTTGGGCAAATAGATATTATCGGGCAGTTGTTCTTCAGAAAACACAGTATTTTTGAAAACAAACATAATTCCCCCGCTTTCGCAGGGGATTACATTTTTGTGCCCGGAAAAGTTACTGCTGCAGATACTTCAGCGTTACGCCGTCGCCTTTCAGCTCAAGTTCTTTCCCTTTCAAACTATAGGTTCTGACCTTGTCCAGATTTTGAAAATAAGCATGTTCCTTTTTCATCTCGTCTTCAGGGCCGGCCATCATTGTAGATGCGACAGGACCAAATTTAATGTTATCCTTTTCTGCCTTGTAAGTACCGAAATAATTATTCAAGGCTTTTCCGTAAAAACGATCTTCCTTAGCATCAAAAGACAATGTGATATTTTTATCCGTTGCCAGTGTGAAGTTTTTCCCTTTCAATGATGCGGGGTCAGCCTCCGAACAGGCATTCAGCATAAACACGGCAGCCAGCGCCAGCAGTATTTTTTTCATATTTCTCTCCTTAATAAAATCATGATACGACTACTATATATGACAAACAAATCCGGTTATCAACAAAATTCTCGGCATATATTAATTTCTGCCAGAGGAAAACGCATTTTATTGAAATTATTTATTGACTTTTTAATATGTATTAATTATTGTATATATTGTATATGATACATATTTTGGAGTCTATTTATATGAAAGCATTTTTTACCTTATTATTGTTTTTAACGGGAACAGCGGTAGAAGCTTTGGCTAATCCGGCCTGCATCGTTTGTACCGTTGCAATCGGCGCTTCGCTGGAAATTTCCCGCAAGCTCGGCATCAGTGACGACATTGTCGGTTTATGGACAGGCGCGCTGTTTTCTCTGCTCGGATATTGGACTATCCTCTGGTTTGAAAAAAAAGGGTGGTACTTTGCAGGGCGCAATGCAATTCTTATGCTTGCCTGTATTGCATCTTCCGGCTTTGTTTATTTAGGGCTGCTGCCATACACCCCGAAAATTATCGGCTTTTTATATATTGATACATTTCTTTTATCAGCATTAATCGGAGCATTTCTGTATATTGCATCGCAAAAACTGTATCAATATATGAAAAACAAAAACGGCGGACATGCACATTTTCCGTTTGAAAAAGCGGTATTTCCGGTTGTTTTGCTGTTCGCGGCCAGCGTTATTTTAACATATTATCCATTATAATTTATCAAGGAGACAAATGATGAAAAAAGCAGAAAACGTCAAAGAATTCGTGGAACGGATTGACGCGACGAAGAAAGTTAATCCGA
>ENA-OPJV01000421-OPJV01000421.1-human-gut-metagenome-genome-assembly--contig:-NODE-421-length-16582-cov-1.697465_pt1 | contig 16582 bp, 13 predicted proteins | sample MGYA00241772_ERZ501669 | MGnify/ENA primary metagenome ERZ501669 (study PRJEB25962, sample SAMEA2042290) | human gut metagenome | biome: human gut; feature: human-associated habitat; material: faeces...
CCTGCCCGGGGGGCGGAGCCCCGGCGCCCCCAGCCGTTTCGTGTTCAACCTGCTCGACGAGGGATTCGACCTGTCGGACATCGTCAAGCTGAACAACGCAAGATTGACAAAGAACAGGAACATCCAGCAGTCGCTCAGAAGCGTCGGGATAAAGATGGGGTTAAAATTCAACCTGACGATACACGTGGCCAGACACACATTCGCCGTACAGGCCTTGAAGAACGGGATGGACGCGCACACGATAAGCCACCTGATGGGCCATTCGTCAAGCCTTGTCACCGAGAAGGTTTATGCCGAGTTCCTGCCGGACACAATCAACACGACCGTCCGCGAGCAGCTTGAAAGGAACGTCATAGAGTACTCTTCTTCCTAACATTGGAGGAATAGCTCCCGCTCAAAAATAAGACAACTAATTACCCCGTGACATACCTTAAAACGGCACAAAACGACAGTAGCCGACCTCGAAAGTCAGCTACTGGCATATTTACAAAAGATTGAAAATCAATCAGATATTTCAGAAATCAAGACTAATACTCTTCCTCGTTAAATGGTTAAAAGTAAATTATAAATACTTGATTTACAAATAATTATAACTACTGTTTACTATATTGGATTGAAATTGGATAGTATGTTTCACTTTTGAAATCACTGAAACTTGACAATGACTATCCATTGGCAAATCAACCACTTATCTCAAATTATGAAGTAAGTTCTCGATGTCCTTCTTTGACTTCACAAGAACCGGCTCGCCATTGACATATATACACCCTTGAACACTTGTATCCGGTTCTTTGTCAAACAAGTCATCTACCTCAACTCCAAGAGCTGATGCCACTTGTTGCAATCTGCTCAATGTTGGGTTATTGTTCAAACTCTGCGACAAAGAGATCGGACTTATGCCGATATGCTGTGCAACTTCCGCAAGAGAAATATTCTTCTCCTTGCAGACCTTCTTAATGTTCAGTCCCATTTATAGTATGATTGACAATCTTGCTTGATGCAAATATACACAAATTATGAACATACTCATAATTTTCAATCAAATTATGCAATAATTATGAGTAATCTCTTGCGTAATTATGAATAAAGGCTTATCTTTGCATTAACAATTAAGGATAAATACTTAATACTTTAATAATGAGCCAGAAACATTCATATACAACAGCGGACTATCTCCCGTGGGATACAATGCTGAACTTGACGCATAGATTATACAAGGATGGCAAATACAGGATGAGCCTTCTTGTTGCTTGTGGCTGCTTCTTTGGCCTTCGCATCAGTGATCTTCTCTCCCTTTCTTGGGAACAGATACTCAGTGAGAGTTTCACCCTCAACGAGAAGAAGACTGGCAAGCACCGGGAGATAAAGGTCAATGCAGGTGTGCAAGAGCATATCAAGGAGTGCTATAAGGCTCTTGATATCAAAGACCCTCACGAGAAATGCTTTCTCAACCGCTACGGTGATGTGGTTTCAATTCAGCGCATCAATGTTGTCTTGAAAGAGATAAAGGTAAAGTATATGCTGAAAGATATTCAGCACTTCTCCACGCACTCCTTCCGCAAGACATTCGGGAGAAAGGTAGTTGAAATGGCCGGAGATAACAGTGAGATGGCTCTTATCAAGCTCGGTGAAATCTTCAACCACACAAGCACCTCCATCACCAGAAGATATCTGGGATTAAGACAGCAGGAACTGAGCGAGGTGTATAATGCACTTCATTTTTAACACTCACAGGAAAATAGTTTTTGCATTTACAAATACTTAATATTTAACAAACTATTACTCAAATAATGGGGAATACATACAAGAAACACACATCATCCATACTTGAAGGTGCGAATTGGCTTGAAAAAGATGTATCTTTGCTAAAATATATATTATTATGGCAAAGTCAACAAAAAAGATATCGGAGACTAATACCGAGAATATTTTTAGAAGTTTCTATGGTTCCAACACTTTCATCGAAAAATCAGCGATTCCGTCAAGATTTGGATTCGTTTCTAAAAAAGGAACAGGCGAAAAGGGATACCCAGATTTTTTCAGAGAAGAAGAGTCATATGTAATCATTGTTGAAGCCAAAGGCACCTCTTTTCAAGATGCCGAAAACGAGGTGAAGTTTTATTCTGAAAATAACAAAGTGAATAAAGACATCATCGCAATAGCAATCGCAGGACAGACTAACACGACCTATACAGCGGGCTACTATATTAAACTGCAAGAAGAGGGTTTCAAACCCATTGAATCATCTGGAAAGCTTATGCCAATAAAAGATATTACAAAGTTATACAGGAAGACCAAATACGGGGATTCGATCACGACAGAAGCGCTTAAAAAAGAACTCTCATCCCTTAACAATATTTTCCACGAGAAGATGCATATCAAGGACACAGAAAGAAGCCTTTTTTTGCCGGATTAATGATTGCACTCAAAGATAACACCTTCATTAAAACATATCGCAGCATTGACGCACCAAACAATGATAACGCTAGCAATCTTCTAGAAGCGCACAATCTCAACAAGGCTATCATTGATGCTATATCGAATCAAATATCCTCCAAAGTCAATAATCTCTCGAAAGAATACAATTGGAGAGATCGATTCTCGTTCATAATGAATGTGGATTACCCATTATCCGACTATATTGAGGTTGTCGAAAAGATTGAGAAAACTATTTTTGTTCCTTTCCAGAACGATGAGAAACAGGACATCCTCGGCAGGGCATATAAGATTTTCCTTTCAAGGGCAGGAAAAGTTGATAATAAGAACATAATACTCACCCCTGACCACATTAAAGAATTGATGGTTCGTCTAGCTAGACTTAATATCAAAGATGTCGTTCTTGACACATGCACCGGCTCAGGGGGATTCTTAATGGAATCTATGGAAGTGCTGATGGGACTTGCAAAGAACGATTCTTCGTCAATAGAAAACATTCAGACAAAACAGTTGATAGGTTTTGAACTAGACCCCACATTGTTCGCCCTGGCTTGTTCGAACATGTTTCTACACGGAGATGGGAGGACCAACCTCATTTTTGGGAGTAGCCTTTTTGACGAAAACAGCACAAATGACAAAAAGATTATAGACTACATTAGAGGATTAAAACCGACAAAGTGCATCATTAATCCACCATACGAGAAGAATGCTCCAATATTATTCACCAAGCAAGCACTAGAATTACTTGAGCCTAACGGCAAACTCATAATCATTATGCCAACCCCTACCCTAAAAAGGAATGTAGGAGGGTTAACAGAAGAGGTCCTTAGCATTGCTAAACTCGATTATGTCATCAAAATGCCAGCAAATCTATTTGCGGAACAGAAAAGGGCCGTAAATACTTCTATCTTTTGTTTTACAAAAACTCCACATAACCAATCTGATATGGTGTTATTCTACAATATGGAAGATGACGGACATGTCAGTGTTCAGCATAAGGGAAGGGTTGACAAAAAAGGATTATGGGAAGGAATTGCAAATAATGTAGTAGATTGCCTCAATCACTCTGCCGAGAATAAAGACCTTTTGGATAAAAGACCCATATTCAACAATGGCGTCATCAATTGTTATGGATACAAAAACAACATCAATTCTTCAAAGTATCAATTGGTCCCTTTTGATGAATTGTTTACTTGGGAAAACGGGACATTAGCGAGTGAAGAAGCGGATGATGAAGGCGAATATGATTTTGTCACCGCATCAGAAATCTGGAAAAAGCATTCAGAGTATTCAAAAGACTGCGAAGCTATTGTATATGCAGTATCTGCCGGCGGTTCGCTGGGGAGAGCCCATTACGTTAATGGAAAATTCATCGCTAGCAATCTATGTCTTGTCTTGAGTCCTAAGAATCCGGAAAAGTATCCAATCAATATGAGGTTCTATTCATTTTATCTAAATCATATTCGCAAACAAGTGGTCAGAGATATTTCGGACGGGACATCAAAGCCAACAATAAGTCCCAAGGATTTGTGCGGATATTATGTTAATTATTATCCGATCAACGAGCAGAATATTATTGCAAAGAACTACGAGAGTTCCGTTATTCCGGCCTTGAATGCAGCAAAAGTCGCTATAGACACATTTGACGAATCATTGAATAAAGTCTTATAATGTTTCACTTTTACCATTAGTGAAACATATAAATGACTGAAAATCAGCTATAATGTCATTTTGAGTCCATTTTGACCAACCAGCAGCATTCACTTTTATTATAGCCCGCGCGAAACTGAAACGGAAAAAGGACGGATTGAAGTCCGCCCCGTTATGAAGTGTATGTTTGATTGTGTGTGGTCAGTCAGTTAATCACCCATGGCTCGATGATGTTGTAGAGATCATCCGTGTCGGCAATGATGCCAATGACATAACTGTCATTACGGAATAGTTCATCGCGCCATTTACAGGTAATGGCAAGGAAGTCTTTCTCCACAGGTTCTTTCGGCTTGAAGGAGATTACACTCAATGCACCGGAATACTCTCCGGGATGAACTATGTTCTCATCGGTTTTCATCTCCTCATAAGTGGCAGTCAAGGGGTATGTCATAAGGGTTCCTTTCATATCTGCCATACAAAGCCCTCTGTTTATCCATGCCTGCAGGTCATCGGTATAATTTGTCCTTACGACTGATGGTCTTGCTTGACCATAGAAGTATCTCAATATCTTCTGTATCTCTGGTGATGCCATAAGCTTGCCCCCGTCAAGGATGTGCTCAAATGTGATGAGGGACTGCCAGCTCTCAACCCTTCCGTCCTCGATAAGTGGAAGGCACAAGTCCTTTTGCAGGGTTATATTACTCAGCCTCCTCATAAACAAACTTCTCCTTTATATCCTTTACCATCTGTAAGATGAACAATTTCTCGGCGGTGCGATATACTTGAAGGTCATTATCATTGACGGTCTCATCATCAATCTCCTTGTCCTGAACCTTTATCTTCTCGCCTTGCAGATGCTGCTTTACGAGATCATATAAGAACTTGTCAATGCTGTCGTATTCGTTATCGATGCCGGTCTTATTCCTTGCCAATGCGAGGATATCGGTATATTTCAGTCCGGGAGCATCCTTTTCAATGTCATTCAGGCATTGGTCAAAGACTTCATTGTAGTGGTCAAATTTCAAATTACATACGGCTTCATTCACATGCCCGTTATACTCGACAAAGCCATATACGTGATTGTCCCATAGTTCGATGTTCTCTGTCTTGTTCTCATTGAGTTTTCATTGTGTCAGCCATTCCTTGAACGGACTGATACGATTGATTTTTACATTGTCCATATTATTATAATCAGTTTGTGTATAGTGTGGAAGCGGATGCTTTCACATAAGTATTTATGGGCATAAGAAGAGGACAGGGTGCTGCCACTCTGTCCTTAAATTGCATTCAAATTTCACTTCACATTGTCTTGAGATGAGTTCTCAATCTTGATTGAAATCTTCTCACCATACATTTCTTGACTGACCTGCTCCATAACAGCCTTGACTATGTTTCCATCACTCTCCTTGACACATATGGCATCATGGATGGTGAAGAACTTCATATCAGGAAGACCTGCAAGACAGGTTTTGATATACTCAACCTCTGTCTTCTGCATCTCAACTGGGAGGGTGCTGCACCACTTGCCTTTTCTCTTCTTCTTCCAGCTGTCTGTCCAAGTCTTGTCTGTCCAGACTGGGTTTCTCTTGTGATGTTCAATAAGGTTATATATCTCTGGCTCATTGTCTTTGAGATAAGATGTCAGCTTCTGCTCAAATTTTCGATAACCCCTCTTGTATTCCTTGATGTCAGGAGATAGATGTTCCCTTTGATAGTCCTTTGGAAGACCAGAGCCATAACAGGAAAACAGATACCTCATAATGTATGTCTTCACCTTTGCACGCTCCACCTTGACACCAGTCAAATCTTTCACCCATTCATAGAAATCACCATCCAGACAGTGCTGCAACCATTCAGTTGTCTTGCCAGTATCCTTCTTTATTTTCAGGCCGATAAGGGTAGGTTGAGATGAGGATACATCAACCTCAACAATTCTTTCTCCATCCAGTTGAAGACAAGCCCTGCGATAATCTTTCCCCATACAGACCATCATAGTGTAATATCTGCCACCCTTGTCATCCACCTTGCTGCATCCCACATCCCCATTGTGGAGGTTAATGATCCATTGACAGTTCCTATATCTTCCGCGTAGGTCTTTCTTCTTGTCCTTGTCTTTGACCGCATCAAGCATCTTATAAGTGCAGGTGCTGATGAATTGACAGGCTCTCACATAGCATTCTGGGATAACAGAAATAGAGGAGATAGTCTCATATTGTCTCATTGAGAACCAGTCATCATAAAGAGACCAGCTCAACAGGCTCACTTCATCATTCTTCTCAATAAAAGAGTAGTCAAAATCACTATCAGCCGATGAGGATTGAACCCATACATCATCCATAGATGAGACTGTTTCACTGAAATATTCTGCTGGCTCAATAGAAGTGGAAGTCCATTCCTTCAACCTGTCAATATCAACATTATACTCCCTTCCATGATCCTTTGTCTTATCATTCAAGTGAAGATAATTGGTCTTCAATCTGGTAAAGATACCCATCATTCCTAGAGCCAGAATTACCCGTTGAGGATATACTTTGTTCCCTTTGACCTTTGTTCCTTGCCAGCGAGGATTATTCAAGTAGTGAGAGTATGAGGTTTGACCGAGAGTATATGGACTGAGTGAATATGCACAAACCACCATAAACCATTCCTTGAACTTTGACCTGAAAGTATTTACCCGAGGGTCATTGCCCTTGATCAAAGGTTCAAGAGTAGGGGTTTCACAACCAGAAGAGAACATCCACTTATAACCATCATACAATTTCTTTCTTTCTTCTTCACTCATTAAAGAAAGATCATTATCAATGAAGGACATACAATGACAATATAGTCCTTCCACATTTATCAATTCCAACATATAACATACACTTCATATATATCATTTACAGTATCTTACAGATACAAGTAGGCTGTTTCTCTCCTAGAAACAGCTTCTTATATCCACATTCACCATCACATCTCCATATATGTATTTATATCTCTTCAAATTGTCCGTTTATAAGAGGTCATAATTTCCACTATTATTGGTGTGATAGCTCATAAAAAAATATAACAAAGGGCAGAGTTTCTTACAGGACACATTTGATCCAGAGCAATTTTTCTGCGAAACCCCCACCCGTTTATTTACGCAGGAGAATGACAAAAACCCACCAGGGCATCACGATTTGGACTTCGTGAGCTTCCGCACCATCCGTAAGACTTCATAAATACCAGAAGAATACGGATGTCCAGTTTGCATAATCAGTATCACTTCTGGCGGTAAGGGTTTAGGTCTCTTGCCGCCTTTCTTCTTTCTTCCCCGCGAGGTTTGGTCTGTCGATATGTCTTAACAGCGCGCATCGGCGCATAAGCTGCTGCAAACTCCCATATAAGAATAAGTATATGAACGAGACATCACAACACATTGAAGAGAGAAGTCTCTTCTCCGCCATCATGCTTGCCGGGCTTTGTGCAAATTACCATAATCCCGTGCCATCATCTTTCAAGGCAGAAGATGCAGTCAATCTTGTCGACCGTCTTATCAAGATTTTGAAGAAAAATGAGACGAAAGAGTAAGTTTTCCGTCTCATCGGGAAAAACTTTGTTATGTTTTTGTCAAAAGGATTTTGATATGAAAGAAGAAACAGATATGAATTCAAAATTTGAAGCCATCCTTGCAGCTCTGGAGGAGATAAGGACTGGCAGTAATAGTGTGGAGAAGGTGTATGACACAAAGGGACTATGTGATTACTTGAAGATAGGCAAATCTGCTATTGAGAAGTTGAGACAGGATGGAGAACTGGCTTATTCAAAGATAGGCAGGACAATAGTTTATACCCAGAATGATGTGGATGCACTGATACAAAAAAACCATGTGAATTATGTTAGATTTAGATAGAGACAAGTATGGAAGGTAAGTATTTATTGAGGAAAGACAGTAAGCCAAATGAGTATGGGGAGTATAAGATTGCCTTGCAGTATTGCACACAGGGAGTGCCAGTTAAAAAATCAACTGGCATCTCCATTAAACCTGACTTGTGGCTGGGAGACAATGGAGACAACAAGTATATCCGCACAGGTAAGGATGGGCACCAGAAGGCTTATATACTCAACCAGAGACTGACAAATCTCAAAAGGGAGGTGGATAGCAGGATAAACAGTCTGCTGGCAGAGAAGAACCAGATTATTCCAGTGCCAGTGCTCAGGAGCATATTGAGTGGTGAGTATGACAGAGAGAAAGACAGAGACAAAGGGCAGGTTCCATTTGTGGAGTTTGTTCTTGCAGAGAACCAAGAGATATACAATCTGGGCAAGATCAGCTATTCTGTCTGGTCAAACATCAAGTGCAATATGGGCACTTTCAGTGATTTTCTGCACAAGGTAAAGCATCAAGACATAAGTGAAAGGACAACTTTGTATTGCAGAGACATAACTGTCAAATTGTTCCAAGACTATATCAAGTATAGACAGGATCGTGGCAACACAAATGAGACAATCAACAAGGCATTGACACCAATTATCAAGGCAGTGAAGATTATGCACAGAAGGAACTGGATAGACAGAGACACCTGTGATGAGATCTGTAATTTATACCTTCCTGCAAATGCAAAGGTGCTGGGGGCTGACACCACCACACATTACCTCACCAGTGAGCAGGTGAGGCAACTGATTGAAGCAGTGAAGTCAGCAAAGTATGAAAGAACAAGGGACATCTTCGATATGTTTATGTTCTCCCTTCACACATGTGGATTGAGGTTCAGTGATGTAGCCACATTGAGATGGGCTGAGATTGATATGGACAAGAGGACTATCCGCCACATACAGGTGAAAAACCATACCAAAAATGCAAAGATGCTGAACTTGTCCATTCCAGATGAAGGTATGAAGATCTTGCAGAGATGGCAAGGACGCAATGATAATTTTGTGTTTGGCCTGCTTGATGATGAGTTTGATCTCAGCAATTGTGAGAACTTGAAAGAGGCACTGAACTCAAAGAACAGGACCATAAACATTTCTCTTCATACACTGGGAGACAAGATACACTTGCCATTTCCTCTGCATTTTCACACAGCAAGGCACACCTTTGCCACCCTTGCACTTAACAACACAGTGGATATAAAGACAGTATCAACATTGATGGGACATTCATCAGTGCTGACCACAGAAAAGGTATATGCCACCTTACTACCTTCAACCATTGAAAAGACTGTTGAAGAGAAACTCAACTTTCATTTCTAGCACCCACTTTCACAAAGACATCCGGAGAGAAATCTGCCACCCCCTGACAGGCTTCTCTCCGATCTTTTTATGCCTCATTTACTACTCTTATTTCAAGGGGGATTTGCAATTTCACTGGATAGTAATTGGATAGTTTGGGCCTGTTTTTACCCTGAAAAACCTGCAATTTGGGCACAAAAAAAGCACCGAAACTATCCGGTGCTTAAATCATAAATTATTGAAAATCAATCAATAATATCTCAAAAGTGGGTTAATACTCCTCCTCGTTAAAGAAGAAGTCAGCGGCTTTCAGAAGCACCAAGTGGCATTTTGCGGAAAACCAGTCCGTTTTTAAGTCCGCTTTTGATGTTCTATGGAAGTCCATCAAAAGACATCATTTTACAGAACGTCTCCCCAAAGCTTCAGAACATCCGCTCTTCAATCCGTTTTTGCGACACAAATATAGCAAAAAACATCGGTAGTTCGCACACTCGGAACGGCATCTGAAATATATTCGTTCCGTGGTTAATCACCTCTCCGAATGAGTATTTGTACTGACGGCTGTGAAGCCACTAACGCCGTCAAATATGGTTCTGCGCCACGATATGCCGTTCAAAAGTGACTATTGCATCCTTGCCGTATCCTTTAAGTACTTTCGCTCGGTGTAAACACGTGATTCAGCACCCCGATGCCCGCTGCCCCATCGTCTCGCCATCGTATGTTATGGTGCCAACACTATAAACAAAGCAATTGTCAACCCTTTGCAAATTATCGATAAATATTCCATCTCAGGCTAGTTCCAATCACTGATCTGAACAAGACATCTTTTCCACATAACATTTATATGAGATCAGTGTTCAAGCCACCCCTTCAGAGCATTCTAATGCTATGCCTTATATAGAAGTCACAACACATCTACATGCAAAATTTTTATACCAAAAAATTACTTAATATTAAATAAACAATCGGATTGATACACTGATTACCAATTCAATTATTTCCATTTAGGCGTCGCCTTATCAATGATGTCTTCTTTCTCCTCCTCAATAAGATTATTAACATCTTCTTCTGTAATAGGAGATAATATCCGTCCCGACCCATCATCATTTGCTTCCCGCATTAACCTATCAACTATTGCGTCTACATTATCTATCATAGTTTTTATATCACTCATTTCAATATCAGTCAAGGTTAGTTCGAGTAGCCTACACATCAGCTTCCCGGAAGGACTAATGCAAACCTCAGGAGTACCTAATCTTATGCCTTTAGACTGTGTTTGTGGCTGCACGGCCAATCGAACTGTATAAAGATAAAGACAATCAGAATAGATAGTATAATATGGGGCCAAAGTATCATTACGGAACATATACTGTTCCCATTTGCCTATATTGATAATAGCACCTGAGTTTAACAAGATTAGGATTTTGATTTGTTGATAACTCAATGCTGAGAATTGACCTATAATAGAATTTGCTGTTTCGTAACTTACTCCATTATCGAAGCAGATATTTGACCAAAAATTGCTATAATATGTCAATTTCTTTTTTTCGAACTCCTGTTTACACTTCAGTAGCGTTTCTTCAAGCAATTTTGAAGCGGGAGACTGACCATAATCATCGTTTAGATAAAATTCATCGTCACGACGCGGTTCTTCTCCAGCTTCTAATCGGCGTGATACATTTGCTATCGCCATGCTCGACACTTCGTCAACTCTTTGTTTTTCGAAAGAACTAAGCATACGGCTACATACATCTGTAATAATTGGCCCTGCCACAGCACTCACAATAGATAATCCAGGAATTGTTGAAGCAATAACCTCACCCATTATGTTTGCACCAATACCTAACAGGTTGTTTTTTTCTGTTCCCATAGCTATTCAAATAATGATATCACATACATTTTTGTCTAAATATACTTATTGGTTCACATTCAACTTAAACGTAATGTTCACCTGCCATCCGTAGGCCTCTGCAATCCGGTAGATGTTGCTGAACGTGATATCATCCTTCTTGAACCAGAGCTGGACGGTGTTGCGGATGACATTGAGCTTCTGCGCAAGAGCCTCGTTGGTTATGCCGGCTTTCTTCATCGCCTCGCGGATGAAATCGACTCTCTTGGTGTGTTCCTTGACAGGACGGACCGGAGTCTCGATGACCAGGTTCGTGCCTGCGATTTCATTCATAGGAACCGTGTACGAGATGATGAACTCATAGCCAAAATGATCGGCAGCCTTGATGACCTTGCTGAGATTGGTGTCATCCACCATAAACCATCTGGTCACAGAATTCCTTAGAAGGCCGACAGCCTTGGCTATGTCTCCCGTAGACAGTCCAGTCTGGTTCATGAACTCCACGAGAAACTTAAGATTCTTTACCTGCCACTGTCCGTTCACGAACACGCCGCACCCTTCCGCAAGTCGCTTCTTATCCATAAATAATCAGTTTTATGTAAGGAAAATTTGCTATATGTATTATTTTACTTATCTTTGTGTATTCAAATAATGCTTTGAGATAAATACTAACTTATTAAGTACCAAATGTAGCAAAATAAAGTCAGAATACACTAGGGTACAAAATAAAATTCTTGAGGCAACTATTTGAATACATCCTACCTAAGTGACACAGCTCACGCAGCAATGAAAAGCCAAGCCCGCATGGGCGAGGCGGCAGCAAGACAACGCCGAAAAGGCACAAAACGTACATGCAGGACAAAGGGACATATAGCAGTGTTCCAACCCGTTTGAAGGTTGCTGACGTCCTTGTCAATTATGGCAAGGATGTCAGCTTCGCGCGTAATGGCATGATTAAGTCTCCGTTCCGGGACGAACGCACTCCGTCCTTCCATATCATGCCGGAAGGATACGGCTGGGTCGATTTCGGGGACGGGACAAAGGGAGGAGCGATAGACCTCATCATGAGATTGGAAAACTGCGATCGTTCGCATGCGCTCAGAAAGATTGCGGAGATAAAGAACGGCGGATGTTTCTTCGCGCAGTCAAACGTCTCGATTTCAAAAAGACCACGCCAACTGACTCCTGCACTCAGGGTGGTGTCGTCAGCGCCTCTGTCAAACAAAAGTCTGATTCGTTATGCGACAGGACGTGGCATCACTGAAGATGTCCTGCGCAGATATTGCCTGGAGATTGCGGTGAAAGTCCGTGGCTCAAAAAACATCCAGTCATACATTGGTTTTCCGAACAGCACGGACGGATATGTTTTGCGCAACCCCAAGGCCGGGAGAGACGGGAAACGCTGCACCAGCTCAGCACCCACATACATCTCTCCTGATGGAAATCAAACACCCAGTCCGTGCTGTGCAGTCACTGCTGTTTTTGAAGGGTTCTTCGACTTCATGTCATTCATTGAGATGCGCCGTGCCGGGTCCGGCTTGACACCAGGCTGCGACATCTGCGTTCTGAACAGTGTCGCCAACTTGAGCAGGGCTCTGGGTTTCATCCTGAGGCATCAAGAGATAAACCTGTTTCTGGACAACGACAAAGCGGGACGTGAGACTACCGAAACTATAATTCTGGCGGCCAGGACAGCATCTGCGGACATAACCGTTCTGGAACACAGCGACGAATACGCAGGTTACGGAGACATTAACGAGTTCCTACAAAACGGAACGCCATAAAGGACTTCATCTTTTAATCATTATACAGATATGGAACAGACACAAGAAGACAAGGCGGAGAGGAAAGAGATTTCCTACCCGAAATTCATTCAGGAGAGACTCGACCGCATTCCATGGAAGGAACTGGAAACATCTTACGGAATCAAGAAAGACTACATCCTCGGCAATGAGCAGATTGCCAGACAGCTGGCTTCCGGCCAGGTGACGGACTATGTGAAATGCTATGCGAAGGTCGGAAGCCTTACCTTCATCGGCCCTATGGCGCTGCAGGCGAACTTCAGAAACGACAGGGTTGAAGTGAAGCACTTCACTGTGAACCCGAATCCGGATCTCAGCGTATATGGTGACGCACTGCGCAGCGACAAGGTCGCGGAGAGGCTTATGGACACATACGAGTTCGCGGTGAAAGACGAGGATGGAAAGACAATACGCAAGGAGGTGCGCCATTCGTTCGCCAACGGTGGCAGCCCGATAACAATCACGAGACAGAATCCTGACGGCACTGAGACCAAGACCAGATGCCTTGTGTCGTTCGACGGATTCGTGAGAAACCGTGACGGAGACATCATCCGTGGGACACAGAAACTTTTCCTTACTCCTTGCGCCGAGGTTCAGACCTACCTTGAGAAGGTCGCACCGTCGATGTACGGCCACGAGTTCACACCGGAGCAGCGCGAAGCACTTTCTGAAGGAAAGGATCTTTACATAGAGGACTTCAAGACCAAAGATGGAAGGACCTTCGACGCGGTGGTGCAATACAATGCGGTGCTGCGGCAGGTCGTGAAAGTGGACACCCCATTCTGGCGAGAGACTGTGAGAAAACGGAACGAGGCATCAAGGACAACCTCTCCTGAGAAAAAACAGGAGACGGAGCAAAAGAAAGCGCCGGCAAAAAAAGAAGCGCAGCAAGCCGCTCCGAAACGGGCTCGAAGAGGATAAGCCACCATTATGCGGGAGCGTCATAGGGGCGCTCCCGTTAGCTATACAGTTTCCTGACAATATCGGAAGAACCGCACACGCGGCGCTTTCTATGACATCACACATCAGAATCGGAAGATATGATAGGAATAATCGCAGGAGAGATTATCGGATCTCCATACAAGAGGGAGAACATCCAGGACATAAATGACATCTTCTTCCCTCTCTTCGAGGACAACCGTATAATGGATCCGAAAACATACCGAGAGAGGACTTACAAGGCGGCTTCGGGCATACTGACTGACGCCATCCTGAAGCTTGCAGACGATGTGACATCCTTTGCCGCATCGAGGCCAAACGTGGGAGAGGCGATGTGCCAGGCGATAGTCATCGGAAGGATGGATGCAGGGCTCAAGATGTCTTTTGACAGGCACGAGGAATCTTTGGAGGCCTTTTTGAGGTTCTTCCCGGAGTCGATGCACGAGAAGATAGTTGATGCCGCCGATACCGCATATAGACTTGAGCGGAAGATGGGAGACACGCTCTTCGAACGGATGGGACAGTTGAATCCTCCGAGACCGGAGGTCGCGTCGGGGATGCTCAAAGGCTTGCTGATTCCGGGTCATGACGGGACCTACACCAAAGGCGACGGCAAGGCTGATGACGGCATCGCCCTTCAAGGTGCGATATGCGCCATCGGGCAGTCTCATTCATGGGAGGAATCTGTCAGAAGGGCGACTGCTCTCGGAGGCAACAGCGCACTTGTGGCAGCTCTGGCAGGCGGCCTCGCCGAGATTGCCTTCGGAGTTCCGGAGAACATTGCATTCCGCGCTAAGGAATACCTGAACCACGAGCAGATGGACGCCCTAAGGCGCGGCGAGAACAATGTCCGCGTCCTGAGTGTGAGGGCGGACGCGACAGCACCTGCCATTGCGGAATCGGAGACACGAATATCGGTCTACTCGCTTCCGGGCCGCACAAAACTGTATGCCGTCCCGGAAGGACGACCAGACATAGAGAAGTCAATCCGAAAGGTCAATCCGGACAGCGTGTTCGTTAGCCATGACGGCCTGAACAGAATCATAGAGAGGATCAGCATCAGACAGGATGCTGACGGCAGGCCGCTCGGAGGCACCTTCATTGATTCGCCACGACCAGAGCTCAGGCTTATGTATTTCCGGCTAAAGGACGGCAAGCTCTACTCTCCGTCCACCTTACCAGAGGGGAAAGGACTCTCTCCTCTGGACATAAGAATGAAAACAAGAACTGAATTCGCACGCTTTGCGGAGGCAGCATCAGCCATCCGTGACGAGCAGGAACGAAAGGTCGGACACGACCCGGCGGCAGGGCACCTGCGTTTTGACTCGGCGTGGTATCTGGGCATAGAGCGCGACAAGGTGAGCCTCTACAAGGGCGGAATCGCCTATGGCGAGTTCGGTCTAGACGACAAGGGACGCATGAGAGTGAATCAGAATGTGGTCGGTGGGAGGTTCGGCGGCGAGTATCTTCAGGCGGCAATGGACAATCAGCGGGTGTTCCATAAAAACGACGGCCCCGCGGAGATTCTGGCGAAGCTCGGTGAGAGATGCCTCGATGACGGTTTCGTTCCTGACGAAGATGGATCGGTAAAGTCAAACTATGAGATGATGCTTGACGACCTGTCCAAGATAGACGGAGAGATTCCCCGGGCGATGCCCGTATCTGACGAGGATATGTCCGTGAGGACCGCTGCGACAAATATGCGGCACGACTACGCGTCTTCGTCCGAGGCCAGGGCTTTCGACGAGGCCATCTATCGTTCTATGCACAAAGGGGCCGTCTTCACCATAGGGCACTCCAACCTGACCATCGATGGATTCATCGCCAACCTAAGGCGTAATGGAATCACCTTGGTCCGGGACATACGCAGTTGGCCCCAGTCGAAGTCCTTTCCACAATTCAACAAGGATTCTCTGAAAGTCTCACTGGCGGAGGCCGGGATAAAGTATCAATTCAACGGCGATGTGATGGGCGGTCATATAAGAAGAACCTGCCTTCCGGATGAAGGCGACGGAGTTCGCTTCACAATGTCCGAAGGCGGTTATGCGCAGCGGACACGGGAGAACGCGGTAAAGGCGGACCTCACAATCGTCTTTGCCGCTGATTTCACCACAACAGGAGAGAGGGTGACAGAAAATGCCGCCAAGGGGAAGCTGATCCAGATACCGCTGGAGAAAGGGCCGTATGATCCGAAAGCAATGGCTTCGGACATACTTTCCTGCATGACCGGCAAGGAAAAATCGGCTCCACTTGAAATCAATATCGCCGGGAACGGCATGAACACGTTCTCCGCAAGAGGACTCAGCCAGGATGCCGTGACAACAGTCATCGTGTCAGTGATGAGGGAACTGGTTGAAACGTGTGGAGTGAAGATACTGTCGATACGGAGCGGCGGGCAGACAGGAGCGGATGAGGCCGGCATCATGGCCGCGAAAGCGCTCGGCATTCCCGCCGAAGTGCATGCCCCCAAAGGGTGGCTGATGCGTGGCGAGGACGGGAAGGATGTTTTCAATGAATATGCATTCAAGGAACGGTTCATCACGATGCCTCCGAAAGAAATAACCTATGTGGAGATGACAAAGACAGAAGGCTTCAAGCAAGTCTATGACGGGATAATCAATGACGCACGCAAAGGAGAGCGACAGGCGTTGATGTGCGCCGAGACATCACCGTCTGACTGCCACAGGTTCGCCTGCATCGGCTACTCGCTTCG
>ENA-OPJV01000436-OPJV01000436.1-human-gut-metagenome-genome-assembly--contig:-NODE-436-length-16231-cov-1.568002_pt1 | contig 16231 bp, 9 predicted proteins | sample MGYA00241772_ERZ501669 | MGnify/ENA primary metagenome ERZ501669 (study PRJEB25962, sample SAMEA2042290) | human gut metagenome | biome: human gut; feature: human-associated habitat; material: faeces...
CTAGTTGAGGGTTCGATTCCCCCTGGGAACGTGCATTTTTTGCAGCAATGATCGTGAAAATTCATTGTTGCATTTTTTATTTTATGGTATTTCCTGAATGATACCGAACGGCTGAAGCAGCTTCTAAAGCTCACAAAAGAAACGGACAGCTTCTATCTTCAGAAGCGTAATATTTCTGAAGATTATGATCCGTTGGGGGCGTATGCCTTTGAAAACTGGAAACAGTATTTCAACGATGAAATTCGTGGAAGATATGAAACTCTTCATGAAGATCTGCTCTACACATCCAATCGGCAGAGCTTTGAAAAAGCAATTCAGGCATTTGAATTTATCAGTCACCTGTTTGCTTCCATAGGTGAATAGGTTATTAAAAATCTACAATAAAAAGCCAGATACTGAAAAGCAGTGTCTGGCTTTTTCCTTGGTTCTCCTATCGGAGACAGCCACCTGCGTGATCAAATGCAGAAGGTTATTGATGAACAGGGACTGCCTGATGTGGTATTTCATGTTTTATTCTGCTTTGGATATACTAATATTGGAATAGAAAAGTGCGAAAGGTTGCAAAAATCTATTTCAAAGTCCATCCATCAGGTCTTGCCTATGTTATCTGAATGCGCCTCAAAAAACAGTTTTTACATCTGTATTGTAATTCCAACAAGAAAGGATTCCTCACCGGGAACAAGATCGAGATCACCGCCATGGCCTTCAATGATTTTTCGGACAGAGGAAAGCCCGATTCCATGATCAGCAGATGTACCCTTTCGGGAGAGGAATGTTTTTCCCTCCTGCAAGGCCAGACCGTCGTAAGTGTTTTCAATCTTCAAAAAGTACATATTGCCTTTGGTTTCGCCTGCAATGAAAATGCGGTGCACCCCTTGCTTTTGGCGGCTGCACGCCTCAACGGCATTGTCCAAAAGATTGCCCAGCACCGTACACAGTTCCACATCGGTAAGCGGCATCTGATCGGGAAGATCGAGCCGCACTTGAAATTCTGTCCCTTGTGTCTGCGCCATGCCGTAGTAGTATTCAATCAGCGCATTTACAACGGGATTTTTGCAGAACTGGGCAGGGGAGTGCCCCGATGTTGCCGCAACCTGTTCCTCTACCTGTAACAGGAAGGAGCAGATCTCCGTCTGCCCACGTTCAGAGGCCATGCGGTCTATGGTGCGCAGATGGTGTTTGATGTCGTGAATCAGCCTTCTGTTTTCTGCCGCTGCTTCAGAAACCTGACGGCTGTACTCGATCTGCATAGAAAGCTGCCGGACGACCTGCTTGCGTTCTTCCTGGAAAATCAGGCTGTTTCCATACCCTTCTATCACATCGCGCCAGAGGGAATAACCGATGGCGGCTGCTATGAAAAAGCTGCCCCATTCCACAAACCAACCGCCGATAACCGGCTCATAAACCGGCAGAAGGCGATCCCACATAAAGGCGCAGGTTGCGGCTGCCGCAGCATAGAAGATCGGCCTGCTCCGTTTTTCTCCTCTGTGAATGGCAAGCACAGCGATGATAAGCAGATAGAGTGCAGATGCCACCTTATAACAAAAGACCGATGCAGAGAAGAAACGAATCGCTCCAAGGGAGAGATGGGAAGCCATCATGCCATACACAAACGCATATACCAGGAACGCAGCGCCCACCCCATTGCTGATGGCCGCAGGCAGGAAGCCCGGCCTGCATATCCGGTTTTGCAGAACTACGATCAGCCAGGTAACCAGATAGATACAGAACAGTTCCATCGTGTACCAGGGGAATATGGGAACAGCAGCCAGCATATGAAGCACAGGATAGGATGACAGACCGCACATGGCAAGGCAGATCAGTCCGAACAGGGATGTATTGTTCTGTTTCATCCGGCGGCTGAAATAAAAGGACAGCAGCGCACAGACAAAGGTAACCGTACAGCCAAACAGGCAGAATGCAAACCGGATTCCTCTGGTTGTATTGACCGCCAGCATCGTTCCGAAAGCAGGCGGATAAACAATCCCTCCGTAAAAGTGGTCATAGTTGCTGACCGCTATGGTGAGTGTGAACGGTTTTCCGCCATGAAAAGTGACCATGCGGTTTTGAACCAATGGTGTCCCCTGTGCAGGTTCCCCCATTTGCAGGATCAGGTCATGATCCAGATAAAGGTTGTAAGCAGAAAACACTTCCGGGATTTCCAGTGCATACGCTTCCTTCCGTTCCGGCAGGAAGAATGTCATCTGGTAAGTCCCGCAGCCATAGGGAGAAGGGGTTGCAGGGCTGGAGAAATTGGTCTGCTCTCCAATGGAAAGGTAGCGCATATAATGGCTTTCATCCCGTATTTCTTCCGGGGTCAAAAGCGCGTCAGGATAAAACGCCCAGCCGGATACCAGAAAGCGCACCGGTGACTTTTGAAGTTCTTCCTCAGAAAGCGCCAGAATCCCATTTGCCGCCTGAATGGTGTCCTGGCTATATTTATTATTAAACTGATACAGGCCAAGAAAAAACAGGGATGAACACAGGCAGACCATACATAAAGCGGCATATTTTTTTACCACAGAAGATACCATCTTATTTTCGCCTCCTCCTTAGGAAAAACACACCGGCAGACAGAAGAAGCAGACAGGCCGGAATCAAAAAGAATATGGGCGACCAGCTGTGCTCTGTGTCGGTAGCATGTGTCAGGGAAGCGGTATCTTCCTTTCCCACAATGGTGTAAGTCCCTGTATGGCTGATCTGGAAGGAGGCGGCTTTTGCCGCATCGTCGTAACCGGTCATGGGAATTTCCACGCCGTTTTCATCACCGAGGAACAATGTGCCGGCTGCCGGGTCATTTGGATAGGGCAGCATGACAGAAACATCCGGCAGGGAGTTGAGCACAGTTCCGTTGATGGAAAACGAAAAAGAAAAACCGCCATCCGTATCCTTTTGGATGATGACTTCAATCTGATCTTCGTTTTGGATACCCTCCGGCAAGGCGTCTTTGGGTATGCTGATGGTGATTCCCTGTTTGGAAAAGACGGCTCTTTGCTCCCTTGTTTGCAGCATCATCAAAAAGCGCGTGCCGGAAATCCGGTCGGTGGTTTCATCGAAGAACTCTGAAAAAACAGGTTTTTTGGAATCCGCACTTTCCGGGGGAACGGTCATAGCGCTTTGCACTGAACCTTTCCTGTTTTCTGAAAGCTTCCGGGCAGGATCGGGAGCGGTAAGCTCTGGAGCGCCGGCAATCGTCTGTACTTTAGGGGGCTGCTGTAAAGCGGTATCTTTCTCTGGCTGACCTGATACAACTGGCGCTTCGATTTCCGGTATGCCGGTTCATCGGAATCATCTTTTCCATCCTGGGATGGCTCGGAAGGCTTGTGGGATGGTTCATGATCCGCAGAATCATTTTCTCCGCTGACCGAAGGTGCTTTTTCAGAATCGTTGGAATCTATCCCACCGCCATTTGTTGCAGGCGATCTTGAAGGCTGCGTAGGGGGATTGTCTGTGAAACCGTCATCCTGATCGTCGGTATGTTCGGGAGGCGGCTGAATGATGGTATCAGGTGGATTGCCGCCTGCATCGCCTCCGTCCCGGTCGCCATCGTGATACCCTTCAAGGACAATTTCATCTGCGTAGGTAAAGGACAGGATGCCGGTCTGTCCGCCGTCATAATCGACCTGAAGGCGGTAACTGCTGCCCGGCGTCAGCAGACGGGTGGCAATAGAGAGCATTTCCTGACCCACATAAACGCCACTTTCCAGACGGTTCCATGAACCGTTGTTTCCGGACAGCCATACGCTGATCTCATCCAGTTTCCCCGGCGGTGTGACCCAGGGAAAATGAAGGTTTCCTCTGGAAGCCAGAAAGCAGTTAATGTCCGGTCTGCCTGAAGCCTGTACAGAAACAGGAATTGAGATTTCAGGGAAAGCAATTCCCTCTGCAAACGCAGTGTTTTCCGGTGCGGTCAGCTTTCCCATGGCATGGTACAGTCCCACAGTATTCAAATCAATACCGGAAAAATCCCATTCCACCACAGCGGTGCAGCTGGTTCCATTTTCCGTATAGCAATCCAGATAGTAAGGGGAAAAGGCAAACAAATTTTCCAGCGTTTCGGTTTCGCTGCCCTGTTGAACCGCAAACGCGTCCGTATAAGGATACCATTTCTCTATGGAAGTAATGACAGCAGGCGGCATTTCTTCCACCCGGACGGAAATCTGAAGCTCCTGCAATACAGTTTCACCAAAGGCATACCCCTCCGGCAGTTCAATCCGGCCTGCTGCGGTATATTCGCCCGGAGTGGTCTGGTCAATGGCCGAAAAATCCCATGCGACAGAAAATGTTTCCTGCCGGATTTTTTCACCTGCTGTTACAGTGGCGCAGACGGTTTGATACTGAAGGGCCAGCTGATAAATTTCCTCCAGGTCATCATCAGACGGTGTGGTTCTAAGGGGCAGGGTGAAATCTGGCAGGGAGAGCAGTTCGCCTTCCTTTTGTATTTCCGTGACAAGGACGAGGGGTATTTCTTCCGGTGCTTCCGGTGTTTCCGGGGTTCCGCTATCCAGTGTCTCCGAAGCCTCGCTTTCTAAATCCGGCAGAATCTCCGTTCTTTCATCGGCATTGGCTGGGGTTGCAGTTTCAGCGGCAAATGCGGGGATACTGCCGGTGAAGCAGAGGAGGCAGGTCAGACAGCCCCCCAGAATACGCCTGTGTATTTGCTTCATTCTCATACGATACCCCCCATTCCAGAGAAAACATATTGACGGTAGGTTTCCCGCAGCTGTTTTCCATTGCGGAGAGCAATCGGAAGATTCTCCCCGTTTATCAAACGGAAGGTCTGACTGTCAACCTGGCTGATATAATCCATGTTGATTAAAACGCCCCGGTAGCAGGGCAAAAAACGCTTGTCCTTCTGCAATGCGGCAGTGACCTCCTGAAAACCTCCGCTTACCGGTATCACGCGTTCCGCCATATGAATCCGTGTCATACGGTTTTGATAATCTATGTATAGAATCTTCTCTGTGGGAAGTTCCAGCTTTTGACGGTCAGCCATAACCGAAAGTGTCATCACTTCATAGGGCGGTTTTAGCTGGCACAGCTCCATCGCTTCTTCAAAATCTGCCTGATGGAGCGAAAGCGGCTTCAGCAGATAATAGCTGGCGGACAGGCTGTACCCCATCCGGGCATAATCTTCTGTAATGGTCAGAAAAACGATCTTACAGAGCCTGTTTTTCTGGCGCAGCCCTCTGGCGGCCTCTATTCCATCCATGTTCTCCATATAGATGTCCATAAAGACAAGCTGAAAATTGACCTGGGCGGTAGCTTTCAGAAAATTCTCTCCGTCCTCAAATTCTGTCAGCGTATAGTCCAGCTGATGCTTTTTCATATAATTTTCCAGGCAGGCAGACAGTTCTTCTCTGTCCTCTGCTCTGTCATCCACAATCGCAATCTGCATCGTACCATCTCCTTTGCACAATAATCCAATATGAGTATAACATAAAACCGCAGGAAAAAACTTGCGTCTTAAACAGGAAACCTGCGTCTTAAACAAAGTCGGTTGCATTTCTCTTGACAAGATGCTACTCTAATTATACTACCAGACTTTCCGATGAGAAGGTCTGGTTTTTTTATTTTTCTTTTCAGGAAAGGAGGCTCAGCATGAAAATCGCACTTTGTACGGAGCTGAGAAATGTGGAATGGTTTGAAAGCAGGCTGCGCTCCCTTTTTGAAGGGGATGGACAGCTTGTCATCGACGAGCTATGGAATGAGAAGCAGCTATCTCAGGCACTGCGGCGGAGCCGATATCATGCGGTTGTCATCGCAATGACCGGGGCAAGGGGATTGGAGGCTGCCATTCAGGCAAAGCAGCTGGCACCGGAAGTACCGCTTGTCTGGTGGAGTGATGATGAAAACTTCGCCCTGATCGCGTATCACCTGCGTATCTCTGCGTTCCTTTCGACAGACTGCTCCGATCAGGAGCTATATGAGGCGATAAAACCCATCACAAAATGGAGGTGCGAACATGCGAATTGCGCTGTGCAGTTATAGCCAGAAAGAAAAAGAAACCGCTTTGCTGATGAAGCTGGGCAAAGTAGACCGCTTTGATAACGGCGTGTTTTGTACCTATGCCATGCAGCGGGATGGGTCTTATGATGCTGTGGTGGTCATGGAGGACGGAGCCAGGGGGATGAATTTCTGCATGAGCATACGAGGGTACAGCAGGGATGTCCCTCTCCTGTGGATCAGCGACCAGGCAGAGTTTGAACCCCAAAGCCGCAGGATGCAGACGGACACCTTTTTGGTGAAGCCTGTGACGGAATATCAGCTGCGGGAGGCAGTATCCCGGCTGCTTCAGGGAAAAAGGGGAAGTAATGAATCAGGTGAGGAGGAAACGTATGAATAAAAAATATTACCGGAGAGAACAAAACCGTCACGCTATATAGAAAATAATGACAACAGGAGGAAATGGATATGAGGTATAAAAAGAAGAAATGGCAGATCGTATCTGCAGCATTGGCGGCAATGATAGCGATGCAGTTATGCATACCGTCTGCAACGTTTGCTGCAGTCCCTACAAAAAAGTTGAAAGTGATCACGGGATTTACGGAATTACCGGAGGAGGTCGCGCATATTCAGATCCCTGCGGATGCCGGAGAAAACTTTGAGGATTATCTGAATTTCCCGGAGACGATCGAGGCTTCGGTGGTGGAATATAAGAACGTGGATCATCAGAAAAATAATGCGGATCGCGATAAGGGCGCGGAAGATGAGAAAGCGGCAGCAGACGACCGTGATAAGAAAGAAGACTCGGAAATTGCTGCCGGCAGTAATGCAAAGAAAGAAAATCTGAATGAGGAGGAAACTCCGGAAACAGAAAATTCAGAAAACGTGCCGGATAGCAATGATGAGGAGGAAACTCCGGAAACAGAAAATTCAGAAAACGTGCCGGATAGTAATGATGAGGAGGAAGCAGATAAACAGGAAGTTCAGGAGAAAGACCAGCAGGGTACGTTTCTGATCGCTACCGACAGCAATGCCGGGGATTTTCTTGAGGATTATGAGTTTGAAGATGAGGAAATCTCAGAAGATATCCCGGTGCTGACGGATATCAGCGTTACTTGGGAGCTGGATGAGAATCGGGAAGATGAAAGTGGTTTCTATTATTATCTTCCGGTTCTTCCGAGAGAGTATATTTTGGCAGAGGGCGTGGAGCTTCCGGAGATCGAGGTCAGCATGGACGGCGGAATCGCTTTGCTGGCATCAACAGGTACTTATGATATTGCGGATGGCGGTATCGTCATCAACAGCAGCACATTGGAACAGTATAATCATGCGACTATCACGGGAAACAGTACGACCCATGTTATTCAGGTTAGTGGTGTGGAGGCTACAATCACGATTTCGAATCTGGATATCCAGATTCCGATTGACAATAACGCTACGACAGCAAGTAACTGGATACCGGCGATCCGACTGGGAGATGGTGCAAAACTGAATCTGATTCTGGAGGGAACAAATACACTCAAGGGCGGTGATAGGTGTGCGGCTATTGATGTGCCGGAAGGCTGTACCCTGACGATCAGCGGAGAGGGAAGCTTAAAAGCAACCGGTGGAGTAGGTGCCGGAATTGGTGCGTCGAGCATGAGAAAGGGTTCCTTGGGGAGGATTGAGATCAACGGAGGCAATATCGAAGCTTATGGCAGCGGGATGGCAGCAGGTATTGGCGGCGGTTTAGAGGGCGGCATCGGTACCATTGTCATCAACGGCGGAACTGTGTATGCCAAGGGCGGATATGGAAACTACCCCATGGATATTAAAAATGTATACGGTGGAGCAGGAATTGGCGGTGGAGCGTACGGCTGCGTGGATCGGATTGAAATCAACGGTGGCAATGTGACAGCCTGTGGAGGATATGTTACGAACGCAGGAAGACGCCCCGGAGCCGCAATCGGCACTGGCGGCGGTGGAGCAAAACTGGTAGAAGGTGGATACAAGTATGGTGAGATTGTGATCAAGGGCGGAACGGTTTCAGCCATTGCATATCATAATGAAGTATATGCGATCGGTGTCGCAGAGAAGCCCAGTGTAGATGGTACCTTGGTGGGCTCCATTTCCATCCGTGATCAGGCAGTAGTCAACTTAAATGGTGGTGATTATTTCCCGAAAAGTGAAAATTCCGGACTGAAAAACTATGCCATTCAGGGCACGATTGCGGATGTACGATTCACCGAAAGCACTTATCCGGTGACAATCAGCGTGGGAGGGATTACCTGGAATGCAGGGACGATGAAGGTGAGCGATTATCAAGTTACACTTCAGGCATCCAATTATCTGAAGCCATTAACGCCAGGGACACCGATAACGGTACAGGTGACGGTTGGAGACTATGTTTATCAGATGGAAGCTGACGTTGCTGATGTTGATGATAAGAATGCAACGATCACTTTGAAGGCCGCAACTCCTCTTTATGAGACAAGATTAAAATTTGTTTCCACGGTGATCACGAGCGATCAGATATTACAGGCAACCGATATCACGGTCAAGCAGAATGATAAACCGTTGAGCAATCAAGAAGGTCAAAGTGCAGCTATGGTCATTCCTTCCATGCAGATTTCGTATGATGAAGCGAACACGGGACATCTGACGGTATATCTGCCGGAAAATAGGAATAAAACAGAGATTTCGGTGACGGTACCGGGCTTAAATGACGGCAATCCGATCACAAAATCAGGTGAGACGATTTCGATAAAAACACCAAATGAAATTACGATGTTTCAGCGTGATACCTCTTGTAGTCATGAGCACTATAATGCAGATGGATTTTGTGAAGCATGTGGTGCATATCAGGAGCCCAAAAATTGGAAGGGATATTATGAGATTTATAATGCCGGTCAGCTTTTCTGGTTTGCAAAGCAGTTTAATGATGGTAAAATCCCTAATACGAGCAATCTGAAGCTGATGAAGGATATTAAGATCCCGGACGGATATGCCTGGACAAGCATTGGAGCCATAGCTGATGGTAAGTCTTTCAGGGGGACTATTGAGGGAAATTACCATGTAATTTCCGGACTGCGACCTGCTAATGACGGTACAAGTTCTAAGTACGGACTGGTGGCATGGATTAGACATGGGAGTGTACAAAATATAGGGCTGGTGTTGGAAGGTAATTGGACTTGCGGGTTGTGTCGTAACGCTTATGCTATCAACATTCAGAATTGTTTTGTAGTAGGAACAGATTTTTCAGATAGTTGTTCAGAGGGAACGGTGACTAATTGCTTGGCTGTATCAGGAAAACTGGAAGGAAATAAGTACCCGAATGATTATAGGGCTACTTTTACGAACTGTTATGAGACAAAAAAGAGTGATTATAGTTCTCCGGGTATTACTACTATAAGCGAAGAAAAACTGAAATCCGGAGAAATTGCCTATAAATTAAACGGTGAAAAATCAGATGGTACGTGGGGACAGGTGATCGGAACGGAGGATTACCCGCATTTCCGCAAGTACAGTAAGACGGTATATTATGATCCGGCTACTCAGACATATTCTAATAATAACGCGGCAAGTATCACTTCCGCAGCTGTCACGGATATTAAGACGATTTCTGACAAAAAAGCGACTGCTACACTTAAGGCAACAGGAACTCCCGGAGCAGAGGTTAAGTTTTTCTTAACCTCCGGCGAGGATGAGCAGACAGGGACATTAGATGAAATGTTCTCGAAAGGAAGGCCACTTACGGAAAGTTCTTCCGGAAACTATGAGTGTATTATTACGGATTTAGCTCCGGACACAGAATATCATGTCAGACTGATGATTCAAAAGGAGGGTAAGTTATCTCTTGATGTAACCTATGTAAATTTCCGGACAGAAAAAGTGCGGCAGGAGGCACCTACTGCTGCTGATGTTTCTATCAATTACGAACAGGAGACTTTAGAGAATAAAGCTTCCTGCGATCTGGAGTATGCTGCTTCTAAGGATGCACAGTCATGGACAACGATAAGACAGGGTGGTAAGGTTCGTCTGATAGGGCTGCTGAATAACATTCGTGAAAATGGTGGGTCTGTACCAGTCTATATTCGCAAGAAAGCATCTTCGTCCATGTCAGCCAGTGAAGCGGTTTTGGTGGCGGATTTGCAAACACAGGCGATTCCGGAAGAATCGAACAAGCCGAATATTGATTATCGGAAGGAAGAAATCACAATTTCCTCATCTTTACAGTATGTGATTGTAAACGGAACCAATACCTCTCCAAACTGGACATCTGCAAAAATGGGCAGTGAATCAGGAATTTCGATTACAGACATCATTTCTTCCGATCATGAGAGCACGGTTTATTATCGATATGCTGCAAGCAACAAGGATAAGAAATTTGCCGGAAAACCTAAAAGTATCACGATTCTTAAAAGAACGGCAGCACCGGCTGCAATAACTGAGAATGAGGTGAAAATAACCGGTACGACGATTACCATAAACAGAACGAATCCGGAAAATGACATTGAGTATGGACACCGTGATGCAGATTCAGACGGAGCATTTACATGGATTGACGGTACGAAAATTCAGGGATTATATCCGGCACATGGATATCAGGTAACCGGCAGAATAAAGGCGAAAGAGAATGCATTTGCTTCTGAGAGAACGGAACCGCTTAATGTGTCTACCAAGGATACACTGAGAATTGTAGGAAACGGAACACAAAAGTGGGATGCGAAGGGGACTTATGGGGTTTCACTTGCTCAGATTCCGGTTTCCCTGGCTTCTGGTTATGGTGTGTATAATGGTGCAAATCAACCGGTAGCCGGAACCTGGAGCTGGGAACCGGAAAATAGTAGTCCAGCATCTGGTATTTATCCGAATGTAAAAGATAACAAGGCTTATACCGTGAAATTTACACCGACAGATGCAAGTGCTTCATACGATAGGACATTAACAGATTCCGTGGTACCGGAAATTTCTAAGTACCCACTGCAATTATCAGTTGCGGTAGAAGATAAGACCTATGATGGCACGACAAACGCGGACATCTCCAGCGTGACCTTCGAGGGTAGCGTAACCTTGCAGAAGGACAAGGACTACACCGTGACCGCCAGCTTTGACGATGCCAGTGTGGGCAACGGCAAGAACGTCACTGCCACAGTGACCCTGATGGGGCAGGCCGCGAAGAACTACGCCCTGAAGCAGAGCAGTATCACCACGACGGGCAACATCACCAAGGCCGCTGCGCCTGACTTCACCAAGGAAACCGCGCTGACCATTGTAAACGGCCACGAAAAGACCTACACTGTGACGCTCCCCGCCCTGCCCACGCTGGAAACTCCCAAAGCGTACGGTGCGCTCACCTATGAGATCGGCGAAATCAAACTAAATGACGGCTACTACACCAGCGGCGCGAAGGTGGAAAACGGCAAGCTGATCCTGCCGATTCAGAAAAATGACGTGAAAACCACCGGCTCTGTGGGCACAGTGACCGTGGTAATCAAGATCACGAACTATGAGGACATCACGCTGACCGTCAATGTCAATGCGACCAACAAGCTTGTCCCCACTGTTACGGCACCTACGGCAAACGCCCTGACCTACAACGGTGCAGAACAGGCGCTGGTTACAGCGGGTAAGACCACTGGCGGCACAATGCTCTACCGGCTTGGCGATTCCAAATGGAGTGAGCAGCTCCCCACAGCGAAAAATGCCGGGGAATACACCGTTTGGTACAAGGTTCAGGGAAATGCAGAGTACGCAGATGTGGCAGAACAAAGCTTGACTGTGACCGTAGCGAAGAAAGCTGTCACCGTTACGGCGCTTGATAAGAGCGCCTACACCGGCAGCACCGCGCCCGACCTGAGCAGCCCGAAAGCAGATAAGGATTACAAGGTGGAAGGTCTGGTTGGTGCAGACACCCTGAGCGGCACGGTAACATTGACTTACGCGCAGACGCCGGATATGAGCAAAACCGGACAAACCAAAATCAACATTACTGGTACGCTGTCAAATGACAATTATGCGATCACTTATGTTCCTGGAACGTTGACGGTTTCCAACCAGCCTTCCGGCGGCGATTCCTCCTCTGGTGGTCCGGATGGCGGTGGAGGTTCCTCCTCCGGCGGTTCTAACGGTTCCGGCAACAATGATAACACCAACCAGCCGGAGGACAAGCCTCAAGCCCCTGTCACCGGTGAAACCAAACCCATACAGCCGGATAAAAACGGCAATGCGGCAGTGGATAATAGCTCTGTCCAGTCCGCCATCGACAAGGCCAAACAGGATGCGAAAAAGAACGGCACCACAGAGAACGGGATTGGCGTTACTGTTCCCATCACCCCGGCGGCAGGCCAGACCTCTTTTAACGTGACCATCAAGGCGCAGACACTGGATCTGCTGGTTAAAGAAAACGTCCGGCAGTTTACCGTAGCAACAGACCATCTGGTTTCGGTTAATATCGGGCTGGATACTCTGAAGCAGCTGGATGCCGCCTCCGCTGGAGGGGACATCATTCTCCGGGCAAATAAGGTGGATGCGCTGCGCTCCACCGAGGCCAAAGCCGCTATCGGCACAAGACCGGTCTATGACCTGTCGCTGGTGTACCTCTCCGGCGGCAAAGAGACGCCGATTACCAGCCTGAATGGACATACCATCTCGGTGCGTTTGCCCTACACAGCGGCAAAGGGTGAGCAGACAGGTAATCTCTATGCAGTCTATGTAGACGATGCGGGCAAGGTGGAGTGGATTACCAGATCCAGCTACGATGCCAGCCTGAAAGCGGTGGTTTTTGAAACCGGTCATTTCAGCGTTTACGGCGTGGGCTACAAGAACCCTGCCCCTGCCTTTACCGACATTCATAACCATTGGGCTGCGGACAATATCCTCTTTGCAGCCAGCAGGGGACTGCTCTCTGGCACAAGTGACACCACCTTTAGCCCGGGCACCGGCATGACCAGAGGAATGTTTGTGACAGCTCTGGGGCGGTTGGCGGGCATCAACCCGGGCAGTTACCAGACCGGGAAATTCACCGATGTGAAAGCCGACGCCTACTATGCCCCCTATGTGAACTGGGCGGCGCAGAACGGCATTGTGGAGGGCGTTACCGCCACTACCTTTGCGCCGGACACCAACATCAACCGGGAACAGATGGCGGTCATCATGGCAAATTACGCCAAAAAGCTGGGCTACGACCTTCCGAAAACCCTCCGGGCGGTGACTTTTGCGGACAACGCACAGATCAGCAGCTGGGCGAAGGATGCGGTCAAGGCCATGCAGCAGGTGGGCATCCTGGCTGGCAAGGCAAATAACTGCTTTGACCCCAAGGGAACTGCCACCCGCGCCGAAGTCGCCACCGTACTGCGGCGGTTTGTGAAGATCGTCATTGACCCGCAGACCGCAAACGGCTGGCAGCAGAATGACAGCGGCCAGTGGAGCTATTACAGAAACGGGGAACCAGTGAAGGGCTTGCTCTCCGACGACCAGAAGTGGTACTGGCTGGATAAGACGACCGGAATGATGTTTGCCGGCGGCTGGAAGCAGATTAACGGAAAGTGGTACTACTTCTACACAGACGGGACGATGGCGGTGAATACCACCATTGACGGATATACCATCGGCTCGGATGGTGCAAGAAAGTAACCTACAATAAAAAACGATTTGCCCGTATATCAGCGGACAAAGATAAACGCGGTCGGGGATCAAGAAACCCCACCGCGTTTGTTTTTTCTCTTGTTTTTCTCTGGTGTCCAGCATTTTATCAATCGGGGCAAGTGATTGAGCTGCCAAACGAGAAAACAATTTGTTGTCTTTTTTTAGACACTCTCCGTCACCTCACACAATATTATTTTACGATTTGCCATATTATGTGAAATGATTGTAGAGTGTAAATGCTAATATAACAGACATTAGCATCGTCAACATGACATATCTGGTTCGTTCGTCTTCAATCTGCCTAATAATACTTCTTATCGCATCAATCTGACGGCATTCGCCTCAATGTTTTTTCAATTTAGGTTAATATAGTTTAGCCATATACATCAGTGCTTCCTCTTTTCCAATGCCAACCCAATCAATCGATCCGCCTGATCTGCCATGAACAGCGGGATATTCAGCACATCATCGTCCAGTTTCAGATTGTCCAATGAGAAACGGATGCGAAGCTTGACCTTATCAGGGAACAGTTCCTTGAACTTCTTCATACTCTTGCTGGTTGTGTTGGCTTCAGATTTGACCTCCACGGGGAAGATGTCGTTCTTCCGTTGAACGAGGAAATCCACCTCGTAAGGTGGGTTGTTCTGGCTCCAATAACGGGGCATGACTTCAAACTGAGTAATTAAAGTCTGCAACACAAAGTTTTCGGTTAATGCGCCTTTGAATTCAGTAAATAGGCGGTTCCCTTCGCCAAAGGCAGTGGGGGCCAACTGTGCCAGACGGCGGAGCAGTCCCACATCTACCAAATAAATCTTGAAAGCAGACAAGTCATCGTAAGCTGCAATTGGCAAGCCGGGAGCTGAGCTGCGATAAATTTTATGCACCAGACGGGCATCCACCAGCCATTGCAAAGCATCCTCGTACTCACGGGCTCGTGCACCTTCCTTGACCACCTTATAGATAAACTTCTTGTTCTCTCTTGCCAGTTGAGAAGGAATGGATTTCCAGATCATTGAGATTTTCGGGAACTCGCTGAGATTAGGATGCTTGGCAAAATCACGCTCATAGGCTCCAATGATTCCGGACAATGCTTCCTGCATGGCAGAAACATCCCGTGCCTCCGTCCACATCAATACCGACTCCGGCATACCACCGGTGACATAGTACATCTTCAGCTTCTCATACAGCGGATTAAAGAAGGCGTCAGGGATAGGCTCAAGGGTATCCACCTGTTCCAGATACTGCGCCAGATTTCCATCACCGTTGGCAAGTAGAAACTCAGCGAAGGTCATTGGGTCAATCTGCATGAAGTTGACCTTGCCTACTGGAAAAGAGGAAGGCTTCGCCAAGGCGATACCTAACAGAGAACCGGCGCAGGCAACATGGTACTGCGGTGCGTTCTCGCAGAAATATTTCATGGAGTTAATGACTTTCGGTCAGCCCTGTACCTCGTCAAAGATGATGAGGGTCTTTTCTGGCAATATCTTTTGACCGCTTGCCAGCATAAGGTTTTGTAGAATCCGGTCCACATCCTTGGTTGTTTCAAAAAATTGCTTATATTCTTCGTTTTCGTCGAAGTTAAAGTAGGCTGTATTTTCATAACAGCGTCTGCCGAACTCTTTCAGAATCCAAGTCTTACCCACCTGACGTACGCCCTTCAAGATTAAAGGCTTGCGGTAGGGAGAATTCTTCCAAGCCAGCAACTTTTTTAAGATAAATCGTTCCATAGAATCACTCCTCACATTTTTATTGGAGTTTTATGTTTTATAATCACACTTTTATTATATGCAAAATCTATAAAATCACAACCGAAATCACAAAATTATTAAAATTTAATGCTTATCAATCACACTTTTATATGAGATAGTGAAAAATTTTTCTACAATAAAGGCTGACCGCAGCCTCAACATTAGTTATATTACATCCTATCATTCCTGTTCCATCCCGGATAGGAAAGGATAATATCAGTATCGTTAAATGGAGTAACAGCTTGCCTTGATGAAATTCACACAACGATGTGTGATTGAAAATACCATTGCAAAAGCAACCTGCTGTTGCCATACGATCTCTATATTGTCCTCTCCATTGATAATCACACCAACTTCGATTCATTTTTCTGCGACCTCGTTGATAAAGTACAGGGCGGATTTATTCGTCTTTCTCATAAATAATCACACCAACTTTGATTCATTTTTCTCTCTTTTTGCTCAAAACAGATTGTAATCTCATTCTGATCTTCTTTAAAAATATCCGCAGCTTATATGGTCTGCACCACAGCCACACATACAATCGGTATCTTATGTCATCGGTCTTACATTGCTTCCCTTTGTGGGTAAAATCTGTCATAACACCAAGAACATCTGTCTTTGGGACTCCACGCTCTATCCCGATGCAGTTATCGCCAAGGATGTCATTGTCATATCAACAACATTTACGATTTTACGTTCATTTTAATTTACTTATTTCTCGGGCAGGCTTTCCGATACACATAACGCACCCCATCCCACCTGGTCATTGGGCCACATGTCATAACCGGGCAGTTGTCAGGCTCCCGCATGCAGATAAGCTTTGACTTTTTCTCCATACAAAAAAGGATCATTACCCTGCACAATCCCATATTCCATCAAAAGAGCAGCGGCAGCGGTCACAAAAGGTGTTG
>ENA-OPJV01000438-OPJV01000438.1-human-gut-metagenome-genome-assembly--contig:-NODE-438-length-16220-cov-2.097247_pt1 | contig 16220 bp, 7 predicted proteins | sample MGYA00241772_ERZ501669 | MGnify/ENA primary metagenome ERZ501669 (study PRJEB25962, sample SAMEA2042290) | human gut metagenome | biome: human gut; feature: human-associated habitat; material: faeces...
ATACCTGCTTGCAATGATAATATTATTTCTCAATAAATTTAAAACAGCTTCTAAAAAAAGTATGCCCAAAAGTATTTAACTTTTGAGCATACCCCGCAATATTCCATTGGATCTCTTTTATTTCGTCGTCTTTTTCCGGGCCGGTTTCTTTTTGGCAGGAGCCTTGTCAGCATCCTCGACAATCTTCATGCAATCGGCGAACGTGAGCGATGCCGGTTCGGAACCTTTGGGTAATTTATAATTCTTCTTTTTATAAGCGATATACGGACCGAAACGACCGTTAAGCAGTTCGAGTTCATCATCTTCATCGAACTTCTTGATAAGGCGTTGACTTTCCTGCTCACGCTTTTGCTGAATCAACATTATCGCATCCTCTAACGAAACACCCTGTGGGGTGAACTCTTTGGGCAACGATACATATTTGCCGTCGTGACGAATATACGGACCGAAACGGCCGATACCCACGACAACGGTTTTGCCTTCGAAATCGCCTAAGGTTCGGGGCAAATCGAACAGTTTCAAAGCCTCTTCCAGTGTAATCGTGCTCATCGATTGTCCTTTGAGCAACGAGGCAAACAACGGCTTCTCCGTATCTTCGGGTGTACCGATTTGTACCAACGGACCGAAACGGCCTATCTTCACCGATACGGGACGACCGCTTTTCGGGTCTGTACCCAATACCCGTTCGCCCACTTTATGCTCCAACCGCAAAGCGAGAGCGCTCTCTACCACCGGGTGAAAGAGTTTGTAAAAATGATCTATCTCATCGTTCCACACGGTTTTTCCCTCGGCAATATCGTCGAATTGCTGCTCGACATTCGCCGTAAAGTTATAATTGAGAATATCGGGGAAATACTCCGTCAAGAAATCGTTGACGACAACTCCTATATCGGTGGGAAGCAGTTTGCCTTTATCGGCTCCTGTGAGCTCGGTTTTCTCTCCCGATTCGATTTTCCCATCGTGCAGTGTCAACATACGATATTTCCGCTCCGTTCCTTTCCGATCGCCCTTCTCGACATATTCGCGTTGCTGTATGGTCGAAATGGTTGGTGCATAGGTAGAAGGCCGACCGATACCCAGCTCTTCCAATTTACGAACCAGACTGGCCTCGGTATAGCGGGCGGGAGCTTGCGAGAAACGTTCCGTTGCCGTGACCGACGACAATGCCAGCACATCGCCTTTCGCCAATGCAGGTAACATCTTGTCGTTTCCTTCTGCATCGCCTTCGTCATCGGTAGACTCCATATACACTTTCAGGAAACCGTCGAATTTCAAGACCTCGCCCACGGCGACGAAGTGTTCTTTCCTTCCCGAAACGGCGATGGTCGCAGTCGTCTTTTCCAGCTCGGCATCGCTCATTTGCGAAGCGATCGTACGTTTCCAAATCAATTCATACAATCGTTTTTCCTGAGAGGAAGCATTGATTTCGTGATGGCTGATGTACGTGGGACGTATTGCCTCGTGCGCTTCCTGTGCTCCTTTGGTATGCGTATGGTAATTTCGAATGTGCAGATATCTCTCGCCCAAAGTTTTCACAATCTCGTCTTTGGTCGTATTTATAGCCAGCGATGACAAATTCACCGAGTCGGTACGCATATAGGTGATATGTCCCGCCTCATAAAGCCGTTGAGCTACCATCATGGTTTGAGCCACGGAGAAGCCCAATTTCCGGGCGGCTTCCTGTTGCAATGTGGAAGTGGTGAACGGAGCCGCAGGCGATTTCTTTGCAGGTTTCACCGTCACGTCCCCGATAGAGAACTGTGCGGTCTTGCAGGCTTCGAGCAAAGCCTTCGCCTCGTCTTCGGTTTTCAATCGTTGGCTCAATTCGGCCTTCAACAATTCCCCTCCGGGTAACAAAAATTCCCCGATCACCCGATAGGCTGCTTCGGGCTTGAACGCCGAGATTTCTCGCTCCCGTTCTACAATCAAGCGCACTGCGACCGATTGTACACGACCGGCCGACAAAGCAGGCTTCACCTTTTTCCACAGAACAGGCGAAAGTTCGAATCCCACGATACGGTCGAGTACCCTGCGAGCCTGCTGGGCATCTACCCGATTCAAATCTATATCCCGGGGATTCTCAATGGCATGGAGTATGGCATCTTTGGTAATCTCATGGAAAACAATCCGTTTCGTTTTCTCCGGTTTCAATTTCAACACTTCGAACAAGTGCCATGCGATAGCCTCTCCCTCGCGGTCCTCATCGGAAGCCAGCCAAACCATATCCGCTTTGTCTGCCTCCTGTTTCAGCGTTTCCACCAACTTTTTTTTGTCGGCGGGGATTTCATAAATAGGTTTATAGTTATGCTCGATATCCACACTGAAATCCTTTTTTTTGAGATCACGGATATGTCCGTAGCTCGAAAGGACTTCGAAATCCTTTCCTAAAAACTTCTCAATGGTTTTAGCCTTTGCCGGAGACTCTACGATTACCAAATTTTTTGCCATATGCGCAATGTTCGTTCAAATTTTGCGCAAAATTAGAAAAACAGATTGTAATACAGAGCTTTTTTCTACTTTTTTATTAAATAATGTATATCGCACACATTTTGAATCGTTCCTACCATGTAGAGTTTTTGTCGCATATCCTCCCCAACGCCTTTCTCCTATACTATTCCCTCCGAAAAAGCTGACGAGATAAATCCTGTTTTTAAACTACCCACTCGTCCCATGAGTACTCCCGACACGGTGGGAGAGGTTAAATCCTTCTTCTCCCCTGCCGCGTCCCGTAGTATTGCGGGGTGTGGCGTTAGTCATATAGGGGAGGTGGCACACATAGTGATGGAAGGGTTAAAAATGTCGAGAACAGACCTCTTACCCTCAAAATTTCAAATCGACCCCGAACATGAAATTGATGCCTTGTGCCGGCATACCGTAAAGAATATCGTATTTCCGGTTCAGCACATTGTCGGTAAGTCCGTAAAGCGAAAACCAAGAAGTGAAAGCATACGAGGCTTTCAAGTGAACGAGATGTATATCGGAGAGCTTTCCGAGATTTGAATACTCCCGACCCACAGCAAACTCATATCCAGCTTCGAGCGTGAACGGGCGAACAGGCATATAACGGATATTCGCTCCTCCTTCCCACTGCGGACGGTTATACGAAATCGTCTCCCCCCCATCGGCGGTCTTCCATCGGTGATACCCGACCTTCGCCGAAGCCTCCAATTTCGTACCGTAACGATAAGATACATCGAGCTCTGCTTTCAAAGCATTGGCATCGATACCCCAAAAACGCGACACACCTGTAAACTTTCCGTCCAAATCTTCGGGTAAAAGGAACAACGCCTTTTTACAAATTTCATAACCGCCCGAAAGCCCTATGGAAAATCCGGGTAATGCGTTAATGCGTATTCCCAATGAGGCATCCAACGGCACATACGTATTATCTACCTGTGCCGACGGATTGAAGTAGAGCGTATAGGCCGAAACACTTCGCCACGTATTCAGTTTCTTCCCGCCCGTAAAAGCCGTATAAAACTGTACATCGGGAACTATCGTCCAATCGAATCGCACATCGGGAGAGAATCGCAAAATAGTTCCGTTGTTGAAAGAAACATCGGCCTTGACACCGACCGCAAAAGCCACGTGTTCATTCCGCCAGTCATACCGGGGATTCAATGAAATCATACCGTAATTCGCTGCCGACTGTAACCGGCTGTAACCCACATAATCGAAAGAACCGTCCAAAGAAATAGAGCTGCGTCTGTCGATCGGCGCAGACAATGTAAAGTCTGCATTCACTAAATTCTCGGCAGCCCCTTTTTCACTTTGTAAATATCCCCGGTGATACCCGTATCGGTAATATGCCAATGAAACTTTATAAAGTAGGTCCGACTCTCCGGCAGTCGAGGCTATATGGCTTTTCAAGAAGAACCGGTTTATCTCTTGGTTAGGCGAAGATATTCCCGTCAAACCGGGGTATCGCAATCCGTAATAGTTGAAGGAGTCGTAACGATAACCGCCGCTTATTCCCAAATCCAGCTTCCCGAAGGAGTGAAGATAATCGGCGACCACTCGCTCTTCGAGCCGGTGCATCTTCTTCGAGTTGGGATAGTCCTCCGTTAACGATTGATTGTAATCCACCGTTCCGCAAGTAGAGCGATGCTGCAACCACACACCCAACTTGTCTTTGTCATTCTGCAAAATACGATAACCGGCATTCCCGACCATATTCAGGTAATTGCCTATCCCGAAATCCACGTATCCCCTCGATTGATTTTCTTCGGGTTTTTCTCCGAAACCGCCGGGAGCCAACAAGACAGCGCGAGGTTCGAGGGGAGCCGGAACCGTCCAGTCGCTATACCGTATAGATTGTTTGGTTACCGTCGGTGCTTCCACTTCGGGCAATGTATTGATTTTAGACGCATCGCGCACGATAGGTGTAAAATCTCTTTCTATGGTTACTTCCCGCCGCAACGAATCGGAACGTACCTGTGCCGACAGGAAGAATGGGAAAACCGATATGATTAAAAAAGAAAACCGTTTCATAAGCCATACATATTGTATCGTTCAACTACTCTGTTTGTCCCAGTTCGCTCAATTTCTTGTCTATCCGGGAAATAATATCGTCGTCGCTAGCCGGATAGTTATTCCGCAAACTTTGCAAATATTGACGGGCTTGGAAAGTCTCGCCCCGTTTTTCATAAATGTTGGCCATGAGCAAGAATGCCCGAGCCAACCAATAATTGTGGGGAGTACCTTTGTCGATAAAAGTATTCAGCGTCTTTTCAGCCGTATCGATCGCTTTATTGTCGAATTGATATTGGGCCAATAAATAGGCACTTTGCGCCCCGTAAATCGAACGGGTATCTTTCGAAAGCTCCCGCCAGTCATCGGCCGCATTTTCTCCCTTTCCCGTATGGAAATAGGCATCGGCACGAGCAAACAAAATCTCTTGCCGCAAATCGGGAGAAAGTTTGCTTTCGCTCAACAACTTGTCGGCAACTGTTACCACCTCGCCATATTGCCGCTTATTTCGGGCAATACGAAGCATACCCAACCGGGCGGCCTGTTTGTTCTCTCCGACAGTCGCTTTCTTTTCCAACTCCTTGAATCCGGCAAAAGCCTCGTCATAACGAGCTTTCAAATAAAGTATCTCGCACTTGCGGGCCAATGCTTCTTCGGCAAACTCGCCGTCGGGACTGTTCGTCACCACATAGTCGAACGCCGGAAGAGCTTTGTCGTAGTCTTTCGCTGCAAACGATGCTTTCCCGATATAGTAATTAGCCGGAATCAAAAACGCGCCCGACGGATAATTTCGTACATACTTCTTCAACGAAGCGATACCTTTCCCCGTCATATAAGTGCGCTCGGCTGCCATATACGACAAAGAATCCAATTCGCTCACAGGGGCCTGTTCCGACCGTCCCACGCTGTTCAGATAGTTAGCGTAGGCATCGACTGCATCTTTCTCTACATATACCGATTTGAGGTCGGCGACCGCTATGCGAGCCTCCTCGCTGGTCGGATAACGCTCTATCACTTGCTGGTAAGCAGCCACCGATTCGTCTGTCTGCCCGTTATTGAAATAGACCATACCCAACTGCAAACCTCCCTTGCGGGCAATCGCGCTCTGGGGATAATCGGCGATTAACTGTTTGTAACATACGATAGCATCGTTATTCCTATTCAATATCGTATAAGCCTGTCCCTTTTCGAACCATGCGTTCGCCAGATACCCCGAACGGGGATAATCTACAATCAATTTGTCCAACAACTCTATTTTGCGTTCGTGATTCCTCTGCAATCCCGCCATGAAAGCTTTTTGAAAAAGGGCATAATCTCCGTTCGCGACATCGGTCTCTTGGGCCCGGGCATAATACTGCTCGGCATCGGCGAACCGACGGGCGTAATAATAGCAATCGCCTATCCGGGAATAGGCATCGGCAAGCATGCTTCGATTTCCTCCGGTCTGTACAGAGACATACCGGGAAAAACCGTCGAGGGCTTGCGAGAAGTTATGCTGTTTGAACTGACAGTAGGCCCAATCGTACCAAGCCAGCGAATACATTTCGCTCCGCTTGTCCTTGCTGGAAGAAAGATATGCCGAATAATTCCGGGCAGCGATATCGTATTGTTCCCGACGATATTGGCACTCGGCGAGCCAAAACGCAGCCTTACCCCGTATATCGGTATCATAGTTTCCCACAGCGATCGCCCGGCTAAACAAACTTTCGGCATCAGCGATACGGGCATTGGTGAAAGCCTCTGTCCCCAACTGGAAAAGAATGCGCTGCTTGGCGGCGAGTATTTTCCCGTCGGGCTTCCGTATTTTATCGATAGACGCCAGTGCCGACCGATAATTACGGGTCGTCATGTAAACCTCTACCAAATAGTCGTTAATCTTGTCGGCATAGCGAGAACCGGGAAACTCGTTCAAGAAACGTTCGAACACACCCACCGAGTTATCGAAAGGCGAAGCCGTGCGATCATACAGGCAGAGCGCATAGTTGTAAAGCGCCGTTTCCCGAACCTGACGGTCGTAATTTCCTTGTGAAGCCATCTCGAACGCCATGCGGGCATTATTTTTATCTCCCGCTCGCAAATAGGCTTGCCCGATATAAAGATAAGCATTTTGAGAAAGAGCATCGTCCACGCCGGTCACACGCCCCAAATAATCGATCGCCTCGCCATCTTCTCCCCGGCGATAGGCCATGACACCCATGACATAAAGAGAAGAGCGTTCGGGTTTGCGACATCGTTGCAAATACCTTTCCAAATATTCCGTCGCCGCTTCATCGCCACCTTCTTGATAAGCGCTTTCGCCGAGCAACCGAAGAAGCTCGGTGTATAAGTCGGCATCGGAAGACGGACGGGACAACAACGCTTTACCCTCGGACAATACCTGTGCGAAACGTTTTTGCCCGAAATAAATCTGCAACATGTGCAGCCGTGCGGCATAGCCGAAACTCCTGTCGTCCGCCACTTTCGAAAATCCGCTTAAAGCGGCTCTATCGTCTCCCTCGTTCATCTGTATATACGAAAGGTAGAACGTGGCTCCTGTCCGAAATCTCTCTTTCCCGATTAGAAGCTGAAACAGCGGTTTCGCCGCATCGGGATTACCGGTCTTCAACAAAGAACATGCCGTGCGATATCCCCACCGGTCCTCCTCGTCGCCGGTCAACAGACTCACATTTACCGTCTGATAGGTTTTCAAGGCTTTTGCATAATCTTGGCTGTCGTAATAATAATCGGCCAATGCCAACCGAGCCTGCAAAGTATGTTTAGAATCCGGATAATTTCGCAAAAAATCCGTTAACCGCCGTACAGCCTGCGGCGAATAATTGCGGGCTTCCGAAAGAGCGATATACCAGTCGGCCGTTTCCCGCTGCTCAGGCGACAAATCGCCTTCACAAGCCTCTTTCATCACATCGGCACAACCCGCGTAGTTCTTCTCTTGAAAGAGAAAGATTCCCCTATCTATCAAAGCCCTGTCATCGTTATAAGCCGGGATTCCCGGCTTGGCGGCCAAAAGCTGTCCGGTGCATACGATTCCACAAAGTATAACTATCGCCCGTTTCATGAACATCTTTATTTTGTATTAAGTTCCGAACTATCCACCCATTTAAATAATTTATCCGACGGTCGTATCTTCTCATCGATACGCATCGAGAACCGCTCGCCTTTTACCGTCTTTTGTACCGGTTTCAAATCGACTCGTATCTCCTCCACCTTGCGGATAAGCGCACCGGTCGTCGGGCCGGTGACGAGTATCTCGTCTCCCACGCTCAACGAACCGCTCTCCATGAGAAATTCGGCCACACCGAGGTTGGAAAAATACTTCACGCCCTTGCCTATATATATCTTTCGTTTCGTGGCTCCCGAGCCATAATTGTGAGTCCATTCGCCCAAGCGCTGACCCAAATAATATCCGTTCCAAAACCCTCGATTAAAGACGGTAGCGAGCCGTTCGTCCCACTGTGCGACCTTCTCGTCGGTAAAGTCGTCGTTCAAATAAGACTCGATGGCCTCGTTGTAACACGAAACGACCGTACGCACATATTCCGGTCCCCTTGCACGACCCTCGATTTTAAATACCCGCACCCCCGAATCGATCAGTTTGTTCAGGAAATGTATCGTTTTCAAGTCCTTCGGCGACATGATGTAAGCGTTATCCACTTCCAACTCGTTACCGGTCTCCTTGTCTTTCACTTCGTATGAACGGCGACAAATCTGCATACAAGCCCCTCGATTCGCCGAAGCATTCATTTCGTGAAGACTCAAATAGCATTTGCCGGACACAGCCATGCACAATGCCCCGTGACAGAACATCTCGATACGTACCGGTTCTCCGCCCGGCCCCACGATACGATCCCGCAAAATGGCTTCGTGAATACGGGCTACCTGTTCCATATTCAACTCCCGAGCCAGTACCACCACATCGGCAAAACGGGCATAGAATCGCAACGCCTCGGTATTGGAAATATTCAGCTGGGTCGACAAATGCACCTCTACCCCTATCTCGCGGGCATAGGTCATAGCCGCCACATCGCTGGCGATAATAGCCGAGAGCCCGGCCTCCTTCGCCGCATCGATAATACGATGTAACAGAGGTATATCTTCGTCGTAGATAACGGTATTGACCGTCAGATAACTCTTTATACGATGCTCGTTACAAATACGCACGATCTCGTGTAAATCGTCTATCGTAAAATTATTCGACGAACGGGCTCGCATATTCAGCCCCTCGATACCGAAGTACACCGAATCGGCCCCTCCCTGTATAGCCGCCGTCAAAGAATCGTACGAACCCACCGGCGCCATAATTTCAAAATCGCTTCTCTTCATCATAAACAAACCGTTCTATTTCCCGGTGATTATTTTTCGTATTTCGTTCAGTTTATTCAATGCTTCTACCGGTGTAAGGTTATTGATATCGACCTGTAAAATTTCGTCCCGAACCTGTGAAAGCACAGGGTCGTCCAGTTGGAAAAAACTCAACTGCATACCACCTCTCGACGAAGCGATTTCGGCGGTAGGCTTGGCGATACCGTTCTGACGGTTCTCCGACTCCAACTGTTTCAAAATCTGGTTGGCCCGCTTGACGATGCTCTGGGGCATACCGGCCAGCTTCGCCACATGGATACCGAAACTGTGCTCACTCCCGCCGCGTACCAATTTCCGCAAGAATATCACCTTGTTGTCGACCTCTTTTACCGAAACGTTATAATTGACAATGCGTTTATAAGTACGTTCCATTTCGTTCAGCTCGTGATAATGGGTAGCGAACAACGTCTTGGCACGAGCCTTGGGGTGTTCGTGTATGTGCTCGACAATAGCCCACGCGATAGATATACCGTCGTAAGTACTCGTTCCCCGTCCCAACTCGTCGAACAGAACCAAACTCCGCTCCGACAGATTGTTGAGAATATCGGCGGCCTCGGTCATCTCGACCATAAAGGTAGATTCGCCGAGCGAGATATTGTCCGATGCCCCCACACGAGTGAAAATCTTGTCCACAATCCCTATCTTAGCGGCCTCGGCCGGAACAAAACTTCCTATCTGAGCCATCAGAACAATCAAAGCGGTCTGGCGCAACAACGCCGATTTACCGGCCATGTTGGGTCCCGTTATCATCATGATTTGCTGCTTGTCGTTGTCGAGCTCGACACTGTTGCTGATGTAGGGTTCGCCCGGCGGCAACTGTTTCTCGATAACCGGGTGACGTCCTTCCTTGATGTCGATAACCAGCGAATCGTTTACTTCGGGACGAATATACCGGTTTTCCACGGCCGACTTCACGAACGACAACAGGCAGTCGAGCCGCGCAATGAGATTGGAATCGAGTTGTATGGCAGGAATATACTCCGTCAATGCAAGAATCAAATCATTGAACAACTGCGTTTCCAATGAAAGAATCTTCTCTTCCGCCCCCAAAATCTTCTCCTCGTATTCTTTCAACTCTTGGGTAATATAACGCTCTGCGCTCACCAACGTCTGCTTTCTGATCCAATCGGAAGGAACCTTTTCCTTGTGAGTATTGCGCACTTCGATGTAATACCCGAATACGTTGTTATACCCGATTTTCAAGCTGGGAATACCCGTTTTCTCGCTCTCGCGCTGCTGCACGTGCAACAAATAGTCTTTCCCCGAATAGGAAATTTCTCGCAACTCGTCGAGTTCGTCGTTCACCCCCTTGCGGATAATTCCTCCCCGATTCACCAAATTGGGCGCATCGGGATTAATTTCATGTTCGATTCGATCCCTGATGATCGTACAACAATTCAGTTGCTCCCCGATACGTTGCAATACAGGTTCATCGCTCTGCTCGCAAACAGCCTTGATAGGCTCTATCGCCGACAATGCCACCTTCAACTGAACCACCTCGCGAGGCGAAATACGCCCCACCGCTACTTTCGAAATGAGGCGTTCCATATCGCCTATCGTATCGAGTTGCGGATCGATAACCTCCCTAACTTCGGGGTGGCGGAAAAAGAACTCCACTCCGTTCAACCGATCCTCGATAGGCTTCACATCTTTCAACGGAAAGACGACCCACCGTTTGAGCATACGCGCCCCCATCGGGGTGACAGTCCGGTCTATCACGTCAAGCAGGCTTTTTCCCCCTTCGTTCATCGGAGAAAGCAATTCGAGACTCCGCACCGTGAATTTATCCAATCGCACATATCGCTCCTCCTCGATACGAGACAGCGATGTAATGTGCGAAATCTGCGTATGCTGCGTAATATCCAAATAATGAAGCAGAGACCCCGCGGCGATAATGGCGTTGGGCATATTGTGAATTCCGAAACCTTTGAGGTTTTTCGTCTCGAAATGACGCAATAAGCGATCCGAAGCGGCATCCTCGGTATAAACCCAATCGTCCAACTCGAAAGTAAAAAAACGGGAACCGAAATGCTCCTCGAACAATTTCCGTTTCGTGCGTTCGAACAGCACCTCTTTCGGAGAGAAATTGCCCAACAGCTTGTCCACATAGTCGAAATCTCCCTCGGCGGTCAAGAACTCACCCGTCGATATGTCGAGAAAAGCCACACCCACTTTGTTACCTTTCCCGAAATGAACACCCGCCAAGAAATTATTCTCTCGGTGATCGAGAATATTGTCGTTAATCGACACGCCCGGTGTTACCAATTCCGTAATACCGCGCTTGACCAATTTTTTTGTCAGTTTCGGGTCTTCCAGCTGTTCGCAAATAGCCACCCGTTTTCCGGCACGCACCAATTTGGGAAGGTAAGTATCGAGAGCATGATGGGGAAAACCGGCCAACTCCACATACTGGGCGGCTCCATTTGCCCGGCGAGTCAATGTAATCCCCAATATTTCCGATGCCACCAAAGCATCGTCCGAAAACGTTTCATAAAAGTCTCCCACCCTGAAAAGCAATATCGCATCGGGATGCTTGGCTTTCATCTCGATATACTGTTTCATCAGCGGAGTTTCGACAATTTCCTTGGCCACGATATATTTCTTTTATATTCGTATGAATAATCCCGTTTAAGAGAAACAAAGATAACATTTTCGACCGGAATTGTGAAATTAAAAAAATGTAAGAAACCGTTTTTATTTTTTTCTATTCCTCTCTTCATCGCTGCCACTCCCCCATTCCCCACTCTCCCCTGTATTTCGAAAAACAAAAAGTCAGCTCTTAAAACGAAGAGTAAGATTTATGCTTCTCTATTGAAACAGCTCTCTCCCTCCTCCCGCCAGACCTTGTAACATTCGAAACATTTCGCTCCTCCCCTTGCCGCGTCCCGTAGCATTACGGGGTGTTTTGCAACGCAAAATATAGCGTAGGACGGAGGAGTTAAAGAAATACCAGCAGTAAGAGCAACAGAGGCAGGGCTCCTCCCCCCTGCTCATCGTAAATAAGATGGGACGAATGCCCACAGGACAGAAGGATTGAAAAAACAGTAGAGCGATGCCATCGAAAGATTCCTACACTCCTCCCCTGTGTTTTGTTGTCAAACAAAATATAGGGGAGGTGTCCGTAGGACGGAGGGGTTAAAGAAATACCAGCAGTAAAAGCAACAGAGGCAAGGCTCCTCTCCCCCGCTCATCGTAGATGAGATGGGACGAGTTCACCACCGACAAACTATACTTTCAGGAAAATATTTTTCCGATACAGAAAATAAAGGAAGAACCAGCAACAAGCGACATATCCTGCACGAAGGACGACCGCACCGGCAGGCTCGCCGGCACATTCTCCCACCCATTGGGATATACCTCCGAACAAAAACTTATTCATGTGAGAAAATCCTACCACCTGCTGCGCCAGATAAATCATTATCGAATTTAGTCCTATCACTCGGAAAAAGAGAGTCCACGATTTCCACCCTTTCACATCGACGATATAATAGAACAAAGCGAACAACAAGAACGAAAGCCCTCCCACGAAACAGGTAAACGAACTACTCCAAAGCATTTTGTTAATCGGGAATACGGTATTCCAAACCAGCCCTATGACGACCAACACAACCCCGATTCCCGACAAAAGCAAACTCTTTCTCTCTCCGCTTCCCAAGCGGGTGGAACGGACGATTTCTCCCGCATAAATTCCCAATAACGCCGTGACTATCGCCGGAAGCGTGCTCAGTAAACCCTCCGGGTCGAAATTACCGTATATCAATTTCCCCGGCAAACAATGCCGATCGATATATCCGACCAGATTCCCTTCGATAGAAAGAGGGGAAGCCCCCGCAGCATCGGGAGCCGGCACAAAAGCCAACAGCAACCAATAACCCACCAAGATAAAGACAATCAAACCATATTGTACCGACTTTTTCAAACTCATGTAAATGAAAGCCCCGAACATCCACGCCAGCCCGATACGCCCCAAAACGCTTGCCAAACGCACATCGGGGAAATTCAACTGTAAGAATCCGTTATACAAGAATCCCAGCAAAACGAGGGTGACACCCCGGCGGAAAACCCTCAGGTAAATGTGTTTGTCGCTCGATCCGCTCCCCCTTTGCTTGGCCAATGAAAACGGGAAAGATATACCTGCGATAAACAAGAACAAGGGGAATATCATATCGTGTTGGGTAAACCCGTCCCACGGGACGTGCCGCATGTGCCCCGCTATGACATCGCCCACCGCCGTCGGGTGCAAGGCATTCAAGGCGACTACCAACGGGGCGAAACCCATAATAAAAAGCATATCGAATCCCCGAAGGGTATCCAATGACAACAGACGTGTGTTTTTCTTTGTTTCTTTCTTTGTTTCCATATCCGAATTTTGTTTTTCTGTATAGTATACAAGCGACTCGGCTCGTTTATCCAATGATGCGTTACACTCCCTAATCCGCACCCGCAGTGATCCCGATCGAATGTATGTCTCTGCCTATTTCGACAACAGCTTTTTTATCCGTTCCACATCGTCTTCCCGTTCCGGGGGAATAATTCCCCGTCGATAGAAATCTTCGAAATCCGAGAGAAAGTCCTCTTTTAGCTCTTCCTTGTATCGCAGGTATATCTCTTCCGCCTTGGCATATCGACCTTGAAGAAGAAGGGATGCCGCAAGATTTGTATAAATGGTATGATGAGTAGAATCATATTTTGATCCCTCACGGGCATACCGTTCAGCTTCTTCAAAATTGCCCTGAGCGAGAAATAAGAATGAAAGGTTATTGCACGCTCGTACTAAATACGGCTCGTACACTTGTGGATTCACTGCCGTAAGCCGTTGATAAACCTCCACGGCAGAGAGATACATCTCCCCACTCTCCTCATAACGTTGGATATTGTAATACAAACAACCTAAGTTATACTGAGTATCTGCCAAATCCGGCTCGTACACCTGTGGATTCGCCACTGCAAGTCGTCGTCGAATTTCCATGGCGGAAAGATACATCCTCTCGCTCTCCTCATAACGTTGGGTGTCGCTGTACAAACAGCCTAAGTTATATTGTGTCATTGCCAAATCCGGCTCGTAAACCTGTGGATTCACTATCGTGAGCCGTTGATAAATCTCCACGGCGGAGAGGTGCATCTCTTCGCTCTCCTCATAACGTCGGATATCGCTATACAAAAGACCTAAATTATTTTGTGTCATTGCCAAATCCGGCTCGTACACTTGTGGATTCGCCGCCGTGAGTCGCTGATAAATTTTCAAGGCAGAGAGATACATCTTCTCGCTTTCCTTGTAACGTTGGGTATTGTTATACAAAACGCCTAAGTTATTTTGAGTACCGGCCAAGTCCGGCTCGTAGGCCTGTGGACTAATAGCTGCAAGTCGCTGGCAAATGTCTAAATTTTCTCGATAACGAACTTCCGCCAAATCGTATCGTTTGTTTGTCTGTAAAAAATGACCATACTCAAACAAACTTTTTGCCAACTCTTTCTCCGAAAGGTTGGCACGGATCAGCTCGATACCCTGCTCATAGGCATGGCAAGCCAATTCGAAACGACGAGGCTCTGCATAGTCTGTCATCAAAGCCTTTGCCCGCAAAACATACTCCTCGGCCAACGATCGTGTCTTTTGAAGTCCCGCCTCGATAAGCGACCGACCGGAATCGACCAGTAGTTTTCCTTGCTCTATCTCCTTGCGGGCCTGAGCGGCATCGGCGGCGATATCTTTTTCATTCAAAATCTCCACGACCCCTTTGCTGTTCCCTCGCTCGAACATCTCTATCGCCAACCGTTTGCGCTCGCTCACCGGAGTTCCGCTCCCGATCAGCTTGTTGATGGATAGAGCAAGATCGAACAGCTGGCTCTCCAATCGGTTGAGACTTTCCCGTTTCTTGTATAGTTCCGCCTGTTTCTCGTCAATCATCGGTTGGAGCTCGGCGACACCGGTCGCTCTCAGTCGGGCGATCTCTGTATTCAATCGGGCGATGGACTCTTTCAACGAAAGGTATTCCGGATTCTCGGCGGCAAAAGAGAGATTGTCCAGTTCGGCTATCTTGTGGCCGTAAAGCGAAACGACTCCGTTCTCTATCTTAAAGTGGTTACCCTCGGTTACGGAAGCGTTGCCCGATACCGATGGAATGATCCGCTCCAACTGCATGACAAAATGCAACTTCATGGCATCGTCGGTGGCATAGTTGCACCAATAATGCCCCACCCGATCGAACAAATCTTCCTTGAATCGTTTCAATGCCTCGTCCTCCATTTCACCTTCTATCAAGGCACGAATATAGACAAATGTCTTGGGGTGACTCTGATTCTTCACATATTCGTCTAAGGCTTGATTGAACTCCTCTATGGTGTATTCTCCCGCTTTGCGGTGAAACATACAGATACAAATATCGCTGGCACGTACTATGCGGTTGTAGTCGTCCTGAGTACGGGTTCCGGTGCAAAATGCCGAAAAATCTTCCCAACGTCTGCACCTTATGCGATACCCCCGAGGCTCGAAAATTTCGTCCAAAGAAGCCACCAATGAATGAAAACTGTTACGGTCGTTTTTCAACTCGTCGCTGGATGCCAAAAATACGGTTATGTTCTTCATATCGTTATATCTGTGTTTCACTATACTTTAATATAGGTCTGCAAGATAAACAATTTCTACCTATCCCCCCAATTCTCCCGGTCGAGATTTCGGTAATTCACCGCTTCGTTGATGTGTTGCACCTGTACCCCTTCGCTACCTTCCAAATCGGCGATGGTACGAGCCACTTTCAAAATACGGTCGTAGGCCCGTGCCGACAGGTGGAAACGGTTCATCGCATCTTTCAGCCGTTTCAATCCCGCCTCATCGGGGACAGCGAATTGGTTCAGCAGCCGGGTAGTCATTTGGGCATTGCAGTGAATGCCGGGATAGTCGGCGAAGCGTGCGGCTTGAATTTCTCTTGCGGCAATGACTCGTCGACGAATCGACTCGCTCGACTCCGACGGACGGGTGTCGGAGATTTTCTCGAACGGGACGGGAACGATCTCCACTTGTATGTCTATGCGGTCGAGCAGAGGGCCCGAAATTTTTCCCAAATAACGTTGTATCGTTCCCGGGCTGCATATACACTCTTTCTCCGGGTGGTTATAATATCCACAGGGACAGGGATTCATCGAAGCGACCAACATCACCCCGGCGGGATATTCTATCGAGTATTTCGCACGTGCTATCGTTATCTTGCGGTCTTCGAGCGGTTGGCGCATTACTTCGAGTACTTGACGTGAAAACTCGGGCAACTCGTCGAGAAAAAGCACCCCGTTGTGTGCCAATGAAATTTCACCCGGCTGGGGAAAAGCCCCGCCGCCCACCAATGCTACCGACGATATGGTATGATGCGGCGACCGGAACGGCCGGTGGGACAACAGGC
>ENA-OPJV01000449-OPJV01000449.1-human-gut-metagenome-genome-assembly--contig:-NODE-449-length-15994-cov-1.540373_pt1 | contig 15994 bp, 10 predicted proteins | sample MGYA00241772_ERZ501669 | MGnify/ENA primary metagenome ERZ501669 (study PRJEB25962, sample SAMEA2042290) | human gut metagenome | biome: human gut; feature: human-associated habitat; material: faeces...
CTGCCAGCTCTATCAACGCAGCGCCGACACCTTCCTCGGAGTCCCTTTCAACATAGCCTCTTACGCATTGCTGACGATGATGATAGCCCAGGTCTGCGGCCTGAAGCCCGGCGACTTCATCCACACCACAGGCGACACCCACATCTACCTGAACCATTTCGATCAGGTCCGCGAGCAGCTCTCCCGTGAGCCCCGCCCGCTCCCGACAATGCGCATCAACCCCGATGTGAAGTCCATCTTCGATTTCAAGTACGAAGACTTCACCCTCGAAGGCTACGACCCCTGGCCCGCCATCAAGGCTCCCGTCGCGGTCTGATCGTCCGCCTTTGCATAAGTGCCTCCATAGGCTCTGATTTAAGGCACACGACAAGACAGTACACCGCACCACCGAAAGATGTCCGTGGCGGATAACGTGTTGTTGGTTAATGAGTTAATAAAACTCGTGGTGCCAAAAACAGCACCACGAGTTTGCTTTTTTCTTTCATTATCAATACTTTAGGTGCCACGACTGTCAGACGTGTGTGTAAGCCTCCGACGAAGTATATTTCCGGTACATATAAGTGAGTAACCGCTACTACCATGCTAATGATGGTAAGTGGCGGTCATTCACCTGCTATTGACTGTCATTACTTGCTATTGACGGCTAATGGCTGCCAGTTGGATGGCAGTGGCACCTTGAGTTCCTCCGGAGTCTTGGAGGCCTTCCCGTCTTTGCCCTTCCTCACGCGGACAATGACGTCTTCAAGCCAGGCTCTTTCGTCGACGCCCAAGGCCTTGCGCGAGCTGAAAAGAGAGTATATGACTGCAGTGCGCACTGCGGCATCTTCGAGCACTGGGTGCCGGCGCTCCCAAGGTGTTCTTCCGTTACTACTTCGTGAACAGCGCCACCAGCGAGAAGTCCGGCATCATGCTGGCTTCCGTCACCTGAACCGCGGGTGAGTATCCAAAGAGCAGGGCAGAAGCCATGCTTACCCTAATCCGAACCCTCTGCAGTCATTTGATTACAGAGGTTTTTTTATGCAGGTAACTGCCCTATTTGTTATGGTAGACGAAGTGAATCACACCCACATTCTAATCAAAATTTGAAGAGAATAGTCGTAAGATTCGCTTCATTTGCTTATTTTTGCAGAAAAATGAGCGAGATATGAGACCGTACTACATATGGCAATACCCCGGTTGGCCCAGATTCCGTTGGGAGTCCGACAAAATACTGAACCTGCTTTCCGAAGTGCGTCTTTTGGAAGGTCGAATCGCCGGTATGATGGGCGGCCTGGGGTTTGATATTCAATCCAAGACATCTCTGGACGTAATGACTGAAGACGTTATCAGATCCAATGAGATAGAAGGAATTCTGTTGAATGCAGACAGGGTGCGTTCATCGGTAGCGAGGCATCTCGGTATTCCCACGGAAGGTCTCCCGGAGCCGGATCACTATACCGAAGGTGTAGTTCAGGTAATGATTGACGCCGTCCGCAATTACTCCGAGGAGCTGACCGAACAGCGTCTGTTCAATTGGCATGCCGCTTTGTTCCCCACGGGGCGTAGCGGTATTCATCCGATAACGGTGGCAGGTTGGAGGGTTGGAGAAGAACCCATGCAAGTTGTCTCCGGGGCATCTGGAAAGGAAAAGGTTCACTACGAAGCCCCGGCTTCGGCGGATGTTCCCAAGGAAATGGCCCTGTACTTGGATTGGGTCAATAATGAGAACAATACCGATCCTGTCCTGAAAGCAGCCATCGCTCACCTGTGGTTCGTTGCCATCCATCCGTTTGATGACGGAAATGGCCGTCTGACAAGGACCATCACCGATATGCTGCTGGCCAGGGCTGACGGGATGCCTCATCGCTACTATAGTATGTCAGCTGAAATTCTTAGGAATAAGAACGGCTACTACGATGCACTGGAAAGCACCACGATAGGAGATGTTGATATTACCCTGTGGCTCGAGTGGTTCCTTCAGACACTTAAGGATGCAATGGAACTCAGCGTAGACATCGTCAGTCGCGTAGTGAAGAAGTCCATGTTCTGGCAGGAGCATCGTGACGTGGCGATGAATGAGCGCCAAGTCAAGGTCGTGAACCGCTTACGGGATGGATTCGACGGGAAACTCACAACCGTGAAATGGGCAAAAATCTGCAAGACCTCGCAAGCCACCGCCCTTCGTGACATCAATGATTTGATTGAGAAGGGAATCTTGGTGAAAGGAGAGGAAGGTAGCAAGAATACCAGTTACATTCTGGCCGGGGATCAATAGATCTTTCTACACACAATTAGGAATGATTCCTTGTGGTACTGACTGCGGTAGCCGGTCACGGTGTCCAGAAGGATGAAACGGCAGTATACCTGATACTGGTTCAAGGCGGCAGCGGCCCGGGAAACATAATCGGGTATCCTGACGTGGACCGGATCTGTTCCACAGAGTTCATCAGCGAGATAATTCCGAAGCATACCCGGAAGACTCCGTCAGTTGAATCTTCGCAAGCAAACGATAACACTCCGACACCGGTATCACCCACAATGGCATCAGACAGCCGGATGGCGAAAGGAGGGAAGGAGTCGAAACGCTGTGGTTCGGGAAGATGCTCGTCTCCCAGCGTGAAGAATCCATGATAAGCAGATACTAAGAGATTCTGGCCGGAGATATGTGCCCGGTGATCGAATGGAGGCCGATGCGGTTCCACCTCCGCCGCGAGACGATTCCAGACGAGTTGTGTAGAGTGGGGAACAGTCCTCCAAGCGGCCAATGCCCTGCGATGCACGTCCAGATGCTCCAACTGGCCCGCAGTACTCATAGACGGGATGCGAACGCTTCCGGGTATAGCACTTGCCGTCCCTATGATACCAAGTGGTATTGCCTGCGGAACCGTAGGCGTCACTGACGAGTATGGATGGACGGAATTGGGGCATAGCCTAAGTTTACAAGTTTTGGGTTGAGAGGTAGCAAATAGTAACCTCGGAGCCAATACAAAGGTGCCAAAAATCAGCGATTTAACCAATATTTTTTACTGAGTGATGTAAAAATCGTCGTTATATCAATCTGTATTAGGTCCCTTCTGGGTGAATTTTTCATCTATGACCTGCCGTCGTCTCGCGATGAGATGGCGGCAGTTTTCGTACGGTTCTTCAAATTATTTTTCCACTAAATCGTTGGAATATTTCGGGATTTAGCAGAGAATGTTTAACTTGCGACATCAAAACGATACGACTATGCTTATTGGCAGAAAAGAAGAACTCCGGGAGCTCAATGATGCTTTCAAGTCTGAATACTCCGAATTCGTGGCGGTGTACGGCCGTCGCCGTGTGGGCAAGACTTTCCTCGTGCGGGAGGCGTTCAACTATGAATTCACTTTCCAGCACACAGGCGTCGCGAAGGAGAAGATTGCAGGTCAGCTTGCCGCTTTCCGCACTTCGCTGATTGACTACGGCTACAAGAATTGTCCGGAACTTGCCAGCTGGCCCGATGCCTTCAATTCCCTGAAGGTTGGCATCAAATCCAGCCGGAAGAAAAAGAAGGTGATCTTCATTGACGAGATCTCTTGGATGGATACGCCCAAGTCCAATTTCGTTTCTGCCCTGGAGCATTTCTGGAACGGCTGGTGCAGCGCCCGCAAGGACGTTCTGCTGATTATCTGTGCTTCCGCCACGTCTTGGATCATTAACAAGGTCATCAAGGACAGGGGAGGACTCCACAACCGTGTGAACACGCAGATCTATCTGATGCCTTTCACACTGAAGGAGTGCGAGGAGTACCTACAGAGCCGGAACATCCGTATCAACCGGTATCAGATTCTCACTCTCTATATGGTGATGGGAGGACCGGCTTACTACTGGAGCCTGCTGCAGCGGGGAAAATCTGCCGCCCAGAACATTGACAATCTCTTCTTTGCGGAGAACGGGAAACTGCGCGGGGAATACAGTGCCCTGTACGAGTCACTTTTCAAGAATCCGGACCGTTACATCAAGATTGTGGAGGCTCTGGGGGACAAGGCCAAAGGTCTCACGCGCCAGGAGCTGATTGATGATTACGGCTTGGAGAATAGCGGTGTCCTGACCACCTGCCTGGAAGAGTTGGAGCAGTGCGGCTTCATCCGCAAGTACGCCGCCATCGGCAAGGAGAAGAAAGGTGCTCTTTTCCAGCTTATCGACAACTACACGCTCTTCTATTACAAGTTCATCAAAGAGTCCGGCGGTGACCCGGCCTTCTGGAGCCATTCCCTCAATTCGGGCGTGCAACGCGCCTGGTCCGGCCTGGCCTTCGAGCGGGTATGTCTTCAGCATGTGGGGCAGATCAAAGCCGCGCTGGGCATTGCAGGAGTGATGACCAAACAATGCGCCTGGCGTTCCGACTCGAAAAATCTGGGACCGGGAGAGAGAGAGGCGCAGATAGACCTGCTCATCGACCGCAGGGACGACACCATCAACATCTGCGAGATGAAGTGGGCGTCCGAGCCATACGTCATCGACAAGGATTATGATGAGAAACTCCGGAACAAGGTCGCTGCCTTCATCCGTGAGACCGGAACCAGGAAGTCCATTCTCATATCAATGGTCACCTCCTACGGCGTGAAGGAGAATATGTACTCCGATGCAGTGCAGTCCCATGTGATGATGGACGATCTCTTTGCGTAGAGAATATTTTCCGCTAAAAGTCTCCCGAAAAGCGGGATTCAGTAAAGTATTTCGTCTTCCTTCTTCACGTAGCGGCGGAGAGATTTTGGGAGGCCCGGCTCGGCTTCGACCTGGGCGATGATTTCACGATGCTTAAAGGCTTGTTCTCGGGCGCATTCGCGGCTCGCGGCGGAGGGCGGTTCATTTTCGTATTTCTCCTTTCCGGCCCGTAAATCGGCCTCTATGCGGACGATGGTGGCGTCGCGGTTCTTCTTTGAAAGCCCGCATTCCCAGACGGTGATGACGGTCTTAGAGAGGGTGTCGAGGCGCCGGGCTTGAGTTCGTCACGGGCGATCTTCTCTTTCTACAAAATTCGGAGCATAACCACCCAAAAAGCGGTAATACCTTATTAAAAATGTGCGCGCGAGGCCGGCGGCCGCCCCACTTTTCGGAGCATGGCCACCACTTGTCCGTTAACTTTGCAGCTCAACCATAAATTGAGCGAGCCATGGCAGGTAAATGTAAAGAAATGAACAAGATCCAGCAAGCGTTGCATCATTCATGGCCTGTTTTTTAATCTTTCAAACAAGCAAGCGGTATGACTTTAACTCCGTCTGGGCGTGTGTAAGCCATGCTGCCACCTGTCATGACAATCATCAAGTCTGGTTCGCGCAGCTGCACCTGCTTTTCTGTCTCATTATGCACTTGAATGAGTCGTTTTATTTCCAAAAGATGTTTGGCTCCTTCTTCTATCTCACTGCTGCCAAGTTTGCACTCTATCAGAGCATAGCGTCCATCATCAAGATGAAGCACAAGGTCGGCTTCCAGTCCGTAGCGGTCGCGATAGTATGAGAGGCGGCTATCGCGAGAGGCTGAATATGCCCTAAGATCTCGTGCGCACATTTGCTCAAAAATAAAACCAAATGTCTTTAATTGAGTCATTAAGGATTCTGGTGACAGGTTGAGTGATGCGACTGCAACCGATGGATCACAGAACGCTCGTTTGGGTCTGCTTTGGATTGTTGTCTTGCTCCTTATGGAAGGGCACCAAGCCTCTATGTCCTGAATGACAAACAGTTTTTCCAATGCCTCAATGTAGCTTTCAAGTGTAGGCCTGGTACATTCTACATCATCAGAAGCGGTAACGTCTGCCAATATGGATGTGGTTTTCGCCAATGTAGAGATGTTGCGTGCGTATGATTTCATTATCAGGTGCGCCAACTTCTGATTTCTCTTTACTCCATCTATGCGTGATATGTCATTCTTATATACAGACTTTACATACTCTTTGGCAACAAGTAATTTTGACTTGTCGTCACCTAAATTCAATGTTGCAGGCCAACCTCCTCGGCATGCAGCAAATATGATTTCTTCCATTTTTAGTTCCGAGGTGGCGAAGATTTCTTCTTGAGGATTGTCGAACATCTCCATCAATGATACGCTGCCGTTAGATTCACCATACTCCCACAGGCTCATGGGCAGCATCTCCATCCGAGAAATACGCCCTGTTCCACTATGATGGATTTTACTGTTGTCAATAGCGTTAGACCCTGTCAATATGAATTGACCAGGCAAGCCACGCTCATCAACCTTTGTGCGCACTGCATCCCATAGCATTGGGGCATCTTGCCATTCATCTATCAAGCGAGGCACTTCCCCTTCCAATAAGAATGATGGCTTGGTAATGGCTGTAGCTAAATATTCTTCACGATGGTCCGTATCTTGTAAACTAATAACACTATTGGCCACCTGCTTGGCAGTGGTGGTCTTGCCACACCATTTTGGTCCTTCAATGAGCACTGCTCCCATTGCTTTAAGATGTGCTTTAAGTCGCACGTCGAAGACTCTATTTAGATATGCCATATTCGATTTTGTTTTATGCTGCAAAGGTACTCATTTTAATTTGATTACAAAACGTATTTTAAATTTTTGATGCGTTTTGTTTTAAGTTTTTGTTGCAATCTATTTGTAATTTTTGATGTATTTCATTTGTGGTTTTTGATGGCATTTCATCATGTGTTTTTGTGACAATCCATCGGGTGCTTAAAAATAAATGTGATTTATTTGCACTACCTTTGCAGCAGTTGAGTACGTGTTTGCTTATCGTTGCTTATTTCCATATTTGCAGCACATTCGCAGCACGCTCACGCAAATGGCTTGTTTAATAACGGTGTGCATCTCGATGAGGTTAAGATGCTGATATTCAATAAATAAAGTCACCTTTCTCCCTATCGAGATAAGACTGGAAATGTGAGGTATTGCTATGATAACCAGTTGTTTAGCCGCCACGACTTCCGGAAGCCGTGGCCAATGAGTTGGTCGGCTCGACAAAGCTCGCCAAAACTAATTGTGGCGATGTGAATAATGATCGCCCTCATAGTGGTTGTTATGTAAAGGACGGGGAATGCAGTGGCTACGGAAAACAGTATGGTGAAGACGGTCAGATAACTTACGAGGGGAAATTCCTTTGTGGAAAGCCTGAGGAAGAGTTTACGAGATCTCCTGAATATTCTGCTTATCTGAAAAAGGAAGAAGAACGGAAAGCAAAGAAGGCTGCCGAGGCTCTTAAAGCAAAGAAAAAGGCTAAGGATGAAAAAAAACAGCAAGATCGGATGCATCATCATTATCATCATTGTGATAATACTTGCCAGCATTTCATGAGCATTGAAAGACGATACTTGCTTTGATTCTTCCTTTAGTTCGGACACCGAAATTCAACGGGAGCATATTCCCCATAAAATGCTTCCTTCGTAGAGTAATTTAACCTTGACAGGAGCAATAGTCCTTGTATTTGCTTCTGTCAAGGTTTTGCGACCTAATAGATCTCACCGGCCCAAAGCATCTTAAAGAAGTCACACACGTAGATGAGTTCGATATTCCCGGTTTTTCGTGTGAGCCGGTCGGTGGACACCAGAATCAGCCTTGCTTCCGGATGTTCTTCGGAAAAGCGGTTGAGTCCGGTCTTGTGCTTGGTTTGAACATCATCGGTGGATTTTATCTCAATCGCCACTTTGGCGTCACCGAGGATGGCATCTACCTCAATGTCTGAATATGTGTGCCAATATGAAAGATCCTTTTTCTTGTCGTTGTAACCCAAGTATGCGATAAGTTCCTGCATCACAAGATGTTCAAATGCGTGACCATATTCAGGAGTGCCTGCTCTCAGATTATTCCTTCCCATCAGATAATTGACTATTCCTACATCGAAATAGTAAAACTTCGGGGCTTGCGTCAACTTTCTTTTGATCACTTTCCGGTAGGCTGGAATCTCATATCCTATGAGCGTATCATATAGTATTTGGAAGTATGCCTTGACGGTGTTCGCGGCCACGCCACAATCTGACGCGATGTTTTCATAGTTGATGATCTCGCCGTCGCTTATCGCCGCCACCTCCATAAATCTTTCGAATATACCGATGTCTTTGACGGCTGCCTCCTCAAGAATCTCTTCTTTGAGGTACACTTCGACATATCCTTTCAATCGCCTTTCTGCATTGTTTACCATATAATGCCTTGGAATCATTCCGTTTTGTATGGCTCGGGAAAGGTCATAATCCGGAATTTCGGCACTTACAAGAGGAAACAAGGTTTCTGGGATGGCGCGTCCACCAAGTGTGTTCGCTCCTCTCTTTTTCAGTTTTCTGGCACTTGAACCGCTCAGTATGAAATAGAGGCCTTTCTCGACCATCAAACTATGAACCGTGTCCAAAAGATCCGGCACTTTTTGAATCTCATCAACTATCACAAGTGTCTTTTCGGGGTATTTGTCAAGGGCCTCTTTGAATAGTTCCGGTTTGCGTTGAAGGCGCTTTCGCAGATCCGAATCAAGCAAATCAAAATACACCGCATCCTTAAACTTCTCTTTGAGAAGCGTGGATTTCCCTACCTGACGAGCGCCGAAAAGGAACATTCCTTCATCAAGACGGCTATCTATATCAAATATTCTATTATACATAGCATTAATTGTTTTCGTTCTGTAGGGTTGCGGATTTTTTAATAATAACCGCAACTATGTTGCGAATATAATAATAGTATTGCAAAAATCAAGTGGTTGACACTTTTTATGTGCCCCAATCCTGTTTTTGCTATGGTGCAGGTTGCCGGTAAGATGAACCTAAGGATGTCATTCCGCGCGGATGGCGTCGGCGGGGGTGGAATGGGCGGCGTGGAGGGTCTGGAAGAAGATCGAGACGACAGCGATGAGGAGCGACACGGCTCCGGAGGCGATGAATATCCACGGGCTCAGTCCGATCCGGTACGAGAAGCTTTCCAGCCACTTGTCCATAATGAACCAGGAGAGCGGCACGGCGAATATGAACGACACCAGAAGCGGGGCGCAGAACTTCGTCAGGAGCAGGGACAGAACCTCGTTCGTTGTGCTGCCCATAATGCGGCGCACTCCGATCTCCTTTTTCCGCTGCCTGATGAAGAACAGCGACATCCCGATGAAGCCGAGAATGGAGATGAGGACGGCGACACCTGTGAATATGCTCACGATCCTCATCGTATTCTTTTCCTCATTCAACGAGGCCTTGATGTTGTCATCAACACTTTGCAGTTTCCAGTCAAGATCCTCGGTGGTTCCGTCAACCTCTTTGATCAGGTCACAGAGCTTCTTCCTGGCATCAGGGGAGCCGTCAGTCTTGACCATAAAATTAGGATCCTCGATCTCATCCGTGTCCTTTACCGTGATCATGAACGGCTGATAAGGGTCAAGGATGTTTGTCATGTGAAAGTTGGAGAACACGCCGGCGACCTGCGTCACGCTTCCGTCGCCCCATGTCACCTCTGATTCTCCATCCCCCAGGCTCAGTTTTCCGGCGAGCTCTTCATTGATATATTTCACATCGCCTGAAAGATGGTTGTCCTTGACCAGATTGATGCCCATTATGTCGATGAACTCCTTGTCCCAAGTTGTGAGATAGACCAGAAGATTATTGTTGTCCTTGTCTTTACGGGTGCTCATCGAACGGTAGTTCCCGTCCAGGGATGTGCCTGAGAATGAGCCTATTTCCTGGACGAAAGGCTGACTTTTCAAGGCGTTCCGCATAACCTCGGGGTTGTCGGAACTGACGCGGAAGATGTTTTCCGTGTTGTAGCCCAGCGGAGCTTTGACCAGATGGCTCATCTGGAGCAGGATGGTGAGCGTCGCGGCCATCATCGTCATCGTGATCACGTTCTGGAGGATTATGAATATCCTGCTGAGCACCATCTTGGAATGGTAGCGGAACGAACCCTTGACAACATCGATAGGCTTGTACTTTGACAGCGAGATGGTCGGCATTATTCCTGAGATGATTCCTGTCAGGACAATGAACAGAAGGCTGACCGAGACTGTGGAGAAGTTTATGTCCTTGAGGATGTCTATCTTCCCTTTGAAGAGTACGGCCACCTTGTCCTCAAGCAACAGGGCCAACGCCCCGCCGATGATGAACGAGATGAACACCATCAATGTGGATTCCCCGATCAGCTCCAAGGATATTCCCAAACCATCACTCCCGAGAAGCCTTCGGGTGGCCATTTCCTTTGCCCTGAAGCCTGTGTTGGCGACCGTAAGGTTTATGTAGTTGGTGACGGCGAACATCAGTATTGCCAGAACAACGGCCAGCAATATTCCTAAAAGGCTCTTGTCGCCGGTCTGAAGGCCCGCGCCAGTATTTTGTGGCGCGAACATCAGGTCGTCAAGCGGGATGATGGCGGCCTTTGTGTTGCCGTAGAAATTGAACACCGGAATGCTCTCAATGCAGTAGGAGGTCAGGTCTTCAATCTTATCTTCGAGGCTCGCCCCTGGTCTCAGCATCAGGAATGACAATGTGGAGCCTAACGGCCCGCTGGCCATCAGGTCGTTGCGGAGTCTGTAGCCGAGGACCTGCGGTGCGCGTTCGAAATTGGCGATGACCGCCGTCTCGTTCAGGAACACTGTCTTGTCCAAATCCTTGATGACCCCTGAGACAGTGTAAACAAGCGAGCTGTCGTATGGGTCGCCGTTGTCGTCACTTACGAAGACATAACGTGTCCCTTCGATTTGAAGCGGCTGACCGAGAGCGTTGCCGTCCGGGAACAAGGCTTTGGCAAGAGACTCTGTGACAACGCATTTCTCAGGGCTGTCCAGAGCGGTCTCACGGTCTCCGTCAATCATCTTGAAATCAAAGAATCTGAAGAAATTGGAGTCCGCGAGCATTATGTTGCCGGCGTTGTCCCCTTGTGCTTCCTCATAGACTCTGTCCTCGTGCTTTATCTTTCCGTTGTGCATATAGACGCAGCACACATCTTCCACCTCCGGGTACCTGTCCTTGAGCGAGTGGGCGCAGTCCGGCCACGACAGAAGAGAGTTCCCGTTCTCTGTGCCAAGCACGTAGATCCTCTCATGGTTCCTGTGCCATTTGTCGATGCTGAACTGCCGGTAGGTGTAGTCCCCGATCAGTATCACGAACATCAGCGAGAGCGCAAGCCCCACCACATTGATCACCGCATAGAGCGGATTGTTCTTCAGAAACCTAAAGAAATATTTCATTGCCTCAAATTTTTTACCAACCTATTTTTAAACGCTTACTAATAACGGTTTTCACTAACCTTCACCGAAAGTCGTTTCGACAGGCTCAGCGGCCCTTGTCCGGCATGTTCACCAACCGTGGTTCAACGATCTCACCAACAATCAACAAATTCAACGTGCAATGTGTTGGTCACGATAACTGTCACCAGCTTGTCTTCCAGGAGATCGTTGAGTTTGTCGAAACGACCATCCGCAAAAACCGTCATTTGGCCAATCCATTACCATGCCAAAAGATTCAAGTGATTGTCATTCAGGGATATTCTTATTTTATGAATATGCAAAAGTGTAAAGAATCTTTACAGTAAGTGTAAAGATTCTTTACACATTCCTCCGGTCGCTTCAAGTCATATAAGGGACTGATCCTGTTGAAGTGACCAACGCTTCGACAAACTCAGCGACCGGAAAGTCAAGTTCAGCGACCAATTGATTGCCTTCCCTTAGAATGGTTTTCCGTGCGTGAAAGCGTCCTTCCGGCGCACCGGCCGTCATATTCATCGGTCTCGTGAGCAGGAAGGCCAGTTCTGCGCACGGGATGGCCTGTCGAGGTCACCTCGTGAGCAGGAAAGCCAGTTCTGCGCGCGGGAGGGTCTGTCGAGGTCGCCTCGTGAGCAGTAAGGCTTGTTCTGCGCACTGGAGAGCCTGTCGAGGTCGCCTCGGGAGCGAAGATCGGATTTCCGCGCACGAGGGTTTCGGATTCTGGGGCTTATAAATTAAAGTCTCACAGAGTGTCAGTGTTATGCGCTTTGACCGCAACTTGTTCATTTTCTGTTTTGCGGATATGGTAAAAAACTGTAACTTTACGGCCGAAAACAGTTTTGGTTTATGGAAAAATGTATCATCGCGGCGGTTGCCGACAACGGGGCGATCGGGAAGGACAACGATCTGCTCTGGCATATTGCCGAGGATATGAAATATTTCAGACGCACTACCACCGGGAATCCCGTGGTGATGGGTTTCAGGACGTTCCTTTCGATCGGCCGGCCGCTTCCTAAAAGGGTGAATATCGTTATCTCGACACGGTCTTGGGCTGATGTTCCGGAGGGCGTGATTGTGGCCCGGAGCCTTGAGGAGGCATATTCATTGGCGGAGAAGGCGGTTGGAGGTTGTGAGGCGAGTGTTGAGACTTCGGCGAAGAAGGTAAGTGTCGAGGAAGTGAATGCTGCGGACGTTGAAAGGAAAATATTCATAATGGGTGGCGGCGAAACCTACCGCAAGGCGCTTCCGACGGCGGACAAACTTTACATAACGCACGTTCACACCGCGATTGAGGACGCGGACACGTTCTTCCCGGTGATCGATCCGGCGATTTGGATGGTGGAATCGGAAACGCCGTCCGCCACGGATCCGGAAACCGGTTACACTTACGAATTCAAAGTTTACAAAAGACGCTTTCAGGTCACTTCGACAGGCTCGGCGACCATTTGATCGGTCACTGAGCCTGTCGAAGCACCGAAGCGTCAATAGCACATAAATAAAACAACAACCCGGCATCCCCCACAGGCCGGGCAAATAAACAAACTTAACGAATATGTCAGACAGAGAAATCTTCGGCAGCCGAGCTGCCGTGATTATGGCCTTCGCCGGCTCCGCCATCGGACTCGGCAACATCTGGAGATTCCCCTATATGGTCGGTGAATATGGAGGCGCGGCCTTCATACTTATCTACATAGTGTGCTCCTTCGTCCTTTCCCTGCCGATCCTGTTCTCGGAATCGGTGATCGGCCGTAAGACCCATCTTAGCACGTTCGGGGCGATGAACGCCCTCGCTCCGCATTCCAAATGGAAATGGCTCGGTCTTCTGACGGTCGTCACCCCGCTGATCATCCTTTCCTACTACAGCGTGGTGGGCGGATGGGCCATCGAATATCTCGTCAAATCCGCCACTTTCAGTTTCACGCTTGACAAGGCCGAGGCCGTCACCGGGATGTTCGGCGAGTTCGCCTCTTCGGTCTGGGGACCGATAATCTGTTTGTTTATATTCCTGTCACTGACCGCTTTGATTGTCTTTCTGGGAGTCAAAAAGGGAATTGAGAAGTTCAGCAACATCTCGATTCCGATCCTGTTCGTGCTGATTGTGGCCATCGCCATCTATTCGGTCACACTTCCTGGAGCCGGCGAGGGAGTCAAGTATCTTGTCAAGCCGGATTTCTCAAAACTGACCCCAGGGGCATTTTCGGCGGCGTTGGGACAGAGTTTCTTCTCGTTGTCTCTGGGCGTGGGGACTATGCTGACATATTCATCCTACGTCAGTGAGAAAGAGAATCTTATCGCTTCCGGAGCGGGTACAGCTGTCTCTGACCTGCTGTTTGCGATGCTTGCGGGGGTTGCCATCATGCCGGCAGTGGTCGCCGCCGGAATCGCGCCGTCCGCCGGACCGGGGCTCGTGTTCGAGACCCTTCCTTACATATTCGCGAAGATGGGTGCGGGCGGGCAGATCGTGAGTAGCCTTGTGGCGATTCTGTTTTTCCTGACCATCCTTGTCGCCGCGCTTACATCGTCCATCTCCATTCTTGAGGTTGGGGTTGCCTATCTTGTTGAGGAGAAGGGAGTTTCGAGGCACAAAGCATCAGTCGTGCTCTTCTTCGCCACGTTCGCTGTCGGGGTGCTCTGCTCACTGTCGTTCGGACCGCTGTCGGATGTGAAGATTCTGGGAGGCGGGATATTCAGTTTCTGTGACAAAATGTGCTCCAATTACCTGATGACGCTCGGAGCCTTCCTGTTCTCGGTCTTTGTCGGCTGGAAGATGGACAAGAAAGCCGTCCGTGACGAACTCACGAACGGCGGTTCCATCAAGTTTAACAACAAGTTGTTTCCGGTTGTCTATTTCCTCATCAAGTATGTCGCTCCGGTGACCATCGCGGTGATCTTCATTACCGGGCTTGTCGGGTAGTGTTCTATTTGATCCTGAACCTGTAGATCTGTCCGTCGCGTGGCTGTCTGCTGACGTGCAGGACCATGTAGAGCCATTTGCCCTTGACGTCCACGCCTTCCGGCTCATGATGCAGGTCGTTCAGGTTGACAGTTTTGACCAAAGTCTTTGTGTTCATGTGCAGTAATCTGTCGTGAGGCGGGTAGCCGTCTCCAAGGTAGGCGTAATGCCCATTGAGAACACTGCCCTGATATATTTTTATGCCAGGTACATAGAATTCATCCAGCGCATCGTCCTGCGTAAGGTGTACCTCACCGTTTTCATCAGAGTCCTTCAAGGTTGGAAGCCTGAATTTCTTTATCAGCTTCCGCATCTCGCCGCTTGACCCATAGGTGTAGATGATCTTGTTCTTTCTGTCTATGAACCAGTCGAACGACCCTGTGTAGCCCTCTCCGGTGTGGAAAAGCTTCTGCACAATCGTGCCCCCGTCCAAAGTGATGTCCGTGACATAGCAGCAGTGATCTCCCTTGCATCCTGAGATGTAAAGCAACGGGAATTCCGATCCTTTTTCCACTCCGAAGGATGCGTTGTTGCAGTGCGACTTGTTTCCTTCCAACAGGAAAGTGGAGACGAACTTGTTCTTTTTCATGTCAATGACGACACACTGCCCCTTGTCGTGAAACACAAACCCGTATTTTCCACAGATAGCAAACCCTTGTGTAGCTCCCTTGACCTTGACGTTATCCGGAGTCAATTTCCCAAGGTCGCACACAAATTCCGGTGTCAGTTCCGGCCCCTTGTATTCCTGAGCCGAAGCCATCAAACCAAAGAACAGCGCGACCGTCAGCGCCGTGAAGATTTTTTTGAGCATTGTCTTTAATGTTTTTGAATATGGTAAAGTTACGTCTTTCATTTCAGACCGCAAAGAAACAAAAGGCGGAATTGATTATCTTTGCAGCAAAACCGTACAACTATGAATCCAGTCACCGCAAGACTTTTGAGCCAGCAGTTGATTTGTCCTCAGTTCACTAAACCGGAGGAGGTTGTGTCGTGGTTCGGGGCGATGCAGGGGCAGGAGTACCGGATGGTCCGCTGGGCGGTGGCGATGCGGACCAAGAGTCCGTCTCTCAAGGCGTTCGAGAAAGCGTTCAACGAGGGGCGGATTGTCAGGACACATCTGCTTCGCTGCACTTGGCAACTGGTTGCGGGTGAGGATCTTGGCTGGATTCTGTCCGTTTGCCGGACGAAAGCCTTGTCCGGCCTTCGAGGCTGGATGAGCGCCAACAAGATCTCCATCCCGGCGGAAGAACAGGAGCGGATTTCAGGAATATTCGAGGAAACATTGCTCCGGCAGCGTAGTGCCCGGAAGGCTGATTTTGTCGCCGCGCTCGCCGAAAGGGGAATCACGATGGACGATCACCGCCTGTCCTACCACATCCGTCTGGCGGAGCTTTCCGGACTTCTTTGCAGCGGCGACCTGCACCCGATGAAAAGCACCTATTCCCTTGTGCGTGAGAAGATTGGAAATTCTTTGAATATCTCGGGAGAGGACGCTTTGGGAATGCTGGCGCGGAAATATTTCCGAAGCCACTCTCCGGCCACGTTCGAGGACTTCCTCTGGTGGTCCGGCCTGAATGTCAGCGACTGTCAGAAAGCTGTCGAAATCATTGGTGACGAACTCGTTAAGGAAACGTGGAAAGGCCGTGAGTTCTATATTCACGAATCCTGCCGCACCAGAGGATTCCGCTCTGGAACGGTTCATCTGATCTCTCCGTATGATGAATATCTCATCGGCTACAAGAGCCGTGATGTCGTCCTTCCGCCCGAGCATTCCCGCAAAGCCCACAGCAACAACGGAATATTCCAGCCCGTAATCGCCCTTGACGGCGAGATCGTCGGCAACTGGTCCCCGACCTCCAAGACCTGCTGCTTTGAAATATTCAAGGATGGGCTTTCCCTCCCGG